>Ga0079067_1078898_pt1 | contig 19539 bp, 28 predicted proteins | sample ADurb_Cas_03_Slu_FD_73458 | JGI IMG/M metagenome (GOLD analysis project Ga0079067, IMG submission 73458) | Active sludge microbial communities from Illinois, USA, of municipal wastewater-treating anaerobic digesters - ADurb_Cas_03_SludgeMetaT... | ecosystem: Engineered > Bioreactor > Anaerobic >...
TGGCATAGCAGCTCAGAAGCTGACTTAAAACCTGTGCTGGAGAAATTAAACAACTTGCCAGTCGGTAAATATTTTGCCGCCGAAACAAATAAAACAATAAAATTTTAATTAATTAAAAAAATAAAAACGATGAAACTAATTAAAACATCAGAAGCCGCACGGCTTATGGGAGTAACAAGACAAGCGATTTACTATTTAATTAAAACAGAAAAAATATATTTTTATTTAGTCGGTAAGCGAATTTATATACCTGAATCTGAGCTTGATAATCTTTTAAATACGCTTATGATCGCTGACGGCATAGATAGTGAGCTTGCAGCTGATTTTATAGATACTCATAAAGACATGGATATAGAGCCATGGCTCATATATCGAGACTTTAGAAAAGAACGAATAATAAAACAGCTAAATAAAAAACAAAAAGAAGAATTAATTTTTGAATTTAAAAATTATTTTTCTATAATAAAAAATTTACAATGATTAAAGTGTTGCATATATCAAAAATAAGTATTACTTTTGAATCAAATAATAATACAAAACACAATGAAAAATACAGTAGCAAATCACACAGAAAGTTTCAAAAGAATGAGACAACAAGAAATTGACTTTATTAATAAGACACCTTTTTACGGTGCTGAAATAGCTGAAAAGCTTTATAATAAAATAAAAAGCAATTATAATATATTACAAGTTGGTGTTTGTGGTGTAATTGTTAATATAGTTTCTTATAAAAAAGATGCTGATAACATGAGAACAATTTTAGCTACTATGTTTCCAGAACGTAGAATAATGCAAAAAACAAGTGAATTAACAGAATTAGTTACAACATATACATTACCAAAATAATGGCAAGCGGTGGTAAAAGAAAAGGGGCTGGCAGACCAAAAGCCGCCCCTACAAAAAACATAACTTTTCGGGTCCCGATTATTTGGGTATCAGAAATAAAAAAGCTGGTAAAAGAACGAATGACCGAGCTGCGTAATGGTTGCAGCTAATGAAGCATATACGCAGTGTGGGATTATGAAAACCTAAATTTTAAATTGAAAATAAATGATGATAGAAAGCACAAACGTTGATTTAGTACAGAAGCCCAGCTTTTGCCAAACACCTGTTACAGGCAGTACGGGTTTGAATGTACTATCTCTTTTCGATGGTATGAGTTGCGGTCAGATTGCACTCAACAGGGCAGGAATTCCCTACGATAAATATTACGCTTCGGAGATTGATAAACACGCTATAAAAGTAACACAACACAATTACCCTGACACGATTCAACTTGGAAGTGTTATAGATATTAAAGGTACGGATTTACCACAAGTGGATTTATTGATAGGTGGGAGCCCTTGCCAAGGATTTAGTTTTGCAGGTAAACAGCTAAATTTTGACGACCCAAGAAGTAAACTTTTCTTCGAGTTTGTAAGATTAAAAAATGAATGTAATCCGACTTACTTTTTATTGGAAAATGTAAAGATGAAAAAAGAGTATGAGGATATAATAACTGAATATTTAGGTGTAAAACCAATAGAAATCAATTCTGCTTTGGTATCTGCACAGAATAGAAAAAGGCTTTATTGGACTAATATTCCTGGAGTTACTCAACCAGAAGATAAAGGAATAATGCTTAAAGATATAGTTCATGAAAATGTTGATTTTAAAACATGTTTATACAGCCGAAAAACTGGATTAGGCAAAGAAATTGATAAATCCACTGCATTATGTGCTTCTGACTTTAGAGGTTTGAATAGAAATCAAAACCAAACGAGTGTAGTAGTGGAATTAGCCGAATATATAGTTCCGTTCGATAAAACGCTTCTGATATTAGATAAAGAAATTGAAAATGGCAAAGTAGGCTATTTTAAAACCGATAGTCAAGGCAATAGAGTTTATTACATACATGGTAAAGCAGTAACATTATGTGGCAATGCTGGAGGCAAAGGTGCAAAAACTGGATTATATTTATTTGGTTGTATTACTCCAGATAGAGTTAATAAACGCCAAAATGGTCAAAGGTTTAACGATGCTAATAAGTTCTATACTTTAACAGCACAAGATAGACATGGAGTGTTAGTTGAAGGATATATAAGAAGACTTACCCCAATTGAATGTGAAAGACTTCAAACTTTACCAGATAACTATACTGCCATAGGGGTTATTGACGGAAAAGAAGTACCAATATCTAATACACAAAGATATAAAATGTTGGGCAACGGGTGGACTGTTGATGTAATAGCTCACATCTTCGGAGGACTATCTTAGTATTGCCTGTAATAAAAAAATACGAACATGTGGTTTATAAATGATATAAGCATTAGAAAAATAGAAAAAAATGAAGGGGTCGTTCTAAAAGTATGTAATGAAAACAATATCAAAATTGGACGTGCTTGGTATACGACAAAATTACTTGGAAGGATTATTTTAGATGAAGATTATCCGCGATTGATTAAGCTATTAAACGAACGAAAAAATGAAATTAATAATGATAATGCTTAAAAAGTTAGAAGGCTTATTTTATTTAATAATTTAAATATTAAAACAATGAGAAATACAAGTTATTTCAGCCATGATAGTAACGCCCGCAATGATGAGAAAATCCTCGCCATACGGATGAAATACGGCATGGAAGGTTACGGTATTTACTTTGCGATTCTCGAGCGTTTGAGGGATTCTGCAGATTACATGAGTATCAGAGATTATAACGTTATAGCCTTTGATTTTCGTGTTTCAGCAGAAAAAGTCAAATCAATAGTTGAAGACTTCGGGCTATTTGTTTTTACCGAAGACGGTAAGTACTTCTATTCTGAAAGCTTTCTTCAACGCATGCAGCTTAAAGACTTAAAATCAGAAAAAGCACGAGAATCAGCGAATTTAAGGTGGAAAAAAGAAACAGAAATGCGAACGCAATGCGAACGCATAGAAGAAGAATGCGAAGGCAATGCAAGTAAAGTAAAGGAAAGTAAAGAAATTAAAGTAAATAATATTATTAAAGAAGAAGAAATTAAAGAAGAAGAAAGCCCGAAACTCAAAAAGCCTTCTAAAGCACAAACCGAAAAACGGTTTGTGCCTCCTTCTCTTGAAGAATTAAAAAAATATATTTTAGAAAAAAATTATAAAAATGTTGATGCTCAAACTTTCATAAATTATTATGAATCAGTTGGTTGGTTTGTCGGCAAAAAAAAGATGGTAAATTGGCGGGCGGCCGTTGCAAATTGGGAAACTCGAAATAAAAACAGTTCGCCGCCTACACAAAAACGAAAAACAGCTGTAGATCAATATGATGTAAACGAAATTTGGAAAGAACAAATTGAGCAAGCAGCTTTGAAACGTAAGTATCCAGAAGCTTAAAAAAAATTAAATTATGGCAGAAACACTGAATTTAAACTCAATTTTTGAAAAAATAGATGAATGGGGCATATTTCGCTCTGTGAAACGTTTTCAATATTTACCTTACGATTTGAATTTAGCTTTAAAAGTTGTCGAGGCGATCGGCAAAAAGCGCAACGCTAAATTTGTTATCGACGATGAAAATAAGTTTGCCTATGAAAATTTAATAAGGTGGGTGCACGGCGATCCTGAATTTAAGTGCTTAAACGCTGATACTAAAGAAGTTATAAGCGGGAGACTCGACGCTGGAATCTACATAGCAGGTAACACGGGCTCGGGCAAATCGTGGGCGCTTGAAATTATGGCTGCATATTCGATAATTGATAATATTCAGATTGTACTCGGCAAAACGAAGCGGTTTCTGCACTGGGAGAATATCAGAACTGATGTTATATGCGACGAATATGTCACAAACGGCACTTTTGAAGGCTTTAAGAAGATGAACATAATTGGCTTTCAAGACCTTGGTTCTGAGCCCGTCGAATCGTTGTACATGGGCAATAGAATTAACGTAATGCGGAGAATTTTGGAATATCGAGGCGATCAAAGCGATCAAATCACGCTAATAACTTCAAATTTGCCTTTTAACAGTAAAAAGTTCGTTGAGCTATACGGCGACCGTGTGGCAAGTAGGCTCAATGAAATGTGTAACTATTTTGAGATTACGGGTAAGGATAGAAGAAAACTATAAATATTGTACTAAATATTAATAATTCAACTAAAAATGAATAACCTTAAAAGAAATTTATTACTTTTGCATATCATCTTTCAAAATACTCACAAGGTGTTTTTCATAACGTTAAAAATAAACACAGTAAAAGATTATGAAAACAGAACTTTCAAAAATAGCACAAGACCTTGAACAAGGCAGAATAGACGAAACCGAAGCGCAAGACCTTTTATTGGGTTTATTGGGTGTTAGCAAATCGGTTTTTGTTGTGTGTGAAAACGACGATTACGGACGTGATTTATGGTTGTGCTGCAAAAACACAGTTGAAGAAGCAAAAGAGGTAAAAGGTAGAGATACAACTCGAAATATCTACGAGCACTGGATTCTTTAAACTGTTTACTAACGTAAAAGTATAAAAGCAGGTGGGGATTGAACGGCAAACACATTCCAACTTGCACAAACTAAATAAAACAGCCGAAGTGGTTAAAATTAGCACATAACCCCACTTGATTTTATACAATGTTGTGTGCAGTTATTTATTATGAAAATAGAACCAAATTTCGATGATTTAAAAGGGTGGTATTCTTTAAATTTTGCAGAATTGCCACTTGGAAAAGAAATTCAAGAACTAAAGTTTGATGAGTACTGGCATATGCGAGAATTTTTAGAAAAGGTATTTAAAAAGAAAAAAGACGATAGGGTTTACTTGTATAAATATGGCGGTTTAGAAAATCCAATTATTATTAGTTGCAACCCTATTCACATTTTAAATGCTCATTCTAATATGGCTGGATTTAGAGAACATCACATTCACGAATATTCAAGTTATGAAGATGCTTATAAAGTGGCAAAAGATATGATGGAAGAACATCCGCTGTGTTATTCATAATTGCACACAACTATGATTATGATCCTACTTAAGTAATTTTTAAAATTTTAAACTTTAAAACAAAAAAGCTATGGCACGCAAAGAATACCAAAAGCAATATCAAAAATACTACGCCGATAGTGGCAAAAAGAGCGAAGCGGCGAAACGCTACTACCAAAAGCATAAGTGCGAAATATGCGAAAAATTAAAAAATAAACGAAAAAATTTGCAAATTGAAAAATAATACACTATATTTGCCACGATGAAACAACCTGAACATATCTTACAAGTCAATTGCGTAAATTACTTTCGCTTACGATACCCGAAAGGTTTAATCTATGCAATACCTAATGGCGGACAACGTAATGTGATAGTAGCCGCAAAACTTAAAGCAGAGGGTGTTTTGTCAGGCGTTCCTGACTTATTTATTCCAATAGCTCAAAAAGGATATCACGGACTTTATGTTGAGTTAAAGAATGGCAAGGCTGGCAAGGTATCGGACAACCAAAAAACGATTATGGAGAAATTACAAAGTGAAGGTTACCAATGCGAGGTGTGCAGGTCGTTTGATGAGTTTAAAAATGTAGTTGATAATTATATGTTATGAAATTAAGCCAACTAAAATCAAACCCAAACAACCCACGTTTAATCAAAGACGACAAGTTTAAAAAACTCGTTACTTCTTTGCGTGAGTTCCCTGAAATGATGGAGAAGCGACCAATGGTGTGCGTAACAGATGCCGATGGTAAGCTGTACCCTCTTGGTGGAAATATGCGACTCCGTGCGTTAAAAGAGTTGAAATATAAAGAAATTCCAGATAGTTGGATTATATTAGCCGATGAATGGAGTGAGGAAAAGCGAAAAGAGTTTACGATAAAAGATAACGTCGGATTTGGCGAATGGGATTGGGATACGTTGGCGAATGAATGGGACGAGATTTTGCTCGATAAATGGGGCTTGGATTTGCCAGTGTGGGAGGGTGAATCCGTTTCAATTGATGATTTAGGATTAAAAGATAATGCTTTTGCAGAAGAAGCTAATGCATTGAGTTTTTCAATTACTTTTAATTTCCCAATATCAGAAAAAGAAGCTGATAGATTTGATAAATCAGAGTTAGAAACAATACTTAAAAATTTCGTTTATGCCTAAAATGTCAAATATATTAATTTGTGATATGCCTTTGCGTTTTGACACTTATAAGGGGTGTTCACATGGTTGCGAATATTGTTTTGTAAAATTTAAAACAGACATATCAAAAATACAAAATGATGAAAGCGCACAAACATTATTAAACTTCATAAATAAAAGAAGAAATGGCGAAGTAGTTGAAAAGATATTCGATTACGATATACCATTGCACTGGGGCGGAGTTTCTGACCCTTTTCAACCATTAGAACTTGAACGCAGACGAAGTTTAGATTGTTTGAAAGTATTTGCAAAAACAAAATACCCTTTCGTTATTTCAACTAAGAATGCAATTGTATCACGTCCAGAATACTTGGAACTATTGAAAGATTGTAATTGTGCAGTCCAATTTTCTGCTATTGGTAGTTCTTATGATGATTTTGAAAAAGGTGCGAGTACTTTTCTTGAAAGAGTTGAGGCAATGAAAAAAATATCAGAAATAGGTATTCGTGTAATTGTACGGGCTCAACCAATGCTTGCAAAAATGGAAAATGAACTAACAGAAAATTTGAAACTATTCAAAGAAGCTGGCGTTCACGGATTGATAATTGAGTTTATGAAATATAAATATAAAGCCGTTGGGACATTAAAAGTACGTGGCGATAATGTTTACCCACTTGAAACTATTAAGCCCGTTTTTGACCGCGTAAAGAAACAAGCCAACGCATTAGGAATAAAAGTATATGCAGGCGAAAACAGGCTAAGACAATATGGAGATAGTTTAAATTGTTGTGGTGTTGGCGACCTTTGGAAAACACATGAAGCTAATTTAAACCATTTACTTTTTGATGATAAAAAAGTAGAGTTGAAGGAGTTGCATAATAATATTTTAAGTGGTGGCAGTAGTCAACCAAACCAATGGTCTTTGGGACAAAGCACTAAGGATTTAGAATTATTAAAAACTTTAAATTATAAAAAACTTTTAAATATGGCAATGCAAAGTAAATCATCCCTATCAGACTATACAATTGACAAAAAAGCATACGAAGCTATAAAGAATTTCAAACCTTATTAAAATGCCATACGACAATTTAGTCATAAAAAAGAATGGCATTGAAATTTAAAAAATTCGAATAAAGGAGGTTGAATTATGAAATACAATAAATCAACTATAAAAAAAATAATCGCAGCGCTTGCCGATGGGCAAGGCAGAGTAAGAGCGACGAAAGCGGCAGGGATTTCGTTTGAAACATTTTGCAGATGGATGAATGATGATGAATTTAGTGAGCAAGTAAAAAAAGCAGAAGAGATCGGTTATAAGAAGATACATGATGTTTGCGAGCGTCGTGTAATTGAAGATCAAAGCTGGCAATCAGGCGCATGGTGGCTTGAGCGCACCGACCCTGCGAATTATGGGCAACGTAACAACTTGAATATCAACGCTGAAAAGCCGCTGATCGTCGTGGCTGATGAAGAAACTAAGAATTTACTTGAGAAGTTAGATGACAACGCAAGTATTTAAAAAGAATCTTGAGGCCTACTTAGCTGGCAATCACTTAATTGTGAATAGAGGCGGGCAAGGTAGCGGTAAGACATACGCTATAATGCAGATGCTTGCCGCTATCTGCTTGAGACAAAAATTGTTTGTTATTGCTTCTTCTTACGCTTACCCGCACCTTAGGGATGGAGCTCAAAAGGATTGGCGTGAAATATTAACAAGATGGAGATTAAACAGTATCGTTCATGAGCTTAAGGGTGAGCGTGCGTGGGTTTTCCCAAATGGCTCACGGGTTGAGTTTTTTGGGATTGAAGGACAAGAACAACGAGGATATTCAATAAGACCTGATATCACGTACATAAACGAAGTAAACAGAAGGATAGAAAGAAGTGTATTCATACCGTTTTACTCCCGGGTTCAACGTTCTATAATAGTTGATTTCAACCCAGCAGCGCCTTTCTGGATACAAGAAATTATGGCGGACGATAAGAAAACGGCTGAAATTGTTAGTACTTACTTAGATAACCCCTATTTAGCTCAAAAGGAGCGAGAATTTTTAGAAAGTCGGGCAGCTTTGCCCCTTTGGACCGAATGGTATAAAGTCTATGGCCTCGGCGAGTGGGGAACTATAGAAGGAACGATTTTGTCGAACTGGCGTTTTGGAGAGTTTGATAACAACCTGCCAGCTATTTACGGCCTCGACTTCGGGGTTCGTGACCCAGACGCTTTGGTTAAAGTAGCTATAGACAAGAATGAAAAACGTATCTTTGTTGACGAACTGCTTTACGAAAGCGGGCAGTCGACTGAGATGCTAATAACACGCTTAAATAAGTTAGTACCTAATCGGGCTTTAATAGTTGCCGACGCTGCGAGCACACGCACGATCGACGACCTCGCACGGGCAGGGTTGAATATCGTTCCTGCTTACAAAGTTGGCAAAGTCGAAAGCTTAAAGCGCTTGCGTGACTTTGAAATAGTTATAACAGAACGAAGCTATCATCTTCAGAAGGAATTACTTAGCTACGTATGGCTTGACCGTGCAGGTGAGATCCCAAAAGACGGCGACGATCACTTGATCGACGCTATGCACTACGCAGCTCGCTACTTACTTGAAGGACAAGAAGTTAAATACACAAAAGCCCCTATGAGGGCTAACAAACTATAAAACAACAATTTATGAAGCCTATAGAAGTTATAAAACGTTTTCTTAGCACTCAACACACTGAAATTCAAGACGGTAAGTTGATGCCGAAAAGAATAAGGCGCACGGTGCGATCGCTGGACATGGCTAAGTTAAAAAGTGCTATCGATGCAGCGAGGAACGGCATGTGGACTAATCTTGTTAACATACAAACACAGATTGAGACCTTAGACGCTCATCTGGCCTCCGTGCTCTTTAAACGAATAGAAAGCTTAGCGACATATGAGCTTTATCTGAAACGAGGTAATAATCAAATACTTGCTCAAGAGCTCATGCCGCTTGCACAAGCATTATTGAGATCTATCATATACGGGCGTGTTGTTATTCAGATACTTAGCTTAAACAAAGATGAGGTTGATTTTCAGATACTGCCCGTCGACAACGTAGAACGTGATTCAAAGACATATGAGACCATCGACGGCAAAGTGCCATTTGGGTTCAAGCCTAAACAACTTTACTTAATCGACAGCGGGGGGCTTGGAGTAATAACAACGGCAGCGCCTTATAGTATTTACAAGATCAACGCTCTGGGCGATTATGCGCAGTATGCTGAATTGTATGCAATGCCCGTGCAGGACGTGAGCTACAAAGGCAACGATCCCGCTGTACAACAACAAATTGAAACTATTCTTAAGGACCAGGGCGGCAACGCTGCCCGAATCTGGCCCGAAGGCGTAACAGTGAACACGACAAACTCGGCCTCCAGCGCAGCGAAAGAAGTTTACTCGGGACTAATAGAATATTGCGATTCGCAGATTTCAAAATTGGTTTTAGGGCAGACAATGACAACCGACAGCGGGGCTTCTTATTCTCAGAGCGTTACGCACAAAGAACAACAAGAGATCGTATTCGCTGCAGATAGGAAGTACGTGGGTGGTAAACTTCGAGAATTACTCGAGCTTCACGGCGTGCCCTGCGACGAAGTTGTATTTCAACAAGTCGAAGCTATAGACCTGAAGTCGACGGCTGAAGCGATGAAAGCGGTGAATGAACTGATTGAAATACCGAAAGATTACCTATACGGGCTTTTTGGCATACCTTTGCCTAAGACAAACGAAATAAACGAAACTAACATAACAAGCGATGAGAATAAAGATACAGAAGAAATGGTATAACGTTAAAAGTACCTGGGCCGAGCTCACGATTGCCGATGCGCAGAAACTCGCAGAGCATGAGCCGCCTGAGGATTATTTGAAATACTTAAAGAACGAAGTCGATGGCTTGAGCCCTGATATCGAGATGCAGGTACTTGCGTGGGTCGGGGAGATACTGCCTATCATCAGCGACATGCCTACTGAAGTTATTGAAAGCCTGATGCCTACGGACAGGTGGGTTATTTTGAAAAGTTTGATGCACATCGTGAGCGGGGTTTATTTACAAATACCTTACGACCTGCCCTATGATATGCCGCCTGCCATAATTTTAGCTGAAGGTAAATTGTATCACGTGCCAACGGTGCGAAGGGTTTACAATAAAGATATCTATTTTTCAGTAGTTGGCTTCAAAACTTTTAGTGAATTACTTGAGCTTCAACAACTAAGCGATAACATAGTTAAGAACGCTGCTATGTTATGCGCCTTGCTACTTAGAAAGAACGATGATGAAGAGCAACTAACTGAAGATGAGAAGCTTAGACGTGCAGAAATATTCAGCAACATGACGATGCTGGATTTTTGGCGAGTTTTTTTTTCGCTGATGCGGGGATTAGAGCAATCGGTGAATTATACCCTTCTTTGTTCACTGCGAGAGACCGAAAAGGTGATGAGACATCATCTTCTAATACAACTCTGGAAAAAGTATTACTATTGGCCTGTAAGGCGACTGGGCAGGCTTTTGACATCTGGCTTCAAAAAAGTGTTTATGAGACATTAGATTTTTTAAACTTAATTGCAGATGAGTAAAAGAATTTCATTAAAAGACAGTTATTCAAAGCTTTACAAGCTACTAACGAACTACACGTATCAACAAACTGTTTACTTTCGTGAAGACAATCCGTTTCTGAATCATAACCGTTTGAATCCAGCTGCCAACAAAGCGGTGTTTTGGATTAAACCCCCTGCGATCGAGGCATTGCCCGCTGAGGGGCTGCACTGGCGGGTGCCTGCGATCGTCGCTGCAGGTAACTTAACTACTGTCTTAACTATTATAGACGACTTTATAAACAATTATTCGCAAGCAAGTTACTGGAGAAATATAAGACCATTGCCACCTTCGGAGATAGGGATATGGGACGGTTGGGAAGCGGTGGCCGTTGATTTATACATAGACTGGAATCATATTTGTGAAACTGAATTATGAAATTAGAATGGATTATAGACGAGCTTAGAGCTGAATTACAGAAACAACAGCATATTGCCAGCGGAGCTATGGCTGCAAGTCTGCGTATCGAAAAAGATGAGAATGACTATATTGTAACAGGCTTAAATTACTCTTATTGGGTCAACTTTGGCCGTGCAGCTGGCAAGCGACCACCAATTGCGGTTATTGCTAATTGGGTGAATATCAAAGGCTTGCCGAAAGAGGCAGTTTGGCCGATCACGATTTCAATAGGTAATAAAGGCACGCCCGGGCAGCCTTACGTTTTTTGGGAGGAAGGTAACAAGTTGAAGCGAACTGAATTTATAGAAGACACACTTACAAGGTGTAAGGATAGAATAACCGAGGACCTGGCTGATGAGTGGCAAGCGATTATTTTTGAGAAGTTTAAAAATAAAATTTTAGAAAAATGAGCATTACAGCGACATGGACGAGTGTTGGAAGCGTGAGGATACCGCTTGTGCATACTTGCACGACGACACGTACTAACAGTCATACACCTGTTACTATTTCTTCGATTTCAAACGCTTCTGGTAAGCTTCAAATAAATACATCTCCAGCATCGCACTACATTGAAGATAAGGACATTATAAAAATTGAAGGTGTCAGCGGGCTGCCTCAGAACTTAAGTAGAGCAACGGTTACAGGTACAACAACGTTAGTTTGTACAGACATAGCATATTCGACAGGTTATACACTCATAGCCCCCAGTACGGTGACACGCTACAATCAAGGCGTGCATATCAGGGCAGTTGTCACGGCCTTTGGCAAACAGGTTGTCTTAGTTTCTACAGTTTCGCCTTATACCTTCGACGTAGCGCCGTTTTTGAGGACTGGGCTTATAGAACAAGCAAAGCCAGCGCCTGCGTTGAATTCTATTACTAATGTAGGCGGGAATATGGCATACACTTACGCCGTGCAGCTTCAAGAATGGGGGCTAAATGCCGCAGGTGTGCCAGAAGCGTTCATTTCAGCTGGTAGTACTGTAAATAAAACAGACCTGCAGGCTTATATGGCATATCCGCTTATTGATTATTTAGTTAGCACGACCTCTAATGGGAAAGTATTAAACAGTTTGCCTTTTCTGAAAGTTGGAAGGAGCACAACATTACTTGTTTCTTATGCTTTCGATACTGCCACTGGGGTGCCTGGAATATTTTTAAAACGAATAAAAGGAGGTGCAGTTAACGATGTAAATTACAGCGGTGTAGCTGGAGATAAAATTTTAACTTTAGGCGTTCAAATAGGAGACGATGATAAATTACTTGTTAGGGCTACGTTGGACGGTACTCCGAAAGGTGTCGAATATGAGATTTATCCTTCTGATATTTCTGGACACGTTGTAAGGTGGCGAAGCCGCAACGGTGCGGTTGAGACTTTAGAAGTTTTAGCGACGGACGAAGAAGTTGCAGTAAGCGCAACGCAATGGCGAAAGGAGAATTCAATCGGGGATATGGTAGGCGAGCGAGTGAATACAATGACGTTTGAAATAACAGACGGCAGAATCGCAGATGCGCTTGTAGACGGATGGGGCTTCGAAGTAGATGACAAGCCAGCCTCGCTGGTTGAACGAAGGTTGATAACAAACTCGAGAGGCGTTGAAATTCAAAGAATTAAGCTACAATGGAAACTCTAAAAATAGATAACGTTGTTCACCCGCTTATAGATAATTCAGTTGAGTTATCAATCGAGCTGCCCACAGAGCCCGGCGAAATACCTATCACTCGAACGACTTCTTTAAAAGTACCAATGACCTCACAACTTGCCGCCATTTGCGACCCGAACGGCTATCAGGGCACTGCACCGAAGGCGACTTTAGTAACACAAAGATTTTCGCTTGATGGTACTATTTATCCAACGCAAGTAACTGAAAATGAACGAGGTGCAACCGCAGAAGTGGTTTTGCTATCTGGAAATGCAGGCTGGGTTCAAAAACTCAAAGAGCGAAGCATGAAAGCGTTGGATATGAGTAAGTTCAATCACCTTGTAAATATAACTAACATAGAAAACAGTTGGAGAGGCGATTTGCCTTATTGCTACTATACAGCCGACAGGGGCGATGAAATAATGCCCGGGGAGCGGACGATTTATGAATTCAGGCCTGCTTTGAAAGTTGCTACGCTTTTAAAAGAAATATTTCGCCAAGCAGGTGTTAACCTTATTTCTAATACTTTGAATGCCAGCACTTTTGGAAAGTATTTTGTTGTTTATGAACCTGGCGATAATTTAAGAAACTGCGAATCAATAGATTACAGAAGGTGTTGGGCTAAAATAGATAGTGGAAGTAAGATGCAATATGCAGGACATCCCGATCCTGTGCAGATAACTTTATTATCATCAGGCACTTATGAAATCGTGCAATTTGGAGCTGGAACGATAAACGATGAAATTTATTTTACTTCTCAAAACGCCGCAGTCGTACCTACTGAGCACAAGGATTTAGCTTTATGGCTAAATACTTCTATTTCTTTCAGATTTACAAGACAGTTCGAATCGACTATTTTCAGCGACTCGCTTGGTAGAGATAAACCCGTTTTGGTTTCATTAAAGTTACTTCGAAACGGTGTAGTTGTTTCGAGCACAAGCATGCAGGTTTCAAATCAGCAGTGGGGACAGATATTTACACTATATCCACCCCCTTATGGCGATTATGGAGTAAGCGGGGTTAAATATCAAACACGTTTAGAAATAAACGGCTATTTATACGACCCCGAAGTACCCGGCGAAGTTCATTTTTTTTATCAGCCCGGCGGCTTTCTAAAATACGCACCAAGCGGCTGGTGGAAGATCGGGGCGAATACTGATTTAAAAGCGTTACTGCCCGATGAAATTCAATCCGACTTCGTGGCCAAAATCGCAAAGGCGTTTGACCTTATCTTCGCAACTGACATGTACGGTATAAACGTTTACTGCGAGACACGGGCAAGCTGGCTTAATTCTTTCGTGAATCCGATTGAAATCGAGTCGCTGGTGGGTGGTGTGCAGTGGCAAGCTGCACCGAGACTGGAAAATAATATTGAACGCTACACTATGACAGAAGATAGTAGCGATAAAGGGCAGTATGCGATAAGGAAAAACAAAGTTTTAGATATTAAGCTATCAAATCCCGCTATCATGACGGGAGTTGAAGAATACATGATAGATTTTTCAGATACGTTGTTTAAAGGCTGGATGCTTAGGCTCTATTCTGAACCGTTAACCTGGGAGGGTGTACCTTACACGTGGGAGTTTGGGCCTCGACTTCTTTACTTCTCTGGTAGACAGAATGTTACATATAGAATAAATGGTACTTATAAAAGCTGGCAAGTGCCTGTTTGGCAGGCCGTTGACGTTAATACAATAGCGCAGTGGCACGCTACGAGACGGTTACAACTCGAGATTGGCAAAGAAGTTAAACTTCGAGTTTTGATGAGTTATGATTTAGTAAATAGCATTATCGCCCAAGGAGGCATACGGCGAGCGATAAAATGGAGAGGACAACAATACTATCTTACAAACATGACAATTCGAAGCGACAGCGACATTGTAGATATTACTTTACTGCCTTTGTTGTCGTATTCAGGCGACATAGGCGGCAAGCCGCTGCCGACGACGATCCCGCCCGAGGTGATGGCGAGCGCTGGAAGTAATTATGTTATAGCGTTTTCTGATGATATAGTGATGACTTTAAGTTGAATATATTAAAAAATAAAAATTATGGCTGATGAATTAATAAAACAAAGAATTTACAACGCCCCTGAAATTGATACAGTTACAGGTGATGAATCGTTGGCGATTGATGAGAGTAGTTTTAGTAACGCAATGCGTATAAAGCTCAATAATTTAGCTACTTACGTGCTAAGTAAAACAGAATCAGTGATGCACGCTGAAACGTTGTATTATAATCATATTGCAGACTCTGTCTATGCGAAAGGTGAGGTTGTAATTATATTTGAAACTATAAGCTTAATAGGGATTTCTTTGGATGATGTGGAGATTGGTGAACCTTTTCGGGTTGCCTACGCTGGTAAGTGTCAAGTTCTTGTAAAAGCTGATGTTGATGTTGTAGAAGGAGATTTTGCAGCTTGTGATACAACACAAGGTAAAATTATTGTAGGAGATGGTACTGAAATCGCTAATCGAGTAGGCATATTCTTAGAAACAAGTACAGGCGGTGAGGATCGTCTTGTTTGGGTACTTTTAAAATTATAAGACTATGGCAGAGAACGAAATATTGTTTAGGATAAAAGTTTTAGACGAAGGCGGAAAGCTGGCAGCGCTGGATTCTGAAATTGCTAAACTTAGTAGGGCCAGGGACGAGCTTTCTAAAAAGATAAAAGCTGGTAACCAGCTCACGGTTGAAGAATCTAAAGAATACGATAAGCTGACACGTGAGTTAACGGCTGTAAGGAATCAGAGAAAAGAGATGCAACAAGCGCTTGAGCGTGAAACAAAAGCTGCGCAGATGAATGAAAAATCCTTAGCTGCGATGAGAATTAAACTATCTGAATTAAGAAAAGAGTTTGATAAGTTAGATCCAGCGAGCGAGAAAAGTAAGAATTTGGGGTTACAAATCAACAAGTTACAACAATCTATAAATCAGGCAGATCAAAGCACAGGCAACTTTAGAGGCAACGTAGGTAATTACTCTAATTCGATCATGGACGCTCTTAATAAAACAGGAATTTTTTCGGGGCAACTAAGCAACTTAGGCGGAGTCGTAAATGGGTTGATGAGCAAGATCGGCGGAGGTGCGATGGGTGGAGCTGCGGGCCTGGTTGGCTCAATCGGGGCGCTGGGAGCTGGATTAACAGCGTTACCAATAGCGGCAGTAATCGGGGGATTTAAGATGATGAAAGGGTATTTTGAAAGTACTGCGGAACGTTCAATAGAGCTACAGGCTTCGCTTACTGGTTTAAAAGGCGTAATGGATGATTTGAAGACCTCGACGCATGAATTTATTGAAAAATCTGGATTTAATAAATTTTTAGGGAATTTAATGCAGGGATTTGTAAAACAAATTGGTGGGGCAAAAGCGGAAACACGGTATATTACGAGGGAAGTTTTAGAAGAAAGTAGGTTACAAGCTCAGCGACAGCTAAAATTTTTAGAAACAGATTATGCTAAAAGCGAAATAAGGATACAACAACTAAGGACACAAGCAAAACAAAAGGATAAATACAATGAACAAGAGCGTATTGGATTTTTAGAGGAGGCGCTAAAAATAGAGAAAGATTATACTGAAAAGCGAGTTACGCTTTTGACAAAAGTCGCAGATGCAACTGAGGCTCTTAACAAGTTATCTGATACGAATCAAAAACAAGAAGAAGCGGAGCTGGCAGCGAGGAAGGCACAATACCAAGCCGAAAGCGCTTACTACACAAATACAAGGCGAATGGAGTCGGAATTGTCGACTTTTCGCTTAGAAGAAGCACGAAGTCGTGAACAAGCGTCTAAACAACAAAGAGATGCGACGCTAAAAGAAATGGAGCTTTATAGACAACAACAACAAACTACAGAAGAAATTTTATCTCAGATGCGTGCAGGCTGGGACGAAGAATTTAAGAATTTGCAACTCTATGAGAATGAAACAGATAAGTATTTAAGAAAGATAAAAGAAGAAAGCGATCGGGCGAATAGGATACGTGGCATGCGAGCTGGAATGGGCGAAGAAGAAATAGTTGAGCCAGAGACCGATGCGCTGCTTGATACAATTCAAACTTATGATGAGCTACAGAAAAAAATTAAAACACATCGTTTGAGCTACGCTGAGCTGCGAAAAGAAATTAACAAGACAGCGATGACAGAACAGCAGGCGGCTGATATGAGAATGTTTCTAATAGAAGAAGAAAAAATAAGTAGAGTAGAAGCTACAAAAATGATAGTTGGCATGGGCACGCAGCTATTCGAAGAAGGGACGATGGGATATAAAATTTTCTCTACAGCTCAAGCCACAATGGCGACATACGAAGCTGCGAACAAGGCGCTTGCAGCCGCTCCAGTGCCGTTCAACATCGCTTTAGCGGCTATGATTATAGCTCAAGGGCTTGCTAATGTGGCTAAAATAAACGAAGTTAAATTTCAAAAGGGTGGAGTATTAGAAGGACCTTCACATTCGCAAGGTGGTATCCCTATCAGGGTTGCAGGGCGGCAAATTGTCGAGGCCGAAGGAGGTGAAATAATAGTTAATAAAAATATTTGGACAAGACCCGATTACGTTGAAAAGATAAGCGAAATGAATTACAGGACAGGCGGTAAGCGCTTTGCAGCGGGCGGGGTGCTACCTTCTGAGGAGCTGGATTTTGAGCGAATAGTTGATACAATAGTGAATAAAATAGCTGCAATACCCGTTGTCGTGAGCGAAAGAGATATTTCTGCAACGCAGCGTAAAGTGCTGGTAACTAATAACTTAGGTAAAATATGAACAATTTTATTAAAAATGATATATCTTTGTATTTGAAAATTAACACTTTAAAAACTTAAAATTATGGCTATAGCTAAATATTCAAAAACGTGCGGTAAAAACGTGCCCGGGAACTCGAGGTTGTTTTTTACAGAAGCGGCTAATATAGGTTCGATTACTGTAACATCGAATGAGATTAGCGCTATAACGATGAACGGTACACCTACTCCGGTAAAGTTTCAAGAATTCGGTGCTGACATTGATTCGATTAAATTCACGATCGAAGGAACTGGAAGTGCGAGCTATTCAGAAGTGCAGAAGCTTGAGGCGAAATTCAGTAAAAAAACAACTGCTTTGATAACAGCTAAGAATTCGCTACTCGACGCCGTCGCCTGCGGAGTAGCGATAATTCGAGTAGACAACAACGCAAACGCTTGGTTATCAGGCTACACCTTTAAGGATAAAAATAGGCGGGCGTACAACAAGATTACGACTAATTTCGACACTGGAGCGAAGCCTTCGGACGAGGGGACGGCGGCTTATACTATTACTTTAGAAGCGGAGGGTTTTGATGATGAATTACCTTTCGACACAACTCTAAACGCTTCGATCATAGGCGGGACTGCTACTTTTATAGATTATAACTAATTAATTAGATATGAAATACAAAGTAAAAACAAATTGGGAGAATGCGGTTATTTCAGCTACGATTAAGGGGTTTCCAACTGCGTGTAAACTAACTGAGCTTTCACAAGCGCAGCTGGCTATCCTGTTTGAAGCGAGTCACCCCGGCGTCGAGAAGGTAGAGGACGAAACAGAAAAGACTTCTAAAAAATGATTACTGAACAAGAAGTTATAACTATTTGTAAAGCGAATTACGACGCTAATCTAATCACACAAGGAGCGCTGCTTGTGGGCATGCGCAAGGTGCGGGAAATAATCGGTTCAGATTTGTATAAAAAGGTTGAGCAAATAGGATACGAAGAACTATTAGAAAAGTGTAAGGTGCTGGCAGCGTGGTCCGTGCATGCGTTGATGGTAGATAGAATAGCTACGGAGATGACAAATAAGGGAGTTTATCAGCTTTACACGGTTGGCTCTAACGGCGTGCAGCTCACTGAGTTAACTCAGATTAAAGCGGCTATCAACGAAATAACAACCGCTTGCGCTAATGAAATCAAGGACTTTATTCAAGAACGTGTAGCGGCGCATGATCCTTTATACGTGAATTACGTTACTGAATTAAAGACTACTTCTAAGCCTTCACTTGTTTCTAATATTAAAAGAGTTACACAGATATGAAAAGAATAGCGATCGCAGGTGAGATATGGGACGAAAACCCTGATTTACAATTAATTATCGATGCTATAGATAGCGGAGAAGATATCGAACTGATTATCAGCTCCTACGGCGGGGACTTAGATCACGCATTAGCGGTTTACAAGCTACTGAAACCTATAAGCGATAAAATAACTGCTAAGGTTATAGGCAAAGTAGCCAGCGCCGCTACGGTAATTTTGTTAGCGGCTGATAAACGAATAGCGGACCAGGACGCTGAATTGTTAATTCACTTTCCTTCAACGGAATTAAGAGGTACGGCAGATGAATTAGAAGAAACAGCTATGGAGCTTCGGAAATACGAAGGTAGATTAAAAGAAATTTATTCGAGCGTCGCTGGAGCTGAAACGCTTCTGAAGGAAGAACGCTGGCTAACAGCGAAAGAGGCGCTGGAAGCTGGATTGATAACTGAAATTGAACAAACTACACCGTTGAGCGCTCTAAAAAGGGCTCTGGTGTTGAATTCTATTAATAAACAAAAAACAAAACAAACAGAAAATTTAAAAACAATTAAAAATGTAACAAAAATGGAAGAAGTAGAAGTATTAAAACAAGAAATTGAACAACTCAAAGCTGACAAGGCTGAGCTGATTCAAGAAAATGAACAACTAAAACAGCGCCTCGAGGCGCTTGTGGCTGAGCTGGAGTCTTTGAAAAACGAAGACGCTGAGGCGGAGGTCGAAGCTGCGATTCACGCAGGGAAGATTTCGGCTTCTGCTAAAGAAGACGCTATTTTGTTAGCTAAAAAAGACCTTACAAG
>Ga0079067_1057144_pt1 | contig 18384 bp, 15 predicted proteins | sample ADurb_Cas_03_Slu_FD_73458 | JGI IMG/M metagenome (GOLD analysis project Ga0079067, IMG submission 73458) | Active sludge microbial communities from Illinois, USA, of municipal wastewater-treating anaerobic digesters - ADurb_Cas_03_SludgeMetaT... | ecosystem: Engineered > Bioreactor > Anaerobic >...
CCTCCGGAAGGACACCTACTTCCCGAGGACGGGCCTCTATCGGCCCGATCCCGACGACCAGTACTACTACGAGGGTGACGGGTCATCCCTGGTCAGGGATTTCGGGGACCACAGGGCGGGCTACGGGATAGACTGCCAGCTCGATTTCCGCTGGTAGGCCGGGGGAAGTGATGAAACAGATCCTGTCGGTTGTCTTGATATCCCAGGCGGCTTTCGCCGCGGGGCTCCCCGGCATCCTGCTGGGTGACGGGGAATGGTCCGGGGCCGTCGGCGCCCGCGCCTTCGCGATGGGCGGCGTCGAACTCATGGACGCCTCGGCCCTCGGGTCGCTCACGAATCCGGCGGCGGCCGCCTCCGCCGGCCCGGGCATCACGGTTCAGCTCGCCGGCGGCATGGACGTCCTGGTCGAAAAGAGGACCCGGACGGTGTACGACTCCTTCGAGAGTTCCATCGGAGAGGCCGAGCACGCGTTCAACAGGTCGTCCCCGCTGATCCCCGGCGGCCTTGCCCTGACCCTGTCGCGGACGGGCGGCATGCCCGACGCGCTCTCCATAGCTCTTGGATGGGTCGAGCGGGCCTCCTTCGGATACAGCTACGACCGGACGATCAGGAACGACTACTACGTCACCACCGGCGAGGAAAGGCTGGAGATCGACGGATGCGTGGGCGAAGCCTGCGCTTCCGCGGCCATGACCTTCTCCGATCTGGTCACCGTCGGCCTCGGCGGGGGATGGTTGAGCGGCAGCCGCGACACCCGCTGGACGCGCAACTGGATCGATCCCTCGATCCCGGACACGGACGAGGCCTCATCCAGCGACCTCTCCGGCATGGTAGGGAGAGCCTCCGTGGTCGTCTCCCCACGGGAGGATCTCAGCGTCTCGCTCGGCGTGGAGAAGGCGATGTCCGTCTCCTGGACCGGCGATTCCTCAGGCGATCTCGAACTGCCTCCGAGGATCAGGGCCGGGGCCGAGTGGCTTCCCGGAAACGCGCTCAGGAGCAGATTCGTGGCGGAGGTGTCCTATTACGCGGCTTCGGGGGCGGAGTTCGACGGCTCGGACATGGGCATGCGCGACTGCTGGAGCGCCTGCGCCGGGCTGGAGAATCACATCCCGGGCGGCCCGGCGTGCAGGTTCGGCTTCAGGTACGACAAGTCGCCCGTTTCGAGGGCGCTGGATTCGGTGAGCTTCACCGGAGGTATGGGCTTCTCCGTCGCGGGGATGCGTCTGGACGCCGGCGCCAGCTTCACGCCCAGGTGCTGGGACCAGCAGGACATCCCCCTCCTCCCCTCCTTCGCCGACGACGACACTCTGGGAGTGGAGGAGACGGTCACGGCGCTGCGCATTTCGGCCTCCCGGGCCTTCTCGCTGTAGGGTGGCCGGAGTGAGAGCGCACGAGGCCGCCGCGATAGCGATCCTGGCATTCCGCCTGCAGGCGGGCGCCGGGGTCTTCTCTCTCGACATCATGCACACCAACGACGTCCACGGGGGGATAACCCCGAGGAACGCCACGTTCCTGAATCCGGACTTCCCTCCCGGAATCGGCGGAGGCGCATGGCTCCTCACCTATGTGGAGTCGGTCCGCGCCGAACGCGCCGAGGCGGGCGGATACTGCCTGTTCGTGGACGCCGGCGACATCTATCAGGGCACACCTGTCGGCAACTGCGACACCGGGGCCTCCGTCATCCGGTGGATGAACGCAGCCGGATACGAGGCGATGACCCTGGGCAACCACGACTTCGACGACGGCGTGGAGAACGCGCTGGCCCTGGCGCGTGCGGCGGAGTTCCCCGTGCTGGGCTGCAATTTCGTAAGCGCCGTGGATGGAGGCATCCCCGATCCCGTGCTCGATCAGGTGATGCTGGAATACGAAGGCGTCAGGATCGCCCTCATCGGCCTGTGCACCACGGACACGTGGGGGCTGGTCGATCCGGAGCTTCTGTCGGGCTATGTGTTCGAGCCGGAGCAGGAGGCCGTGGAGCGCGAGATCGCGCAGGCGAGGGATCAGGGCGCCGATCTCGTCTTCCTCCTTTCCCATCTCGGCCAGCCGTCCGACCCGGAGCGGTACGTCGGCAGGGTGCTGGAGGCCCGGGCCGCCGGGGAGGAGTTCTCCAAGGACTTCGCCCTGAACAATGCCGAGCTGTCCACGCTGGTGCCGGGAATAGACCTGATCATCTCGGGTCATACGCACTACGGCCTCAGGACTCCCTGGATCAATCCCTACACCCACACGATCGTCATTCAGGGGTATGCCAACGGCACGGGCGTATCGCACCTCCGCCTCTGGATAGACTCCGAGGCCCGCGAGATCGTAGGCTGGGAGCTTCCCGCAGGCGAGGCGCTGGTCAACCTTCTTCACGACGAGTTCTCGCCGGACCCCGACGCCGAGTTTCTTATCGAGGGATTCCGCGAGGTGGCCGAGTCCGGTATGGACAGGGTGCTGGCCGAGGCATCCGAGGAGATAGTCAGGGGCGGGGCCGAGCACCCGATGGGTAGGCTCGTAGCCGACGCCATGCTGGCCTCCTCGGGTGCGGACGCGGCCCTGATGAACCGCGGCGGCATCCGCGCAACCATCCCCAAGGGGCCTGTCACGCCGAGGATCGTCTACGAAGCGATACCCTTCGAGGAGGATATCTACCTGATAAGACTGTCCGGAGGCGACCTGAGGCGTGTCCTGGAAACGGGCATGCAGGGCCGCCGCAGGGACATGGAGCCCGCCGGGTTCACCGCGGTGCGCAACCAGGCCATGCCCGACGGCTCCAAGATCGAATCCCTCCTCATCGGAGGCATTCCCGTCGACTCCTCGCGGATCTACACCCTCGCCACGACCGGATACCTCGCCCAGGGCAACGTAGGGTACGACCTGCTGAGGGAGTTCGAGGCCGTGCCGACGGGAGTCACCCTCTTCGATGCAGTGGTCGATTACATCGAAACCCTGTCGGTCATCGAAAGCGACGATATCGAAAGAGTGAGATGGATAGACGAACCCCGCTGAAGCCGGGCGACACGGCCGTAGTCCTCGGAGCCGGGCTTGCCGGCCTGAGCGCCGCCGACATCCTCTCATCCCGTGGGATCAAGGTCGTCGTCCTCGAGAAGTCGCCCTTCACGGGCGGCCTGGCGGCGACGCGCAGGGACGGCGGATTCCATTTCGACTACGGGCCCCACCGCTTCCACACCACGAACAAGGCCATCCTGGAGCGCGTCCGGAATCTCGTAGGGGGAGACCTCCTCGAACTGGACAGACTCAGCAGGATCAGGCTTCTCGACAGGTACTTCGTCTATCCCCTGAACCTCGGCGACGTGCTCTCCAGGATGCCGCTCCACAGGGGGGCGGCGATGATGGCGAGCTATGCCGCCGCGAGGCTCAGGGTGGCCTCGGGAGGCGCCAGGGACGACAGTTTCGAATCGTGGGTGGTGAACCGCTTCGGCAGGGCTCTCTATGACGTTTATTTCGGGCCGTACACCGCCAAGCTGTGGGGCATCGCCCCGGATCGCCTCTCGCCGGACTGGGCCAGCCAGAGGATAACGGTCCCCGGCCTCGGCGGGCTCGTGAAGGAGACGCTGTTTCCGCACAAGGAGAAGGTCAGGAGCCTGGTCAGCCTCTTCCACTATCCCAGAGGCGGGATAGGCAGGATCGCCGAAGCCCTGGCCGCCCGGATCGTGTCCGCCGGAGGAACGATCCTCACGGAGACCGAGCCGGAATCCATCTCCAGGTCGGGAGCCGGCTTCTCCATCGGAACCAGGGGCGGATCGATCGAGGCTTCGGGCATCGTAAACACCATACCCGTCACCGAGTATGCGGCCCTCCTGGGCGACATGCTCCCGGGCGCTGTACTGGAGGCGTCACGCAGCCTCCGCTTCCGGGCGATCGTCTTCCAGGTGCTCCGGGTCGCCCGCAGGCCGGACGCCCGCGACCACTGGATCTACACCCCCGAATCGCACTACGGCTTCAACAGGCTGTCGATCCCCGAGAACTTCGATCCGGGCGTGAGCGAGTCGGGTGCGCAGGTCGTGTTCGAGTACACCTGCGACGCCGAGCCGGGCGACCCGGTGTGGAGCGGCTCACAGGGGCTCGCGGAGGAGTGCGGGGCGGGCGGCGTCAGGCTGGGGCTCTTCCAGCCGGGCGAGGTCCTCGGGGCCGTCCCGGCCAGGCAGACCCATGCGTATCCCGTTTACACCCACGGTTATGCCGAGGCGTCCGGCGCCCTCCTCGATGCGCTCTCGAACCTGCCCGGCTCGGTCACGTGCGGGAGGCAGGGCCTCTTCCGGTACAACAACATGGACCATTCCATCGAGATGGGCGAGTACGCCGCTCTGGAGCTGCTGGGCGAGGGTTCCGTGAAGGAGCGTTTCGACTGGAGCGCGGACACCTGGGCGGACGGCTGAGGCGTGCCGCCCCGGCGCTGGCGGGTCTCCCGGCGGCGCTCATGGCCGGGGCATCGCTGGTGCATCCCCTGCTTGGCAGGCGTCGGGCCGTGATGCTCGGGAAACTCCTCGCCACCACCTGTCATCGCATTCCGGAGCGGTGCATCACCCTCCCGTGGGGCGTGAGCGGCCTCTGTGCACGCTGCACCGCCTTCTGGACGGGGATGGCCCTCCTCGCGGCCGTACCCGTGGCGAGGCTCAGGATCGGGTTCACGGCCTCGGTCCTGATGCTTGTCCCGATGATCGCGGACGGATTCATGCAGTATGCAGGCCTCTACGAGAGCACGGCGCTGCTCCGCACCGCGACCGGGTTCCTGGCCGGCGCGGGCTTTACGGCGATGCTGCTGAACCATTTATCTTGATCTCGCCTTCCGACCCCATGAATATCGACAGCACCCCTTGACAATCACTGGGTGCATTTTTCTTTTCAGTAAGCAGGTGGAGTCCTGCCGTCGGGTTGTTATGTGGTTGTGGTCGAGGATGGTGACACGGAGTTCACGCGGAAGGTGGTCGTGCTGAGATGAAGAAGAGCGACGGCGCCCGGCGGCTCATTCCGGCGGCGCTGCTGCCGGGCGCCGCCCTCGTACTGATGACAGGTGTTTCCTCGGCCGCCCCCATCTTCCACTTCGCGAACTACACATACCTGCACGAGGAGGATTTCTCGGACATCTGGAACCGCTTACACTCGGGCGACTTCAATGGAGACTCTCTGCCCGACTTCGTTCTTGGATCGTGGGTTTCTGATGGTGAAGGCTTCCTCAGGGTTTTCCTCGGTAACGGCGACGGGACGTTTCAGGCTCTGGATCATGTTGTGACCAGATCGATCAATGTCTGGGCCGTGGGGGATTTCGACAACAACGGTCTGGATGATGTTCTGATAAAGGATTACGATTATGACACCTCCAGTTCGCGTGATACTGCGCGATGCTACCTGAGTGTCGGTGGCGGTTGGTTTGCCGATCCGATCGATGTGCCGGGCTTCCTCCGGGCAGCGGGAGGTTATTTCTACCGTACGGATGTTGCTGACTATGATAATGACGGCAATCTCGATATCGCACTCGGCGCAATAGATACCGTCGAGGTTTATCTGGGTGCTGGCGACGGGACATTCGCGAGATCGTGGGGGGTTACTATTGAAAGTGGTGCAAGTGTCGCGTCTGGAGATCTGGACAATGACGACCTCCTGGATCTCATTACGACGGGATACGGGTTCTTTCGGGTATTCCCCGGTTTAGGAGACGGGACGTTTGGGGATGTGTCCGCGGCAGGATACTTCATCGGTCCCGGTTTTGATGTCTGCTGCGGTGATTTCGACGAGGACGGCTGGAACGACATTGCGGTGGCCGCGTGTCGCGGCATCGGCTGGGATAGCTTCCATGTCTTCCACAACAAGGAAGGTACATTTCCCCCGCAAGGGGATTCATACATAGACAGCTGGGCCTTCGAGAACATCTTCTGCGAGGATCTGAACCTGGACGGGCATCTCGACCTGGGCGCATCGACAGGCGATGGATGGGGTGCTGCAATGATTCTCGGTGGCGTTGGGGATGGCACGTTTAATGACACAGAGCTTCTGTGGCACGTGTGGGGCTGCGGCGGGCAGGAGACGGCCCGCGGCGACTTCGACGGAGACGGCGACCCGGACATGGCGGTGATAAGCACCGATGACTACTATCCTCAATACCCTCCCGGTGTCTACGTCATCCCCAACGAGACGAACCAGCATGGCGTTGAGGGAGGAGAATCCGCCCCCGGGCTTCCTACCCTTACGCCCTCCATCAATCCCTTCACTTCCTCGTTGACTATTACCTGCGAAGGGGAGACGCTTCCGGAACAGCTCACCGTGTGCGACCTCAGCGGCAGGTTGATCGCTACGCTTTCCGACCGTCAGGGCTCATGCTTCATTTGGGACGGTCGGGACGGTTCCGGCATGGAGGTGCCAGTCGGCGCCTACCTGATCCGTGGCGTTGCCGCCGGCCGGACATCATCGCTCCGGGTGGTTCGGCTCTAGCCTCGGACTGTTGAGCCGTTCCAGGGCGGACGGCTGAGGCGGGCCGCCCCGGCGCCGGCGGGTCTCCCGGCGGCGCTCATGGTCGGGGCTTCGCTGGTGCATCCCCTGCTGGGCAGGCATCGGGCCGTGATGCTCGGGAAACCGTCACATGCCCGGGCAGGGTGAATCACCGATGACGAGCCTCTCGACGAGTTCGCCGAATGCGTGAACGGCATCGTTCCGGGAGGGCATCGAATCCGCAAGCATAGTGATGCCCAGATACCTGTCGCCCTCCATGCGGGCCGAGAATACGGCTCTCACGGATTCGCCGTCCCAGTGAGCGAGCCCCAGCGCTCCGGTGCATGCCTCGATGCAACCGATGTCCATCATGTCCAGATTCGTGGCGCCCAGACCCTCGATCCCTGAGGCGGGAAGCATCCGGTCCATCCAGGCCAGCATCATCATGCAGTCCCACGGGGTCGAGACGTACGAGATGCAGGAGCCGTCGGCATCGGTCAGCGTAGTGCCGAGGATGTCGCAGGCCGCCAGCCAGGCTTCGATCCTCTCCCTGCCGATACGGTCCGCAAGAATCCGTGCCGCTTCGCCGTCACCGTGCCAGGCCGTCGTGATCAGGCTGTCCGGGGCGAAACCCATCATGAACCCGAGGGGCAGGGCGCGGTGGCAGACCGCACAGGCCACGGGCATCAGTGGAAATCCGTCGCAGACGAAGAAGCCTCCCTCGCTCTTCACGAAGGAAGTCCTGTCGGTCAGGTTCAGCCCCATTATTCCGAAGCGGCCCTCGGCGGAGGAGAGCAGGGAATCCGCCACCAGTCCGGAGAGCTTCAGGCCCGGGTCGAATGCGCCCTCCGGTATGTCGGGGGACCGGCTCAGGAAGCTAGTCAGCAGGATCGACACAAGGATCATCTCTTGCATCCCCTCGTCCGCGCGGCGCTCACGCGACTTCGCCGCAAACGGTAAAACCCCGTGGATAAAGAAGGAGGGGAGGCGGAGCCTCCCCTCCGGCTCACTCGCAGATTACCGCTAGTTCAGGCCGAACTCGCTCTTGATGGAGCCCCAGGTGGCCGGGGTGAGACTGGTCTCGCCCCACATGAACTGGAGGATGTTCTCCCACATGTCCACGGCCTGGGTCGGGTTGAGGGAGGCGAAGTAACCGCTGATGATGCTGTTGCCGTCGGGAGCGACGCAAATGGCGGCCTGGCCTGCGGTGACCCCGCTTGTCCATCCGGAGATGGGTGTCGCCGTGCCGACGGTGATCCTGTGGCCGCCTGTGTTATAGCCGGGGTCGGCGTAGGAAAGATCAGTGATTCCGGCGAAGACCTGATGAGAGGTGTCCCAGGCGTAGTGGGTGATCGGGGGCATGCTTATGGCGGTCGAGGAGGTGATGCCCATCGCGGCGGTCAGCGGATCGTCATAGAGGTAGTTGGACATCTGCCAGCTCGCATACCACATCGGACCCAGGGCCGGATCGTTGTACCAGTCGGTGAGGTAGGAGTAGCGCTGATCGTCCATGAGGGCGTAGTTGTGCATGTCGCCGATGACGATGTCCGTGCTGGAGTCGATGGCGTCAACCCAGCCCGATGGATTGCCGTTGAAGGACTCGATCGTGCAGGACGGCCAGAGGTTGGCTATCGCGGTCAGGGGCGCGGTGCCATACCCGTTGTAATTGTCGTATTCTATGGTGATGAGGGCGGGCGGGGTCTGTGCGAAGGCCACACAGGAGGCGACCGCGAGACAGATCAACAGACGCTTCATCTAGCTCATCTCCTCTCCTCAATAATGTCAGTACACCCCTGAAGTTCGGGCAATACCGAACCCGGATCATATTCAGTAATAACTCTGATCCCCGGTCCGGTCAAGGTTTCAAGGCAGGGCGTGTTGACGCGGGTACCCTATTTTGCATGATTCTATTGCTATGCTGGCCCGCCCGGGCCGGCTGCCGTCGACGGGAGAGGCCGAGCCGTCCTCCGGCTCGCTGTCGCTTTCCTGCAAGCTCGACAACTGTTTGCGGAAGGGACCAGTAAATGGCAAAGACACGCGTGCTCATCCTCGGCGCCGCGGGGCGGGACTTCCACAACTTCAACACCGTCTACCGGGACAACGCGGACTACGAGGTCGTGGCCTTCACGGCCACCCAGATCCCGGACATCGACGACAGGAAGTATCCTGCCCAGCTTGCCGGCTCGCTCTACCCCGACGGCATCCCCATCGTCCCCGAGGACGAACTCGAGTCGCTCATCGCCGAGAAGTCCATCGACCTCTGCGTTCTCGCATACAGCGACCTCTCGGACAACACGGTGATGGAGCTCGCCAGCCGCTGCAACGCGGCCGGCGCTGACTTCACCATGCTCGGCGTGAAGAGGACCATGCTCGCCAGTTCCAAGCCGGTCATAGCGGTCACGGCCGTCAGGACCGGATGCGGCAAGAGCCAGACGACCCGGAAGGTCGCCGGTGTTCTCAAGGCCGCCGGCAGGAAGGTCGTCGCCATACGCCACCCCATGCCCTACGGCGACCTCGTCGCCCAGAAGGTTCAGCGCTTCGCAACGATCGACGATCTCAAGAAGCACAAGTGCACCATCGAGGAGATGGAGGAGTACGAGCCCCACATAGCCAGCGGCGTCATAGTGTACGCCGGTGTGGACTACGAGGCGATACTGCGCGAGGCCGAGAAGGAGGCCGACGTCATCCTCTGGGACGGTGGCAACAACGACACGTCCTTCTACCGCCCCGATCTCACCATCACCGTCGTCGATCCCCACAGGCCCGGCGACGAGATCTCCTACTACCCGGGCCAGACGAACCTCCGTCTCGCCGACGTGATCGTGATCAACAAGATCGACTCCGCCTATCCGGAGGATGTCAACGAGGTTCGCGAGAACAGCCGCGAGGCCAATCCCCGCGCGACGATCATCGAAGCCGCGAGCCCCGTCTCCGTCGCCAACCCGAACCTCATACTCGGCCGCAGGGTGCTGGTTGTCGAGGACGGCCCGACCCTGACCCACGGCGACATGGAGTACGGCGCCGGATTCGTGGCGGCGGAGCGCTTCGGAGCCGAGTCTCTCGTCGATCCCCGTCCCGTCGCGGTGGGTTCCATCGCCGAGACCTTCGAGAAGTACTACGCCGATCGCGAGACTGTGAACGTCCTGCCCGCGATGGGCTACGGCGACGCACAGATGAAGGATCTCGAGGAGACGATCAGGCGCTGCGACTGCGACAGTGTGATCATAGCGACTCCGATCGACCTCGCGAGGGTGATCAGGATCGACAAGCCCTCCGTCAGGGTCACCTACGACCTGCAGGAGATAGGCAAGCCCGACATCGCCGATGTCCTGAAGGCATTTACAGGGGTGAAATAGGCAAAATGGCCAGGAAGACAGGTCAGGAGAGCGCAGAGGAGAAGCCCCCGGTGCCGGCCGAAGCCCCGGCCGTGGAGGCTTCCGCCTGCGGGCACGATGAAGCCTGCTCTTACGTGCACATCTTCCAGGGATGGTGCAAGGGATGCGGCATCTGCGTGGCGTTCTGCCCCAAGCAGGTGCTCGCCATGGGCAGCAACCAGAAGGCGTATGTCGCCAATCCCGAGGCATGCATCAGGTGCTACCTCTGCGCCAGGCGCTGCCCGGACTTTGCGGTCACCGTCACCGACAAGCCGGAGAGGATCCGGCAGGAAGGGGACGAATAATGATCCCCTGGGGTGAGACCAGGCTCGTACAGGGCAACGAGGCGATAGCGCTGGGCGCTCTGGCCTCCGAAGTCAGATTCTTCGGCGGCTATCCGATAACTCCCTCCACCGAGGTCGCGGAGATCCTCGCCAGGAAGCTGCCCGAGGTGGACGGCGTGTTCATCCAGATGGAGGACGAGATCGCCAGCATCAGCTCGGTGATGGGCGCGAGCCTCGCGGGGGCGAGGGCCATGACCGCCACAAGCGGCCCGGGCTTCAGCCTGATGCAGGAGGGGCTCGGCTACGGCTGCCTGGCCGAGATTCCGTTCGTCCTGGTCAACGTGATGAGAGCGGGCCCCTCCACGGGGCTCCCCACCCAGGTCTCCCAGGGCGACGTGATGCAGGCCCGCTGGGGGACGCACGGCGACCATCCCGTGATCGCGCTGTGCCCCTCCAGTGTGAGGGAATGCTTCGACATGACCATCCGGGCCTTCAACCTCTCGGAGGAGTTCCGGACGCCCGTCCTGCTCCTCTCGGACGAGGTGATAGGCCACATGCGCGAGAGGGTCACCTTCCCGAGGCGCGAGGATGTCCGTATCCTGGACAGACCGATACCGCAGACCCCCAAGGAGTGGTACGAGCACTACCACCCCACTCCCTCGAACGTCTCGCCGATGGCCAGCTACGGCTCGGGATACAGGTTCCACGTGACCGGGCTGACTCACGACCGCCAGGGCTTCCCCACACGCCGCATCGACGAGGTGGTCGAGAAGATGGCACGTTTGAAGAACAAGATAGTCAGGCGCCTGGACGAGCTGATCGAGGTGAAGACGCACAACGTGGAGAAGTCGCGTGTGGTCATCTTCGCGTACGGCTCCGTGTACCGCTCGGCTCTCGCCGCCCAGGTCATGCTCGAGAAAAAGCACAAGAAGGTCGGGGTCTTCCGCCCCGTCACCCTCTGGCCCTTCCCGGACAGGGAGGTCAAGGAGCTTCTCGACGAGAAGGACGTGATCATAGTTCCAGAACTCAACCAGGGGCAGCTCATTCACGAGGTGGAGAGGCTGACCTCCGACTGCGTCCGGATTCTGCCGGTGCAGAGGGTGGACGGATACGCGATCACGCCCGAGCAAATCGTTCAGGCCGCACTGGAGGTGATGTGATGGCCGCGATCCTGCCGTACGAGTACAAGTATCTCCGGGCGAAGAAGAAGTTTCCGCACGTATGGTGCCCGGGCTGCGGCATCGGGATAGTGATGGGCTCCATCATCAGAGCCGTGGACAGCCTCGGCTGGAACAAGAACGACGTGATGCTGGTCTCCGGAATCGGCTGTACGTCGAGGATGCCCGTCTATCTCGACTTCAACACCCTCCACACGATGCACGGAAGGGCGCTGGCCTTCGCGACCGGAGTGAAGCTGGCGAACCCGGAACTCAGGGTGATAGCCGTCATGGGCGACGGCGATGCGCTCGCCATCGGCGGCAACCACATCATCCACGCCGCCAGGCGCAACATCGACATCACCTCGATAATCGTGAACAACTTCAACTACGGCATGACGGGCGGGCAGCACTCGCCCACCACTCCCGTCAACGCCATCACCTCGACCTCCCCGCACGGGATGATCGAGCCCGACTTCGACACCTGCGCGCTCTTGAGCGCCGCCGGGGCCTCCTTCGTCGCCAGGGCGACCGTCTATCACGTGGTCGAGATGGACGGGCTGATCCGCCAGGCTCTCGAGAAGAAGGGGTTCAGCGTCGTCGAGGCGCTGTCGCCGTGCCCCACCAACTTCGGGCGTGCCAACCGGCTGGGCGATGCGGTCAAGATGATGGAGGGTCTGCGGGACAATTCCGTGACCGCAGTGAAGGCCGCCGGCATGACTCCGGAAGAACTCGCGGGCAAGATCGTCCGCGGAGTGCTCTCGGAGCGGGAGGCTTCCGAGTACACGGAACTCTACCGCGGTCTGTGCGCCAAGGTGCAGGGAGCCCGTGCGGAGGTGGCGCCATGATCAGGTACGCCGAGATGCGGCTCAGCGGCTCCGGCGGGCAGGGGCTGGGCCTGGCCGGCAGGATCATAGCCGAAGCGGCGATCACCGAGGACTACAATGTCTGCCAGACCCAGAGCTACGGTCCGGAGGCGCGCGGAGGCTCCAGCAGGACGGACATCATAATCTCGAGGGACGAGATCCTCTTCCCGAACTGCAGGGAGCTCGACCTGCTCCTGGCCATGAACCAGGAGAGCTGCTCGATGTACAGCTCCTCCGTGAAGGACGGAGGGCTGATCGTCGTCGACTCGACCTTCGTGGACCAGCTTCCCGCAGGCAACGTGTATGCGCTCGCCTTGACGACGGAAGCGGTATCCAGGTTCGGGAACGCCTTGATGGCCAACATGCTCGCCCTGGGCATGGTCTCTTCCCTGGTGTCCTTCTTCAAGCCGGAGACCTGGAGGAAGGCGGTCGGGGTGATGGTCCCGGCCAGATTCTACGACGTGAACCTGAAGGCGTTCGACCTCGGGGTGGAGATGGGAGGCGAGCTTGTGAAGGACCATGCGGTCAGGAAGCCCGTGGCCTTCGACAGGAAGCAGCCTGTCCCCGAGTGTCTCAGGAGGAGGCCGAAGCAAGGCTGATCCGGCAATACGACCACCACGATCGCCTCGACGACACCTGGCTGGCCGCGCCCCGCGCGGCCGGCCCCTTTTATCAGATCGTTTTTAACATCTGGTCCAAATTCCGCCTCAAGCCCCGGTTAATCAGATCGCTTTTACAATCTGGACCAAATTCCCCCCCGGCGCCCGGGGATATCCTCCACATTGCCGGCCTGGACGGCTTAGCGAGACGATCGGACAAGGGAACTGTGATATGCCGCGGAGGTCGATGCAGAACCCGGCCGACCAACGAAGAATCCGGTATCGGCGGACGCATCCCGGCAGAGCATTTCATCGAACTGCAGCGGGAGGAATGCCTGAAGTCCGGAGCAGTTTGGTCCAGATTGTAAAAACGATCTGATCGAATTTGGACCAGATGTTAAAAGCGATCTGGAAGGGCGATCTGGAAGAGGGTGTGGGAGAGGAAGGCGAGGAGCCAGGCGAGGATCATGAGAGCCGCATACTGGGCCAGGGCGATCCGCCAGCTTCCGGTCTCCTTCTTCACCATTGCGACCGTCGCCAGGCACGGAGGCGAGATCAGCATGAACACCAGGACGGCCACCCCCGTGGCCGGTGCGTACCGGGCTGCAAGAACGGAGGACAGGTCGGCCTCGTCGTCCTCCGAGAGGGACGACAGGATGGCCGTCTGAGAGATGAACAGCTCCTTCGCCCCGGCCGCCCCCACCATCGCCGTGGAGATTCTCCAGTCGAAGCCGAGCGGTTCCATGACGGGCTCCAGAGCATGCCCGATCCTCCCGGCGAACGATTCCTCCAGCGCCTGAGCCCTGTCCGCCCCTTCCCGCGGTCTCGGGAAATACCCCAGCAGCCACAGGACGACGGAGAACGCCAGAATCACGGTTCCCGCCTTGGCCAGATAATGGCTGAGCCTGGCCCAGACATGCCGCCACAGCGCCTTCAGGGTAGGCATCCGGTAGGGCGGAAGCTCCATCACGAAGGGCGAGTCCTCCCCGGAGAGGACCGTTTTCCGCAGCAGCCTCGCACCGAGAAGAGCCAGGGCCATCCCCGATCCGTAGAGAAGAGACAGGACGATGGCCTGCCTGCCCGGGAAGAACGCCCTGGTGACCATCAGGTAGACGGGCAGCCTCGCGCCGCAGGAGATGAGAGGCAGCACGAGGATGGTCACCAGCCTGTCGCGCCGGCTCTCCAGAGTGCGCGCAGCCAGCACCGCGGGTACGGTGCAACCGAAACCCAACAGCATCGGGATGAAGCTGCGCCCGTGGAGGCCGAACCTGTGCATCAGGCCGTCCGTCAGGAAGGCCGCCCGGGACATGTAACCCGTGTCCTCCATTAGGGATATCGCCAGGAACAGCACCGATATCCCCGGAGCGTAAAGGATCACCCCTCCTACGCCTCCGGTGATGCCGTCGGCCAGGAGCGACTGGAGAGGGCCGTCCGGAAGCGCGCTCCTCATCAGCCCGGCTAGTGACGAGAAACCCCGGGAGATCAGATGCTCGAAAGGCGCCGAGGCCTTGAAAGTCAGCCAGAAGACCAGATACATGATGAGGGCGAAGATCGGAACGCCGAGGTAGCGGTTCAGCAGGACGGAATCGATCCTCTGCGTGAGAAGGGGAGTGGTGGATCTGCGCCTCGGTCTTCCCAGAACCTCCGTCGCGAGCCCGGATGCCAGGCCGTGCCGCAGACCTGCCAGGACGATCTGGGCAGGATCGCCGTAAAGGGATTCCAGCCTCTCCGAGGCGAGTCCCGCAGCCTCGACCACGGCCCCGGCCCCGTCCGGGAAGGATCTTCTCAGGAGATCCTCCGCCTCGGCGCTTCCCTCAACGAGCATCGTCGCAATCCCCGTCGCGGAGATGGGTCCGTCGGGGATGAGCGAGGCGACGCTCTCGATCTCGGGATCGGTGTCGACGCCGAAGATCAACCGCCTGGGGCGGGCGTCCGAGTCCGCCGTGCGGGCTATCACCCTTATCAGCTCGCTCAGCCCCTCGCCGGTCCTGCCCACCGTCCGCACAACGGGGACTCCCAGCCTTTCCGAGAGCATCGCCACGTTCGGCATCCTGCCCGCCGCCTCGGCTTCGTCGCTCATGTTGAGCGCGACCACCATCCTCAGCCCGAGCTGCGCGAGCTGGAGCGTGAACTGGAGGTTCCTCTCGAGGTTCGTGGCATCCACGACGTTGAGGACGAGGTCCGGAGGGTCTTCGAGAATGCCCTTCACGGCAACGGCTTCATCCGCCGAGGCGGGCATCAGGCTGTACTGGCCCGGAAGATCGATGAACCTGAACAGGCGGCCCTCGATGGTGCGTGAGCCGCAGAAGAGTTCGACGGTTACGCCGGGATAGTTGCCCTCGTGCGCCGAAGAGCCGGTCAATCTGTTGAATATCGAAGACTTGCCCGTGTTCGGGTTCCCCACCAGGGCGACTCTGACGGAGTTCATGCTACGGGCTCGACCTCTACGGCCGCGGCCTCGGAACGCCTGAGCGAGAGAGAGAAGCCGTCGAGGGCGACGATGACGGGGCCTCCCAGGGGCGCCTTGCGGATCATCTCCACCTCGACCCCGGGAAGGATGCCCATGTCGGCGAGCCTGCGCCGGACGGGGCACGACGCATGGAGATGCATCACCCGCGCCCGGGCTCCTTCAGGTATCTCGGACAGCCCGATGCCCTGCCGGGTTGCGCACCTCCTGCCGCGCCTGCCCCGGAAGGAACCGGGCGCCTCGCCTCCGTCGACCTCGAATCTGCGGAAGGCGTCGCGCAGGGTTTCGCCGCCTCCCACCATGGAATCGGCGAACTGCGAGAAGGCGACCAGATGGGAGATCGTGTCGGGGCTGAGATGGTGCTCCATCGCGCAGGCGTCCCTCTCCGCGGCATCCTCCTCGACTCCGAGGAGATCCCTGAGGAAGTCGAGAAGGAACCCGTGGGTCGAGGACAGCCGACGCGCCATCCCGGCGCCCTTCTCCGTGAGGGTGATGCTCCCGGAGGAGCCCAGGGTGTAGTTGACCAGGCCTTCGCGGTCCAGCCTGTGGAGCGCCTCGCAGACGCTCGCCATGCTGACCCCGCGGGCCCTCGCGATGTCCGCCACCCGGACCCGGCCCTCTTCCGCGGTGAGGCTGTGAATCGTGCGGAGGTAGTCCTCCATGCTCCTGGTGATGTTCGAACTCATACATCGAATATTAGGCATGTCTAATAACCTGTCCATCCGGCCCCGGCCCGCTATTCCGAGCCCAGGTGCATCGAGCACCAGAGTCGCTCCAACAGGATGGACTCGAAAAAGATGGAGAGGGGATCGTCCGTCGAGGCTGCGAGTCCGGCGAGGTCCCATCCTGGTCCGGACAGCCGCACCCCGGTTCCGAGAGCGCGGAGTTCCGCCGGCAGAGCCTCCGGGGAGTCCACGACCGCGACCACCGGGCATTCGCAAGAGATCCCGTCGATCCAGGCGATGTCGAACCTCCGGTAGTCCCCGAGCAGGGTCGAGACTCTCAAATTGCCGTCATAGCCGTGTCTCGCGGCTGTCCTCGACGAGTAGTCCGAGCATCGCGCCAGCTTCCTTATGCGATCCGGCAGGTCCGACGAGAAGGGCGCCCCCGGCGCCAGCACGACGTCCAGCACACAGTAGGGATCCGCCTCCAGGCGCCTCCGGACGAGAGCCTCTATCCGCTCCCACCGTCCGTCCAGGTCCGACGACCGGAGCGTCAGGCTCCCGTGCCGGAAGGAAGGCGGCGCGCCCGGATCGAGAGCGGGCAGGTCCAGGTCGAATGTCTCGCTGCCCTCCCAGCCTTCCACGAGCAGCGGCCTGGGTTCCAGATCGGCGTCGTATCCGAGGATGTCCGATATCTCCTCGCGTACCGCCGCCATCTCGGCAACGCCGCCCCAGGGCGTCTCCTCCACGTAGTACGGCGGGCGATCCATGAACCGCAGCCCGTACCGGCCTGCGATCGTGCGGAGTTCGGTGCCCGGCAGGGCTGAGAGGTAGAACGCCTGCACCCTCCCTCCGGCGCCTGCCTCCGCAAGCATCCCGGCGGCTCCGATCGGACCTTCCCTGCCGTCTCCCGGCAGGCCGATGATTATGTCCACGACCGGGGTCACACCCTTCTCTAGGAGACATGAAGCCGCACGGACGACCTCCGTCGGGTCGGAAGGTCTGCCGCATCGTGCGAGCACGCCTCTGTCCGAAGTCTGAAGCCCCAGTTCGACGCTCTCGAAACCGGCCCTGCGAAGGGCTGCCGCGACTTTCGCATCGACCGACTCTCCCCGCAGCTCGGCGAAGCATTTCCGGCCCAGACCCTCGAGGCCCCGCAGCAAACGGTCGAAATCGGGTCTGGCGTTGAATGTCGGGTCGATGAAGACGAACTCTCCTCCGCCGAGGGCGGAGATCTTCCGCGCGTGCTCGACGGCATCGTGCGCCGACATGATCCTGGGGAAGGGATGCCTGCGGCGGTAACCGCAGTAGACGCATCCCGAGGGGCAGCCCCGTATCGTCTCCAGCGAAACCGATCCGCCCGGTTCGGGCGTGAGTATCCCGCCGAGCCAGGGGTCCGGGTATTCCCCGGGGATGAAGCTCTGAAGACCGGACTCGATCAATCCCGCGGCGGGGAAGGGAATCTCTCCGGAGAGGAGCCCTGCCAGCGGCTCGCCCTCGCCTGCGACCAGGAGATCGAAGGCATTCCCCGCGAGGAGCCACGCGTTGTCCGGCTGGACTTCCGGGCCTCCCGCGAGGAGTTTCGCATCCGGCAGCGCCCTGCGCAGCCGGGACGCGATGTAGATGGATCGCTCGACATTCCACGAATAGAGGGTGAAGCCGACGATTCCGGGTTTCCGCCGGACGATGGCGTCCACTAGCGCCCTGTCTCCCAGCGTGTCCGCCTCCGTGCCGTCCAGGAGAGCCTCCGGGGGGAGCCCGGCCGCGGCGGCGAGCATTCCGGCGGCGAGCGGGGTGTTGCCGGTAGGCTCGAAGGCCGCGGTCCCGTTCAGCGGGAGCTGCACCAGCAGGACTCCGCCCATGTCAGAAACCGGCCGAGGTCAGTCCGAGCAGTATCGAGACCATGAGCAGGGGATAGGGAAGCAGTGCCAGAACCATGCCGGCGGGATGATGGAAGCGCCTGTCGGAACGGAATATCATGAGAGCGGCCAGACACGGGAGAAGCGCCGCCGCCGGGATCGCCAGGGGGATCGTGACGGGGTCGTCGGACTGCACGAGGCCCGCCATGCCGCAGAGCTGGGCGGAGATGAGCAGTATGGACGCCATGATCAGCGCCCTGCGCGCTATCTTCTCGGAGGCGACCAGGGGAGGGGGTTCCTCTCCGAACGCCCTGAGTCCGAGCGACGATCTCCGGAAGTGGTAGACCACCGAGGACGAGCCCGCCACGGCCGCAGCAACCGTAGCGGCGGTGATGAAGAACCCGTACAGGATTCCGGCCTTTCCCCCTGCATCGTGACCACCTCCCCGGGTGTAGAGCAGGATCACTAGCAGGGCATGAAGCGTCTGCTGCGCGGCCGTTACGGTCAGGAGCAGCCAGCTCCTGACCACCCGCCTCCCGAGGATTCTGATGAGCTGCAGCAGGAGAAGCGCTGTGGTGATCTGGCCCAGCGGCGAGACGAGAAACGCCCCTCCGACGGCCTCGCCCGCGAGCGCCCAGACCAGGCCGAAGGCTACGAACTGGACGACCCGGATGAACCTGTATCGCT
>Ga0079067_1021869_pt1 | contig 16975 bp, 7 predicted proteins | sample ADurb_Cas_03_Slu_FD_73458 | JGI IMG/M metagenome (GOLD analysis project Ga0079067, IMG submission 73458) | Active sludge microbial communities from Illinois, USA, of municipal wastewater-treating anaerobic digesters - ADurb_Cas_03_SludgeMetaT... | ecosystem: Engineered > Bioreactor > Anaerobic >...
AAAGTTGGCACCTTTTTACTGCAAATCTGAATGTTCTATTTAGAAAAATCTATTGCGGCCTTGCGCACATAGGAGTTGTATCTCCAACGAGCATTCTCTTCGGCTGCCTGGAACAGGACTTTTGCCTCCTCGGGGAATGATTTCTGAAGTGAGGTAAAGCGGACCTCACTCTTAAGGAAATCTTGGAATTTGCTCCAATCGGGCTCTTTCGAATCGAGTTGGAATGGGTTCTTACCTTCGCTTTCCAGGCGCGGGTCGTATCTGTACATTTGCCAGTATCCAGCCTCAACAGCCAATTTAATCTGCTGCTGCGATAAGCCCATGCCATTGCGCAACCCGTGGTTAATACAGGGCGAGTATGCTATGATTAAACTCGGACCGGGATACGACTCAGCCTCTTTCAGGGCTTTGAAGTATTGATTTTGGTTTGCACCCATGGCCACCTGAGCTACGTAAACGTAACCGTACGACATGGCCATCATCCCAAGGTCTTTCTTGCGGATACGCTTGCCCGAAGCGGCAAATTTAGCCACCGCTGCTATGGGTGTTGACTTCGAAGCCTGTCCTCCGGTGTTGGAGTACACCTCGGTGTCGAGCACAAGCAGGTTAATATCTTCACCCGAGGCGATAACGTGGTCGAGACCACCGTACCCAATGTCGTATGCCCAACCGTCGCCACCGAATACCCAAATTGATTTCTTCACAAAATACTGTTTCAGTGCCAACAGCTCTTTCGACAGATCATCGTTCTCCTTCTCGAGTGCTTCAACCAATTTGGCCGATGCCTGTACCGAACCCTCGGCATTGTTCATATTTTCGAGCCATAGTTTCATGGCTTCCTTGGTTTCGTTGCCATAGCCATTGCCAAGGCCGGCCTGAATCCTCTCGGCAATCCTATCACGAAGCTTTTTAACAGCGGTTGCCATGCCGAAGCCGTACTCAGCGTTATCCTCGAACAGCGAGTTGGCCCAAGCCACTCCTGTCCCTTTATGGCTTGCACGGTAAGGTGTAGCAGGTGCAGAACCGCCGTAGATTGAAGAACAGCCGGTGGCATTGGCTACCATCATTCTTTCGCCAAACAGCTGGGTGATAGCCTTTAGGTATGGTGTTTCGCCGCATCCTGCACAGGCACCGCTAAACTCAAACAACGGTTGTGCGAATTGGCTGTTTTTCACGTTCTTATCCTTCTCAACCACAGTATCCTTATATCCTACAACACTGTTCATGTACTCGAAACGCTCACTTTCAGCCATCTGCGAATCAAGGGTTCTAAACTCCAGGGCTTTGGTTTTTGCAGGGCATACATCAATACAGTTGCCGCATCCCGTACAATCCAAAACGCTAACCTGTATCCTGTAATTGTAATCCTTCAATGTACCAATACCTTTAACGGTTTCTGTGCCTTTGGGCGCTTTAGCCAACTCCTCGTCGGTAAGAAGGAATGGACGAATGGCAGCATGCGGGCATACATATGAGCACTGGTTACACTGGGTACAGTTGTTGGGAATCCATTTGGGAACGTGTACAGCAATACCCCTCTTCTCGTACTGGGTAGTTCCGGCAGGGAAAGTACCATCTTCACGTCCTATGAATGCGCTCACGGGGAGATCATCGCCCCTCATGGTAATCATGGGTAACATGACTTCATTAATGAAATTAGGGGCTCCCTTTATAGCAGACATCTTCTCTGGCTGTAATTTTGCCCACTCGGCGGGCACTTCCACTTTAACAAAATCGCAACCCCTGTCGATGGCATCCATATTCATCTTAACGATATCTTCACCCTTGCGGCCAAAGGAATGCTCAACGGCATCCTTCATCTCTTTCACGGCTAATTCGTAGGGAATTACACCCGAAATTTTGAAGAATGCGCTCTGCATGATGGTGTTGGTACGTCCGCCAAGCCCAATCTCTTCTGCTATCTGAGTAGCGTTAATCACGTAGAAAGAAATATTGTTCTCGGCCAGATATTTCTTAATGGAATTGGGTAGTTTATCCTTTGTCTCCTCAATACTCCATATGGAGTTAAGCAGGAAGGTACCTCCCTTACGAAGTCCTTTAAGCATATCGTACTTTTCCAGGTATGCAGGCACGTGGCATGCCACAAAATCGGGGGTAATCACAAGGTAGGGCGAACGTATGGGTTTGTCGCCAAAGCGGAGGTGCGAAACGGTAATCCCGCCCGACTTCTTGGAGTCGTATGCAAAGTAGGCCTGACAGTACTTGTCGGTATTGTCGCCAATAATTTTAATGGAGTTCTTATTTGCGCCCACAGTTCCATCGGAGCCAATGCCGTAGAACTTAGCCTGGAATGTTCCCTTGTCGGCCAGATTTACTTCGGGAAGCAGCGGTAACGATTTGAAGGTAACATCGTCAACAATACCCACGGTAAACTGATTCTTTGGCTCCTTCATTTTGAGGTTCTCAAAAACAGCTATCATCTGCGAGGGAGTGGTGTCCTTTGAACTCAGTCCATAACGTCCGCCAACGATAATGGGGGCATTGGCCTTACCAAAGTACAAATCCTTCACATCTAAATACAACGGATCGCCATTGGCCCCGGGTTCCTTGGTACGATCGAGAACGGCAATGCGCTTCACCGTTTGTGGAATGGCTTTAAAGAAATATTTTGCCGAAAATGGCCTATAAAGATGTACGGCCAGAAGGCCTACTTTTTCACCTTTTTCCATCAAATGGTCAACCACTTCACTAAGCGTATCGGTAATTGATCCCATGGCAATAATTATATTCTCTGCCTGAGGATGACCGTAATACCTGAATGGGTGGTACTCACGACCGGTAATTTTGGTTATCTCCTGCATGTAACCCTCTACAATGTCGGGAACGGCATCGTAAAACTTGTTGGCTGCCTCACGCGTTTGGAAATAGATATCGGGATTCTGTGCAGTTCCCCTTGTAACCGGATGCTCGGGGTTCAATGCCCTGTTACGGAATTCTTGAAGGGCCTTCTTGTCCACCAGCGGTGCCAACTGTTCCATTTCCATCAACTCAACCTTTTGGGTTTCGTGTGAAGTCCTGAAACCATCGAAAAAGTGCAGGAATGGGACTCTCGACTTGATGGCAGTCAGGTGTGCCACCCCTGCCAAATCCATCACCTCCTGTACGCTACCGGTGGCCAGTAGGCCAAATCCGCAGGAGCGGGTGCTCATCACGTCGCTGTGATCGCCAAATATTGACAAAGCCTGAGCAGCAACACTTCGGGCTGATACATGGAATACTCCCGGAAGCAACTCACCCGAAATTTTAAACATGTTGGGGATCATCAAAAGCAGACCTTGAGATGCCGTATAGGTTGTGGTTAACGCTCCGGCCTGAAGCGAACCATGGACTGCTCCGGCAGCACCGGCTTCCGATTGCATTTCGGTAACCTTTACGGTTTCACCAAAAATATTTTTTCTCCCAAAAGCAGCCCATTCGTCAATGTACTCGGCCATTGTTGAAGAGGGGGTAATTGGGTAAATGGCAGCAACTTCGCTAAACATGTATGCAATGTGCGAAGCAGCATAGTTCCCATCGCAGGTAATAAAAGTCTTTTTCTTTACCATTTTAAAATTATTTTATTGATAATAAATGACTTGCTATTTTTTCAAACCAATCAAAGGTATGAAAATTTGGTAACAAAAAGAAATGTTGTGAAACATTAAACAATAGCTGAAATTATTCTTTATTGCTTGTTGATGACGGATACAATAGTGATTAAAATGTTGAAACATAAGGCTTATTGCACAATACCAGGGTCAACTTAAAAAGATTTTCATTCGAATATCGACCACTCCAATAAATTGACATTGATATTTATCATTATTTATAGTAACTTTACATAATACTTCATGATTTTGATTCAAAACGACTATTTTCACAGTTTCAATAATTGTTTATGCTATGACAGATAAGTTTAGGATTGGCCTCCTGAGAGAAACAAAGACTCCCACCGATAGACGCGTAGCCCTTTCTCCCGGGCAATGCGTGGAGTTGATGAATCGTTACCCAAACGTTGAGGTAGTTGTACAGCCAAGCGAAATCAGGTGTTTCAAAGATTCGGAATACATTGAAGCCGGCATACCTCTGAAGGAGGATCTTAATGAATGTCACCTGCTTATTGGCATCAAAGAGGTAAAAGCAACTACACTGATTCCTCAAAAGCATTACATGTTTTTTGCCCATGTAGCCAAGAAACAACCCCATAACCTGAAAATGCTGCAGGAGATTGCACGCAAGAGGATAACCCTTGTTGATTTTGAATATATAACCACTCCTGTGGGCGAAAGGCTAATCGCTTTTGGACGATGGGCAGGTATAGTTGGCGCTTACAACGCATTGCGCATCAATGGAATAAAAACAAATACCTATGATTTACGCCCTGCGCATCAATGCCACGATTACGAAGATCTGCTATCCGGACTGAAAAATGTTCATCTTCAACCCGTTAGATTACTCATAACCGGAGGGGGGCGGGTAGCTAACGGTGCACTGGAAGTATTCAGGGCCATGGGTATTAACGAAGTGACACCCGATGAATATCTGTCAACGGAATTCAATGCACCTGTTCTATGTAGGATTGACCCGGTGCATTACGTTAAACGTCTCGATGGCGAATCGTTTAACTGGGAATTCTGGGTAAACTACCCATCGCAACACCAGTCCACGTTTCTTCCCTATGCCAGGGTGACAGATATCCTTGTGGCCTGCCATTACTGGGACTACCGTGCGCCCCATTTCTTCACCAAGGCAGACATGCGCTCCCCCGATTTCAGAATATCTACCATTGCTGATATCAGCTGCGATATTCCGGGTCCGATCCCTTCCACACTACGTACGTCAAGCATAGCTGAGCCTTTTTATGACTATAACCCCGCTCTCGAGCAGGAGGAGGCTGCATTTAGCAGTGAAAAAAACGTTACCGTAATGGCCATCGATAACCTTCCGGGAGAATTGCCCCGTGACGCCAGTCGATTCTTTGGAGAAATTTTGATAGATAAGGTTATTCCAAACTTCTTTACAGGCGATCCAAGGGGAGTGATCATGAGAGGGACCATTACAAGTCAAGGTAAATTAACCATGCTATTCTCTTATCTTTTGGATTATCTTAACAACAGATAGATCAGACGGAAGCATTCAGAACAATAAGTGTTGCTGAAAGCCCCTTTGCGAATGATAAATAATTTTCTGAAAATAGTATTTGGAAAATAATATCATCATTACATTAGGTTGTTAAAATACTGATACACAGACACAACCGCTGTTCTGCTGACTTTACCCAACAAGTATTGCCTGACCTGATCCTGAGGTTCCATTTTTGTGCCGATAAAAAAATAACTATTGTACCTTTGTAAGTATAGAAGTATGTTTCAAAATACTCAAGTGATTCAGTTTGCTATTGTACAACTATCGGAATCATAAGGAATCATTCGAAACACTCATAACCTTCTTATATAACCATAAAACTCAAAACCATGAAAAGACTAATTCCCACACTATTAGCGCTAATCGCATTTATTGCTTGTAAGGAAAAAACACCCTACATTCAACACCATGAGTTGATAGGCATATGGGATTGCATTGGTGATTGTGAGGGCGACTATGAATTCTATGAAGAAGAGGGTAAATACAGTTTTTATTTGTTTTCCGGCCAACGTATGTACGACTCAGGCACTTGGGAATTGCATCGGAATAAGATTACCCTTAACTACAGTATACGGGATACTGCTATATACCCCATTCAATTTAGGGGAGATACCCTTGTTTTCGGTAATAATGAAATGCTATTAGTGTCAGCACACATGTCATCAGATGAAGATGAGGATTGCTCATTGGGCTACTTACCCGACGGTTTTTTGGGAATAGATTTCAGCAATCCCCAATCCGAAGGATTTAGCTGGAACTACCAAACAGAAGATTCCAGCATTGAGGTAGCCCAAATTGAAGGATTTTCCATTGAAACGGTTGTGGAACTGCACGGCGATTATTCACCCCTTTCGGAAGCCATTATCACCATTGCGGATTACCTTAAGACATTGGGATATAAAAGCGATGTGTACAATATTACTGAAATAATCTCCGGATATAGAAAGGGCAATTGTGTGGTTCTCCTTTGGCCTGAACGGAGTGGTTTTGACCCGGAGGATGACGTTGAAACAGAGGATAACGTTGATACAAAGGATGATGTTGATGCAGAGGATGATGTTGATGCAGACACTTCGGGTGAGATGATCCTCAAAGTGTTTTACGGAAAGCTGAATAAATAGGCGACCTCTACTCTTCCATTAGTCTTTCCAGCATCTCAAAGTGCTCTTTGGCATACCGCTCCATTTTTGACTTTTCAGATTCAGAGAGTTTTTCGAACATTTTTTGCATTTTTTTTATATCCGGCGGATGCCTCTTTTGCTCTTTTTTGAACCCACCTGCTCTATCACCATCCTACGGTAATCGGATGTGTTTTTAAAGCAGGTTAGTGTTTTTATATATTCCCTATCCCTGGCGGGGTCTAATTTCATTTTCGGGCTTTAGACTCTTGTATTGGTTAACCTCTATGGCCGTGTTAGCCTCCATGACCACGGGAACCCCCGGGGCTATGCAGGTTAAACAAACCCAACAAGTTCCAAAAAACCTTTCAGGGCTACCCTGCTCACCGGTTGCTACCCAATGAGGCATGGATAGGAAAAAGATGAGGCTGCCCTTTTAGTATCGGCAGCCTCTTAGCCAAGAAGTATCATGTTATACCGGTACTGCCGGCATGGATTCTAGTTCTTCACCATTCTCCGCACAGTGCGGGCGCCATCTTTGGTTACCAGTTCCACCAGGTAAATCCCTTTACGCAGATGCCCGGTGTCAAAGTGGTCGGCACCATTTAGCTGTATATCCATAACCCTTTGGCCGATAAGGTTGGAAATAACAACCCGGTTCACTAACTCATGGTTTTTTAGATAGATTCTCTCACTAAAAGGATTGGGGTAGGCCAACACATTGTCAAGGGTGTTACTCTCTACCCCCGATAAATACTTGAAGTTGGCCACCAGCATGCGATTGTTCATGGCAACGAATGAATAGACCGAATCGGTAGAAATTACAGCACCATCCTCAGTCCATCTATCAAAAGCATAGTGTGCGTTTGGGTTGGCAATGAGGGTTACCGATGTTCCGTGACCGTATTCACCTGCCCCCGTAATGGTACCCGAGTTCTCGGGATTCACGCTGACGCTAATGGTATAAACTATTATGCTGAAGTTGGCCACCAGTGTGCGATTTTCTGTGGCGATGAACGTATATATCGCATCGTTAGATACCTCAACACCCTCCTCAGTCCAGTTTACGAATGTGTAGCCCGGATTTTCATAGGCATAGAGGGTAACCGATGTACCATGGCTGTATTCGCCTGCACCCGAAGCACCGCCCGAGTTTTCAGGGCTAACACTGACACTAATGGTGTAGATGTTTAGGCTGAAGTTGGCCACCAGAAAACGGTTGACGGTGGCGGTGAATGAATAGGAGGCATCAGAGGATACCTCTATACCGCCCTCTGTCCAGTTGATAAAGGTATAGCCCTCATTAGCAATGGCAGTAAGGGTAACCAATGTACCGTGGTCGTACTCGCCAGCACCTGAAATTGTACCCGCACCCTCAGGATTCACGTAGGCACTGATGGTGTAACTATGTACGCTGAAATTGGCCACCAGGGTGCGGTTGTCGGTAGCGATGAATGTATAGGAGGCATTAGTGGACACCTCTGTGTCGCCCTCAGTCCAGTTTATAAAAGTGTGGCCCTCGTTTGCGGTGGCAGTGAGGGTAACCGATGTGCCATGGTCGTATTCGCCAGTACCCGTAATGCTTCCCGAGTTCTCAGGATTTACACTGGCACTTATGGTATAGCTGTTTAGACTGAAGTTGGCCACCAGCGTACGATCTTGTGTAACAGTAAATGTATATGCATCATCAGTGGATACCTCTGTGTCGCCCTCTGTCCAGTTCACAAAGTAGTAGCCCTCGTTTGCGGTGGCAGTGAGGGTAACAGATGTACCATAGTCGAACTCGCCTGTACCCGTAACACTTCCCGAGTTCTCTGGGTTCACATCAGCATTAATGGTGTAGTGGTTAAGACTGAAATTGGCCACCAACGTGCGATTTCCGTTGGCAGTAAACGTATAGGCCGCATCGGTGGACACCTCAACGCCTCCCTCTGTCCAATTCACAAAGGTATAGCCCTCGTTTGCGGTGGCAGTTAGGGTAACCAACGTGCCATGGTCATATTCTCCTGCACCCGTGATACTTCCCGAGTTCTCAGGATTAACACTTGCGCTGATGGTATAGGGAAGGCTAAAGTTGGCTACCAATGTCCGATTGCGGGTGGTGGTGAAGGTATAAACCGCATCTGTTGATACCTCGGCATTGCCCTCGGTCCAGTTCACAAAGGTGTATCCCTCGTTAGCGGTGGCAGTGAGGGTAGCCGATGTGCCATGGTCATATTCTCCTGCACCCGTAATACTTCCCGAATTCTCAGGATTAACACTTGCGCTGATGGTGTAGGGAAGGCTGAAGTTGGCCACCAGCATGCGGGATCTTGTGGCAGGGAACGTATAAAAGGGATTGGTGGATACCTCTATACCCTCCTCGGTCCAGTTCACAAAGGTGTAGCCTTCGTTTGGTGTGGCAAATAGGTCAACAGGCCATCCATGAACGTATTCGCCTGCCCCCGTAACGCTTCCTGAGTTTTCGGGGTTTATTTCAACGCTGATAGTGTAGGGAAGGCTGAAGTTGGCCACCAGCGTGCGGTCGTTAGTGGCGGTGAATGTATATACCGCATTGATAGACACCTCCACACCACCCTCGGTCCAGTTCACAAAGGTGTAATCCTCGCTTGAATTTGGTGTTGCGGTTAGGGTAACGGTAGCATCAAAATCGAACTCCCCATCTCCCTCAACGGTTCCTCCTTCCGCAGGTTGTGCACTAGCGGCAATGGTGTAGTGATCCACCGGGCCACCATCCACAATGGTCCAGCCAAAGTTGTCGATTATACTCTGCCTTGCTGCTGCCGCATCTCCTATCCTATACTTACTATTCCCTGCGTTGAAATTAATATTATTTTGCAGCGTAAGCTGCGACCAACCAATGAGGAGGCTGCTATAGCTACCCGTACCAAGGGTGACCCCCGCAAACATATTTGGCATACTCACTACGTTGCTCACATCCCAACTGCCAATGTCCTGGTTAAAGGAGGTGGCACCCATAAACATACTATTCATATCCGTCACGCTGCTCACATCCCAACCACCAATATCCCGGTTAAATGAAGAGGCACCATAGAACATGTTACGCATACTCGTTACCGCACTCACATCCCAATTGCCGATGGGCTGGTTAAAAGAGGTAGCGCCTTCGAACATACCGTACATACTCGTTACACCACTTACATCCCACTCCCCGATGGGTTGGTTAAATGAAGCAGCACCGCTGAACATACTGCTAATAAACCTTACCCCGCTCACATCCCACCCGCCAATATCCTGGTTGAAGGAGGTGGCACCATGGAACATCGAACTCATATTCGTCACGCTGCTCACATTCCATTCCCCAATGGGCTGGTTAAAGGAGGTGGCTTGGTAAAACATTCTGTACATAGTCGTTACATTGCTCACATTCCATCCCCCGATGGGTCGGTTAAAGGAAGTGGCTTTAAAGAACATATCTGACATAGACGTTACGTTGCTAACATCCCACCCTCCGATATTTTTATTAAAGGAAGTGGCTCCCATGAACATACAACTCATATTCGTTACCCCACTCACATCCCAAACACCAATATCCTGGTTAAAGGATGTAGCATCTTCGAACATATAAACCAATTGTGTTACTGTGGATGGCAACACGGCCGGCACCTCGGTTAGGTTCCTTGCACCGCTGAAAGCAAATGATAAATTCTGTAAACCAAGGTTACCAAAACTGGTTACCTTGATCAGTTTCTCAGCGTATGTACAATGATCTCTCCCAAACCACTGTAGGTTACCGCTTAGGGTTACCATGTAGGTGTCATGAGTGGCGTAGGTGTGCGATAAATCTGTTGCTGTGGTAACAATCTCCACATCGCTGCCATCGCCCCAGTCAACTGTAAGGTCCACATTTCCCCTGAGCGGTAAGGTAATGGTGGTTCCTTCGGAAAGACTGGTATTGTACCAAAGAACCATATCGTCTGTGGCCTCGTAGACCTCGAAGTGGGCTGTCAGAATAGCATCGGCATCGGGCATGATAAACGTCAGCTGTGGGATAGTACTCAGAGTATTACCCTCCTCATCGGTCCAGTGGGTGAAGTAGTGTCCGGGCTTTGGAAATGCCTCAAGGGAAATAATCTCGCCAACGAAACACTCCCTGCCCGTTCCTACCTCTCCCATTTCTCCCATGGAAACTGCCAAATCTCCGGTTCCCTGAGGCATAAACTCAATGGTAAGCGTTCTTAAGGGTTTTTGCTCCAACACAGCGGTAAGGGTAACCGCCGAATCGGGCATTACGTAGGGAAACTGCGGGTTGGTACTTACGATGTCATCGTTTTCATCAACCCAGTATTGAAACTTCCACCCTGCATGAGGAATACATTTTACATTGGCTACATCTCCGGGCAGGTAGTAGCTATGCCCTCTAAAGGTTGCATGGCCTACCGGAGAAGACACAAGCCATAATGGGAATACGGGATCATCGGCTGGACCTCCATCATGAATAGTCCACTCATAGGTATCGATTATACTTTGGCGAGCTGCGGCCACAATACCGGAGGAATACTTACTATATCCTGCATTTAGTTCAACTTTAGGTTTCAAATTAAGAGCCGACCAATTTACCAGCAGGGAGTTGTAATTGTTCAGGCTAAGGGTAACGCCAGCGAACATACCGTACATGCCGTGCTCATGGTATATATTATACCACACGCTGCTCACATCCCACCCACCTATATCCTGGTCGAAGGAACTAGCACCACAAAACATCCAACACATATTCGTAACGCTGCTCACATCCCAATCGCCGATATCCTGATTGAAGGAGGTGGCGTCATTGAACATTGAACCCATATTTGTTACACTGCTCACATCCCATCCTCCGATACCCCGGTTAAAGGAGGTGGCACTATCGAACATACCGAACATATTTGTTACGCTGCTTACATCCCAACCACCGATATCCTGATTGAAAGAGGTGGCAGAATAAAACATACTTCTCATATTCGTAACGCTGTTAACATCCCAAGCGCCGATGTCCTGGTTAAAAGATGAGGCACCACAGAACATGTATGACAAATCCGATGCGGTGACAGGCAATGTTGCCGGCACTTCGGTCAGATTCGTTGCATTATAAAAAGCACCGGATAAGCTCTTCAACCCAAGATTTCCGAAACTGATAACCTTAGTCAACTTATCAATGTTAGGACATGGTTCCCAAGAGTCTGAACCAAACCATGTGAGCGTGCCGCTGACAGTAACCGTGTACTCACCCTCCACACTGTAGGTGTGCTCTAGGTTTCCCTCTGTAGTAACGCTCTCAGGTTCGCTGCCATCGCCCCAGTCAACGGAAATGTCCACATCACCGCGAAGCGGCAGGGTGACGGTGGTGCCATCGGAAAGACCGGTGTTGAACCACAATACCATATCATCGGAAACCTCGTATGCCTCGAAGTTAGCCACCAACGTACGATTCTCGGTAGCGATAAATGTATAAGTCGCATCGGTGGATACCTCACTGTCATCCTCAGTCCAGTTCACAAAATAGAAGCCGGGCTTTGGACTGGCGGTAAGGGTAACCAATGTACCGTGGTCATACTCGCCTGCACCCGTAATGCTACCCCAATTCTCATGATTCATGCTGATGTCAATTGTATACCTATTCAAACTGAAGTTGGCAACAAGCATGCGATGACCTGTGGCGGTGAACGTATAAACGTCATCGGTGGACACTTCCATATCATCCTCAGTCCAGTTTACAAAAGAGTAACCCTCGTTGGGGATAGCGGTTAGAATAACCGTTGCACCGTGGCCGTACTCACCGGCACCCGTAACGTTTCCTGAGTTTTCAGGATTTACAATTGCACCAATGGTGTAGGGAAGGCTGAAATTGGCCACCAGCGTACGGTCGTCGGTGGCAATAAATGTATAGGCTGCATCGGTGGACACTTCCACGTCATTCTCAGTCCAATTCACAAAAGAGTAGTCACCGTTTGCAGTGGCGGTTAGGGTAACCTCTGCATCAAAATCGCAATCTCCATCACCCTCAATGGTTCCTCCATCCATAGGATTTGCGCTGGCAACAATGGTGTAGTGATCTACAGGACCACCATCATCAATAATGTCCCAGTTAAATTCATCGATTAAAAACTGTCTTGCAGCTGCCGCATCGCTATCCCTATATTTACTATTCCCACCGTGGAAAACCACATCCGTTTGTAGCGCAAGCTGCGACCATTCAATGAGAATGCTGCTATAAATGGCTGTGCTAAGGGTTATATCTTTAAACATTTCTACCATCGTCTTAACGTTAACCACTTTCCAACCGCTGATGTCCTGATTAAAGGAGGTGGCTTTATAAAACATATTCGCCATACTATTTGCGCTACTCACATCCCATTCCCCGATGGGCTGATTGAAGGAAGTAGCCTCGCAAAACAAACCGCTCATATTCAATACGTTACTCACATTCCAATTCCCAATGGGTTGGTTAAAGGAAGTGGCTCCACAAAACATATCGCCCATAAACATTGCCCCACTCACATCCCATTTCCAGATGGGCTGATTAAAAGAGATGGCTCCAGTGAACAGACAGTTCATATTGTAAACCCCGCTCACATCCCAATCGCTAATATCATAATTGAAGGAACTGGCACCATGGAATAAAAATGACAAATCTGTTATTCCGGATGGCAGAACATCGGGTGCCTCGATAAGATTCTTAGCCCCCATGAATGCACCCATCAGACTCTCCAGACCAAGGTTGCCAAAACTGGTTACCCTTATCAGCTTTTCAATGTTGGGGTAAGGATCCCACCAGTATACCCCAAACCATGTGAGAGAGCCGCTCAGCGTAACGTTGTACTCTCCCTCTTCATCGTAGGTGTGCTCAAGGAAACACTCTGTGGTAACAATCTCCAGGTCGCTGCCATCGCCCCAGTCAACGGTAAGATCCACATCCCCACGAAGTGGCAAGGTGATGGTAGTACCGTCGGAAAGTTCGGTATTGAAAACCAGCACCATGGGTTCACCCGGAGGGTCCTGTGCCAATAGCGTGGTGGCAGACAGAACTCCAAATATCAAAGAAATTAATAGTGTTTTTTTCATGGTTAAATATTTTAGGATTTGGGTCAATTATTCATAAATTAATTATTTAAACAAACTGTATGCCATAGGTTTACTAATAGACCAATGAAAACAACGACTTCCCCTCCAAGGAGGTCAATCTCAACCTTAGGGATAATATCCTGCACTGAGCAAGAGGTCATCACAAGATTGTGAGGCAATACAGTAGATGGCACAAACCAATGCCATGGCATAAGCCTTAAAATATTGAACCCGCAAGTTAAAACTTTCAGAATTTAAAGTCAAATAGAAACGATTCTAAATTTAGCCAAAAGCCGAAAATCGACCAGTGCAATGGCCGTGATGGCCTCCATAACCACGGGAACCCTGAGGGCTATGCAGGCGTCGTGCCTGCCATTAATCACCAGTTCCTCCACCCTATCCGTCTCTATGCTATGGGTGTTTTGGGGCATGCCTATGCTTGAGGTGGGTTTTACAGCCACCCTGAATACCAGCTCATTGCCATTGGTCAGCCCACCGGTTATGCCTCCGGCATGGTTGGTGGCCGTGCGCCCCGTGGCGTCAAGTATGGGGTCGTTGTGCCGGCTGCCGTTCATGGAGGCGGACGCAAACCCCGAGCCAAACTCAATGCCCTTAATTGCCGGCACGGCATAGGCCAAATGGCTGATAACCGATTCCACGGAGTCGAAAAATGGCTCACCCAGGCCTACTGGTATGCCATTGGCCCTGCATTCAACAATTCCTCCCACAGAATCACCCTGCTCCAAGACCCTGTCAATGGTTTCCTCAATTTCGCAACTACCACCCACCGATATCACTTTAGCCTCAATGTCTATGGGCTCAACCATTTTTTTTGCCACCACACCGGCTGCCACCAGCGCAAGGGTGAGCCTGCCCGAGAAATGGCCTCCACCCCTGATATCGTTGTGCCCCCCAAACTTGACGTGGGCGGCAAAGTCTGCATGACCGGGGCGTGGGGTTTTGGCAATATTGTCATAGTCGCCCGACCGGATATTGCTATTGCGAAACAGGATGGTGAGCGGCGCGCCCGTGGTGTGCCCATTCATCCAACCCGATACAATCTCGGGCATATCCTCCTCCACGCGGGGGGTGGTTCCCTTGGCTCCCGATTGCCTGCGTTTGAGGTCGGGCAGGAAATCGTTCACCGTAAGCGGCATACCTGCAGAAACCCCGTCGATGGTAACCCCAATGGCAGGGCCGTGCGACTCGCCAAAGATGGAAATCCTAAAGATTCGTCCGAATGTGTTCATGGCTTCGTTGTTCGTTTATTGTTGATTTTTGTAATCAATACAAGTTTATCCATCATAAATCACCTGTAATCCTCTGAATATCGGTAAAAAATTCAGGGTAACTCTTCCCCACCGCTTCAGCATGGTCAATCTCCACCTCCCCTTCGCCCGCCAAGGCGGCAACCGCACAGGACATGGCAATGCGATGGTCGTTATGCGATTGAACATGAGCCGATTTGGGCTTGCCTCCCCGGATAATCATTACATCTTCCTGTATGGCTATGCCGACACCCATTTTTGAGTATTCCTCCACAAGCGCTGCGCCTCTATCGCTCTCCTTCACTTTTAATCGGGAAACGCCCAAAATCCTTGATTCTCCCCTACAGTGCGATGCAAGGGCCACCAGAGGAGGGAACAAATCGGGACAATGGGTGGCATCGAAATGAAACCCGTTTAAACCCTCCTGCCTAACCAAAATGCCATTATCACGAATAGAAACGTACGCTCCGCAATATATCAGGGCGTTTACTATTTCCCTATCGGGCTGAAGCGATAGCGGATAGAGGTTTGTTACCTCTACCTCTCCCGCAATGGCACCGGCAACCAGCAAGAATGCAGTTCCACTCCAGTCGCCCTCAACGCTATATTGGCAAGGTATATACTGCCCGGGCGCCTTAACTCTGAATTGGGTATTATCAATATTCTCAACCTCTACACCAAAGCTGCGCATCATGTCAATGGTCAGCTGAACGTATGGTGTACTTTTGAGATTGCTAACCTGTATGGTAACATCGGAGTGAGCCATGGGCGAAGCCATCAGCAAACCCGTGAGGACCTGTGAACTCAAAGAGCCATCGATACTGATTACCCCGCCCTTCATCGGTCCTTTTACCCGAATGGGGAGATACCCATTGGCCGTGGAGCACTCAACCCCAGCCTGTGTCAGCGCATCGGCAATCATCTGCATTGGCCTTTTCTTCAGTGAGCCTTCGCCTGTCAAAACCACCTCGCCGGACAGTGTTGATGCCACGGAAGAGAACATCCTTATGCCCAATCCCGATTCACCACAGTTCAAGGGTTGTTCCGGTAGTTTTAACCCTCCATTAATCACTATGCGGTCATTGTCAATTTCAACGGATGCGCCCAAATCCTTACAAACACGAATTGCAGCAAGGCAATCCTCGCTGGTACCGGCGTTGAAAATCTCCGAGTGCCCCCGAGCCATCGCTGCAAGGGCTATTGCCCTTTGGGCAACGCTTTTGGATGCAGGCGCTTGCACCGTGCCGCTAACCACCGAAGGCTTTACTAACCTCTTCATTCAAAATAGTGTTAAAACTACCCCCCTGCTCCACCGGGAGTGAAATGACAATATCCGCATTGGCCAAATTTATAACCTTAGCATCTATGGTGCATAAGATTGCATTAATGGAGTTTTTCCGGAGATTAATGTCAAAACCTCTCTCCATCAAACTGATATCGGGTTCAAATCCAAAAAATAGTTTGAATGACTCAACTGCCTGGTTGACAAGCCATCGCTGTCCGGTGATTACTTTACATCCGCAAGCCTCAGCATGTGCGCCTACACCCGACTTTCGGTAGTTGGCGTCGAGAATGGTAATTGAGGGTGGCAAATTAACATCACTCAACGGATTGGCATCGGGAAAAAGAGCCGATACAACAACATCAAACCCACCAATTTCATGGTTTATTTTTTCCATATCCAAAGCCTTGCATCCAAACTGTCGGGCAATGAGCTGTGCTCTACCCGGGGTACGATTGGAGATCGTAACCTCTGCCCCACCGGTCATCAACCCATAAACGGCTGCTCTGCCGGCTGGGCCGGCACCAAGTACAAGGCATTTGAGCCCATGTAGGGTAAGGCCCGATTCAGTGAGTGAATTGGTAACTCCATGATGATCAGTATTATATCCCGATAGCTTGCCGTTATTGTTGACAATGGTGTTGACCCCGCCAATGCGCTTTGCCTCTTCAGAGATGGAATCGAGAAAGGGCATAACCTCCTCCTTGAACGGAGTGGTAATGCTCGCTCCCGAAAGATTCAAATTCCTGATCAAGACTATCACATCATGGCCACTCAATGTTCTAATACGGGTGAACACTGCATCAATCCCTTGCCCTTCAAAAACAGAATTGAAAAGTTGAGGGCTCTTGCTATGAAGGATGGGATTACCGAATACGGCATAATACCTCTTGCTTGATTGGAGTTTGTCGGTGGAGGAATTCATGCTACTCATTCTTAAACAATGGATTAACACTCTCCATTCTTCTCAGAATGTCCTCCATCTCACCGTAGCTCATCTGTCCGGGAGCAATCTCCATCCCCTCAATGGATGCATAGGTAAAGGGTGCACCCAGCAATGGAGCGGCCAGGCGGGTAATTCTCCCTATTTCGCCCATGCA
>Ga0079067_1074625_pt1 | contig 15755 bp, 10 predicted proteins | sample ADurb_Cas_03_Slu_FD_73458 | JGI IMG/M metagenome (GOLD analysis project Ga0079067, IMG submission 73458) | Active sludge microbial communities from Illinois, USA, of municipal wastewater-treating anaerobic digesters - ADurb_Cas_03_SludgeMetaT... | ecosystem: Engineered > Bioreactor > Anaerobic >...
GCCCTGGGAGGCACCATAGCAAAGTCCCAGGAAGCCTACGACAAGGCCATGGGTCAGTTGCGGGATGGCCAGGGAAACCTCATAGGCCAGGCCAGTAAGCTCAGAGAACTGGGCATCAAGGCCTTCAAGGATTTGCCGGAAATGATCGCAGAGGATTGATTGACAGCAACCCCCACTTGGAACGGAGAGCTTTTGGTACGCCGGGGCTCTCTGTTCTTTTTCCGCCTGCAGTCATCGCTGACACCACAAGAACGGGAAGCTTTTTGGTACGCAGAAACTCCCGCTTTTTTTCTGCCTGCCGTCTCTGTCGCCACCTGGAACAGAGAGCTTGTTGGGGTACGCCGAGGCTCTCTGTTCCAGGTGGCGACAGAGACACCCATTTCAGCCCGCGGCAGTAACGCCCGCCAAACATGAGGTTCCACCTCCTTCCTGTTACGAGTTTTTGTAACACAATTGTTACTTACCACCTTCCCAAAAGCACTCAGGAACAATAAGTGGTGCTGCGAAGCAGCATATTATAAGCACCAAAAGCCTTTGGTGCACCGCCTTGAATGATCCGCATTGAAAGACCACCGGACAACTGTTGGTGCAGCAATACACATAACTGCAAAGTCGCTTGACTGCTAAGAACGGAGCGCCTCGGCTTAAAGGAAAAAGCGCTCCGTTCTTAGCAGTCAAACGACCGCCTGTAGTGAAGGATTAAAGCCTCGGCATAAAAAAAGAGGATGACCTTTTTGTCACCCTCTCTTTTAATATATTCAACAGAATTATTACTGTGCCAGCCGTTTGTAATTATTGTAACGGATTTTGGCATGTTTTTCCGTCAGTACGAACAGTTCGGCAGCCTGGTCGGGGAATGTCTGCAGCAGCGAACTGTATCGAACCTCTCCCTTGATGAAGTCCTGGAATTTGGACCAGTCAGGCTCCTTGCTGTCCAGGGTGAAGGGATTCTTGCCCTCGTCAATCAGTGACGGATTGTAACGGTAAAGCTGCCAGTAGCCACATTCAACGGCCAGTTTTTCCTCCATCTGTGACTGTCCCATGCCGCGGCTCAGGCCATGGTTGATGCACGGAGAATAAGCGATGATCAGGGAAGGACCGTCATAGGCCTCGGCTTCTTTCAAAGCTTTGAGCAACTGGGCGTTGTTGGCACCCATGGCGACCTGTGCCACATAGACGTAACCATAGCTCATGGCCATCATGCCCAGGTCTTTCTTGCGGATCTTTTTCCCTGAAGAAGCGAATTTGGCCACTGCGCCGGCCGGTGTTGATTTGGATGACTGGCCTCCTGTGTTGGAATACACTTCCGTATCAAGGACCAGTACGTTGACGTTTTCCCCACTGGCCAGGACATGGTCAAGACCTCCGTAGCCTATGTCATAAGCCCAGCCGTCACCTCCGATGATCCATTGTGAACGGGGGGTCAGGTAACCACGCAAATCGTAAATTTCACGAAGAGGTTGCAGCTTGGAACCTTTGAGCAGGGGGGTCATCTTTTCTACCAGTGCCACAGCCTGTTCAAAGTTGTTGCGTACAGGCAGGTACTCTGCAAAGAGGGACTTCAGCTCATCGGTTACGCCGTCCTTTTCCTGTGCCGAGGCAATCAGGTTGGCCAGTTTTTCACGGATTTGCTCGGATCCCAGGCGCATACCCAGACCGAATTCCGCGTTATCCTCGAACAGTGAGTTTGACCATGCCGGGCCACGTCCGTTGCGGTCCTTGCAATAAGGTGAGGATGGGAAAGAAGCGCTGTATATGGAAGAGCATCCTGTGGCGTTGGCCACCATCATATGATCTCCAAATAGCTGTGTCAGCACTTTCGTGTACGGAGTTTCCCCGCAACCGGAACAAGCTCCCGAGAACTCGAACAGGGGCTGTGTGAATCCCAGGTTCTTCACGTTTTGGGATTTGGGGACAATGGTGTCTTTATATCCGACGTTGGCATGCAGGTAGTCATAGTTCTGCTGCTCGGGGAACTGCGTTCCGGCAGGTTTCATGGCCAGGGCTTTGGTCTTGGCCGGGCATACGTCGGCACAGTTGCCGCAACCCGCACAGTCGTAAGGACTTACCTGAATGGTGAAATGATATCCCTTAAGAGGTCCGTTGCCGGCCGTCCTTTTGATGCTTTCAGGGGCTTTGGCAGCTTCCTCATCGGTCATGACAAACGGGCGAATGGCTGCGTGGGGACATACATAGGCGCACTGGTTGCACTGGATGCAATTATCCGGGGTCCACTCGGGAATGAAGATTGCAATACCACGTTTTTCGTAGGCGGCAGCACCGGCGGGCATGGTACCGTCTTCATATCCTTTGAATACGCTTACCGGCAGGTCATCTCCGTTTTGGGCGTTCACAACATCAGCCACATGCTTTACCCATTCAGGGGCCAGGCGCTTGTGCGTGTCGGCCTCGAATTTTGCGGAACGAGTCTTCCATTGCGGGTCAATGGTCACTTTTTCAATTTCTCCACCGCGGTCGACTGCAGCATAATTCATGGAAACGATCTCTTCCCCTTTTTTGCCATAGGATTTGACAATTGCGTCCTTCATCTCGGCAACAGCCAGGTCATAGGGTATGACGCCGGCTATTTTGAAGAAAGCAGATTGCAAAATGGTGTTGGTGCGGCCTCCCAGGCCAATTTCCTCTGCAATTTTTGTAGCATTGATGATGTAGAAATTGATATTCTTTTCTACCAGTGTCCTCTTTACAAAATCAGGCAGTTGTTTCTTGGTTTCTTCTGCATCCCACAGGCTGTTTAGCAGGAAAGTGCCCCCTTTCTTGATCCCTTTCAGGATATCATACTTGTGCAGGTAACTGGGCACGTGGCAGGCAACGAAATCAGGGGTTGTCACCAGGTAAGGCGAGTTGATGGGCTTGTCCCCGAAACGCAGGTGGGAACAGGTAAAACCACCGGACTTCTTGGAGTCGTACTGGAAGTATGCCTGGCAGTATTTTGGAGTTGTTTCCCCGATGATCTTGATGGTGTTCTTGTTGGCCCCCACCGTGCCGTCCGATCCCAGCCCAAAGAATTTGCATTCGTATGTTCCGGGTTTGGCAACGGATATCTCTTCTTTCATGGGGAGTGACCTGAAGGTGACATCGTCTATGATGCCGATGGTGAAATTATTCTTGGCTTCCTTGCGGCCCAGGTTTTCAAACACCGACATGATCTGGGCGGGAGTCGTATCCTTAGAGGACAATCCGTAGCGGCCACCCACGATAACGGGAGCATTCGGGTCTTCTGCAAAGATATTCTTCACGTCCATGTAGAGGGGTTCGCCAAGGGCACCTGGTTCTTTGGTGCGGTCCAGCACAGCTATGCTCTTCACCGCTTTGGGCATCACGCGCAGGAAGTATTTGGCCGAGAAAGGACGATACAGGTGCACGGTGATCATACCGGTGCGTTCACCCCGGGCGTTCAGGTGGTCCACAGTTTCCTTGATGGTGTCGCATACAGAACCCATGGCAATGATAATACGGTCTGCATTTTCGTCTCCATAATAGGTGAAAGGCAGGTATGAACGTCCGGTCAGTTCCGAGATTTCTCCCATATAGCGGGCAACAATGTCAGGAACTGCATCATAGAAAGGATTGGATGCTTCTCGGGCCTGGAAATATACATCAGGGTTCTGGGCCGTACCTCGTGTAACCGGCTGGTTGGGGTTGAGGGCCCTTTCACGGAAAGCTGCCAGGGATTTGGAACTGATCATCTTTTTCAGGTCACCTGAATCCAGCATTTCAATTTTCTGGATCTCATGAGATGTCCGGAATCCGTCAAAAAAGTGGAGGAAGGGCACCCGGGATTTGAGGGTTGACAGGTGTGCCACTGCTGCCATGTCCATAGCTTCCTGGACACCGCCCGAGGCAAGCAATGCAAAGCCTGTCTGGCGGCAAGCCATAACGTCGGCATGGTCACCGAAGATTGACAAGGCCTGTGCAGCCAGGGAACGGGCCGAGACATGAAATACCGTAGGAAGCAATTCCCCGGAGATCTTGTACATGTTCGGTATCATCAGCAACAAACCCTGCGAAGCGGTAAAGGTAGTGGCCAGCGCTCCGGACTGCAATACGCCGTGAACTGCGCCTGCTGCACCGCCTTCGCTTTGCATCTCAACTATCTTGAGCGGTTCTCCAAAAAGGTTCTTTTTCCCGTGGGCTGCCCACTCATCGGCATACTCAGCCATGGTGGATGACGGAGTGATGGGATAAATGGCAGCAACTTCACTGAACAGGTAAGCAATGTGAGCTGCCGCATAGTTGCCATCACAAGTGATGAATTTTTTTTCTTTTGCCATAATGATATGGAATTAAATGTAATGTTATTAAAGGGTGTTAAAAATTTCAGATAAAACATGTTGCATGGCAGGAAGCTGTGCTTCCATGCTTTTAAGCAGAGCCAGTTGTGAGCGGGCCCGGACCAGGTTGTGGCCGGGATAACGTGTCCGGTAATACGTGTCACCATCCATGTAATCCATCAAAAACCGGAGGTATTGTTCATAAGTAATATACAATGCAGAAAAGGCCAGGTGGGTTTTCTCCTCTTTGTTCAAAAACCAGGCCGCTTTGCATAAATAACCCTGAGAAAAAGCAGAAAAACGTTCCAGATCCATTTTTACCTCCTGCAACAGGGGGTGGTCCTCAGGAAAAGGATTCGCATAAGAACGGATAGCATCACCAAAATCAAACAATACGGTTGTCTGCATGACAGTGTCCAGGTCAATGGCACATACAACCTGCCGGTCTTTGTCAAACAGGAAATTGGAGAGTTTGGTGTCGTTGTGGCTCACCCGGCGCGGGAGGGTGCCTGAGCGGACCAGTTCCCAGAATGCTTCCATTTGTTCCTTCCTGCTATAAACTTCCTCCACCAGCAATGAGACCTCTTCCAGATGGGAGATACCATTGCTTTCATTCGCGTCCGAAGAGCGGCTCTGTGCTCTTTTCAGCGACCCGGCAAATTGCTCAAAACGGTAACTGATGTTGTGAAAGCCGGGAAGCGTGTCTTCCAGGAAACCAGTAAAACCGGCCATCTGGCTATTGAAAAGGCCCACACCCTGGCCACCCGCCCTGACCAGGTCAATATCCACAGCATGTTCAAAAGTATATGTGTCCGGTATGTATGTGAAACAGGCCCAGTACTCACCGTCCGTGTCTTTGTGATACCATTTTCCATCTTTTGCGGCAACCAGCCTGAATGTGTTGCCGCCTTCCGAAAGTATGTGATGGGTGACCTTGCTGATATTCTCCATCATGGCAGGAATGTTCGGGAAGACTGAGCGGTTTTTGCATTGCAGGATGTATTGCTGCCTTGCTGAGGTTTTGACCAGAAAGGTCTTGTTTATGAAACCTTCCCCCAGAGCTGCCACACACATAACATGCTCCGGGATGCAAAAGTGCGTGACAATCAGCTGTGCATCGCCCATAGTGGATCACAAAACTAAAGGAACGCAAAGATACTAAATAAATAGTTCAGGGGCAATCTTTTTTATCATTCCCATGAGCACCGTTCCCGGTCCGTATTCCGTGAAATTCCGGGCGCCATCGGCCACCATATGCTGAATGGTCTGGGCCCATCTAACCGGCGATGTCAATTGCTTCACCAGGTTTTCTTTGATCTCTCCCGGATCTGTATGAGGAAGTCCGTCAACGTTTTGGTAAACAGGACATATAGGCTTGACCAGGACAGCTGTGCCTATCGCATCCTCCAGCGATTTGCGGGCACTTTCCATCAAAGGAGAGTGGAATGCTCCTCCAACAGGCAATACGACAGCCCTTTTTGCACCGGCTTCCTTCATGGCCACACAGGCTCTTTCCACCGCTTCCACGGTCCCTGAAATGACTATCTGGCCCGGACAATTGTAATTGGCCGGGACCACTATGCAACCGGAGGCCGAAATCGTAGCACAGATTTCTTCAACTTTCTCATCTTCCAGGGTCAATACAGCAGCCATGGTGGAAGGTTGCTCTTCGCAGGCTGCCTGCATGGCCAGGGCCCTGGCACTTACAAGACGCAAGCCCTGCTCAAAGGACAAGGCCCCGGCTGCGGTCAAGGCAGAAAACTCCCCCAGGGAATGCCCGGCAACCATATCGGGTTTGAAATCGGGGTCACACAATGCTGCGGCGACGGAATGCAGGAAAATGGCCGGCTGTGTAACTTTCGTCTGTTTCAATTCATCGGCTCCTCCTTCAAACATGATTTTTGAAAGAGAAAAGCCTAAAATGCTGTCTGCCCGGTCAAAAAGCGCTCTGGCTTTTGGATTGGAATCGTACAAATCCTTACCCATACCGGTAAATTGGGCACCCTGGCCCGGAAATACATATGCTCTCATAAGTCAAATATACATTTTTTTTCAATGTCCGGGAATCTGCGTATCTTTACATCCCTTCAATAAGCCGGCCCAGTAGTTCAGTTGAATAGAACGTCAGATTCCGGTTCTGAAAGTCGGGGGTTTGAGTCCCTCCTGGGTCACGCTACAAGAAAAAAAAAGCTGTGGGGAGCGAACACGCTTCCTGCAGCTTTTTTTGCTTGGGCTGTATTCGGCCCAGGAGGGAACGCCGAGCGGAGCGAAGGCAATCCCTTTTTTGCGCAGGGCAAACCCGGTTTACCGCGCAATACCAATTTGCTAAAATATAAATATCAGATTATCAACGGTCTGCAAAACACGAAATCCCTCTTGCGCGGCACTCCGGGTTTGCCACCCTGTCACAGTGTGGTCCTGAACCATTGGGAGGTGCGGCCCAGCATCCTCATGCCGGCCACGAAGCCACGGAGTTTCATCAGGTCGTTGCTTTCCAGGCGGGCAAAGCAGTCATAAGTCTTGCCCGAGGCCGGATCGTATATGGTTCCGTCTTTCCACTCGTTCTTTTTTTCATTGTATACAAAACCATTCAGGATCCGAAGACCTATGAGTGACCTGCTCTGGAGGGCCGGATCGGGATTTTTGTCGTCTTTGGGTTCTTCCCCGTTTTCATACTTTTCAGGAATCATATATATGATTGTACCGATATATTTTCCATCCTTCAGTTCCACCTGAATCTTGGTGGTTTTATCTTCATTCCACCATACACCGGTGATTTTGCCTGCATCCTGTGCAAGGGCTGTAAGCGAATAAACACTGAGAAACAACAAAACGGCAAGTTTTTTCATAACATTCAAATTAGAGTTTATTTGACAAATATAGAAAAAAGTCGAAATCGTGTACTTATTCCTGCCATCAGATAGGCTGCAACAGCCACCCACATAACCGTCTGATAACCTGCCTCTACTGAAATCACAGCCGCAAGGGCCGTACTGATTACAGAGAAGGATCCATTGACGGCCCATGCCCATGGAATAAGGGATCCGTCACCCACATGTCTTATGGCCAGGATTGCCGAGGGGAACATCATGCCCATCAGGAACGCCGGAGGTCCAATCACCAGGGCACACAGCAATACCTTTACCGGAAGCGGATTTCCGATGGTCGCTTTCATCAGGGAAGGCAGGAACAGGGCCAAAAGTGCCAGCAGCACGGCAATCACTCCTGCCACGAGCCGTAAGCGGGGGCTGCCGGTGACCATTTTTTGGGAACAGGCCGAGCCGGTCCCGGAAAAAAAGAGCATTGCGCTCAGAACGGCCGAGGCAGCGTAGAGCGGACTGCCAAAAAACAAGGTAAATTGCTGGATGAAAACCATCTCGGCAAACATATAACCAATGCCGATGAACGAGAAAAAGACCAGCAGGCTTGTTTTCCCCTTCCCAGGCACTTTTTTGAAAATCAGCGGAAGCACAATAAACAGGAAAGAGGCCAGGAAAATCTGCGCCATGGTCAGCAGCACAATCAGGTAACCGACTTCGAGGAAAGGCATAGATGCCGATCCAAATACCTCCCGCATTTTGGACAACCGCCCCAATTTGAGAAACTGAGAAAAATAGGGTCGGGAATCGGTGGCCGGCCTTATCTGAAAATCATATTCCCTGAACAGTTTTTCCCTTTCCCGTGTCAGCAGAAGATCGGTTGTCCGGAAAAAGGACTTGTCCTGCAACATGTTGTACACTTCTCTTTCTTCAGGATGGATCCCCGGATAGAGCAGGGGATCGAACTGCCGAGACTGGCAGAATGCGCGGATTTTATCAATGTTGTTGGCCGATACCTTGTTTTTTACCAGGACACAGGTGATGGTTGACCAGCTTCGCACTGCCACAATATGGTCTGCCGGGTCTTCCACCCCTTTGGATTCTGCTGTTACTGCCATGGTAGCCAGCAACTTAAAGGTGCTCCTTGGTGGATAGTCCACCCACAGGGTTGCAGCAATCATACCGCCGGGGGACAACCTGTCCCAAAGGAGCGAAAAAGCATCCAGGGTGAACAGGTATTGCTCTTCCAGGGCCAGGATGCCCGAACTGCCTCCAAAGGAACCAGTTTCGGGCAGGAGGATGAGATCATACCGGTCGTCCTGCTGCACATGATACCTGGAATGCCCCGCTATGAAACTTATTTGTTCCCCGGGCACGGCAATGTTCCTGGTGACCATCCCTACCACTGTGCTGTTGGGTTCCACAGCCACGATCTCTTTGGCTCCCCGGCTAAGGGCATATCCGGCCTGCAGTCCGGTGGCGGCATCGGCAACGAATACCTTCCCCGGGGTGCCAATAACATAGGGGAGTGCCTGGGTTGAATAATCCAGATAGTGCCCGGTTTCCTTGCCATCAAGGGATTCCTGTGCGCCCTCCGCGTCCGGTGTGCCCGGCAGGGCTGACAAGACCACCGTTTCTTCCCGTTCCGGCAGTGCCATGGGCACAAGCGGGCCCAGCCAGTCCCCGTTATGGAAGAGCACTTCGGTTACCGGTACCTGTCCGGTATAACCAAGGCTCAGCCCAGGCGCATACCGCAGGGCAGGGGCAGACACGCGTTTGAGTTGTCCGTAGGGACTGTTTATGGTTTCCACCACCCTGGCATCGGGCAGCAACAGGGCTCGTGACAGGCTTTTATATTGTGAGGAGGGAAGGATGGGAGGATTCAGGAAACCTGCCACAAGCAGGACAAGGGCCAGCAGCGCCAGTGTAAGGAGGCCCGTTTTTTCAGCAACTGTTTTCCCGTTGTGCCGGAATATCAGCAAACCGGCCACCAGAGGAAGACAGGCGATCACAAAAGGTACTACAGACGGGGATACATGCCATAGTAGTATCAACATCAGCAGTCCCCCCATTCCCGAACCTGCCAGATCAGCAAAATATAAACGACCAATATCTGAGGCATAATGACTGTAAGCCAGACCAAGAGCAGATGCTCCCAGGAAAAAGGGGACAAACAACATCAGGTAGGAACAGATCAGGTTCAGGTAGTGGCGTTTCTCGTAAAAAACCAGGTAGGAATCAAAGCCTCCGAACACTGTGCGGGAGAAAAAAAGAATTCCCATGATGCTTAATGAAGTGAATATCATGAGAAAAGCCAGGTTGGACCCGATTTTTGGGACCAGGTGATTTCTCAGGAAAGCCAGGGCGGTCCCGCTTGCTCCGAAACCAAGCATGGCCACCGATATTACCATGTAGGCAAAATGATTCCACTGAGAGATGGACAATATCTGCATGAGGGCAACCTGAAATGCCACCATACTGCAGGATAGCAGGCCTATGGAAATTGCCAGTCTTCTTTTCATGATCTTTCTTTACCGGGTTTCTTCCCTTGTAAAAGGGACAAAACGGACCGGCATCAGATTGGTGGTAGTGATGCGTCCTTTCTTCTTTTCCACCAGGATCAGGTTTTGTACCATGAACTGGGATCCAACGGGTATGACCATTTTACCCCCTTCCCCAAGCTGTTCTATCAGAGGAGGCGGTATGTGTTCGGCAGCGGCTGTCACCACTATGGCCTGGAAGGGCGCATTTCCGGGCAACCCGTAATACCCGTCGCCCGGTACCACTTCAACGTTATGGTATCCCAGGTCCTGCAACCTTTTTTTTGCACTGGCCGCAAGTTCTTTCACAATTTCTATGGTGTAGACAGAATCTGCCATCCGGGCCAGTATGGCCGCCTGGTAACCCGATCCTGTGCCTATTTCAAGGACCCTGTCTTCCGGCTTCAGGTCCAGCAGGCTTGTCATGTAGGCCACAATGAAGGGTTGGGAAATGGTTTGCCCGTATCCTATGGGAAGGGGGTTGTCTTCATAAGCCCTTGAGCTGAGGGAAGCGTCTACAAAAAGATGGCGTTCTACCGTGCGCATGGCCTGCAGGGTTGCGCGGTGCGTTACCCCCCGTGCAACGATCTGGTCCCGGACCATGGCACTGCGCAAGCGTGCAAAATCCTGCTCCCCGGTGCCTGTCAGTATGGCAGACAGGGCTGGCAGGGCTGCTGTAACAAGCAGGACGGTCAATGGGTATTTCAGGATCCTGGCCATGGATCCGTAAAGTTATAAAAATTTCATCAAGGTGTTAAAAACCCGGGATTTGACCTCATCCGGCCGGGGATTCAGCTCTTCTCTGGTAAACTGTCCATTTTCCGGATCAATGCGTTGGAAAACCATAAGGTACAAGTCAAAGATGATCTGAAGACTTAACCGGTAACGCGTATCCAGCACGGGAGAGACTTTTCTGATCATGTTAAGGGTTTCCCTGCGGTATGCATCGGCAACATCCATGTAGTGCCTGACCAGGAGACGGAATGAAGGCAGCACGGTGCCTCCGCGGGCCATTGTGTCCAGCTGCTCCTGGCTCAACCCGTATTGAAGAAGAAGGTCGGAAGGGAAATAATTCAGGTTATCCAGCCTGTCTTGTTGAAAATCCCTGATGATATGGACCAGGTAACTGAAGATGGCGCAGGGACGTGCCGTCTCACGGGCATCGAAAACGGGGGGCAGATAATGATCGTTTTGCTTCCGGAGGCCGCACAGGTGCACAAAAATTCCGGCTGGTGCCACAGAGGCCCCCTCGGCATATTCAAGAAAAGAGGAAAAAGTGGGGAAACCCTGGTGGTGAATGTCATAAATCATGGATCGGGTAAAAGCCTCTACGGGCCAGAGGGGAATCAGAAATTTCTCCCAGGTAGCTGTCAGCTCGCTGTCCGCAGCCATGTTGGAGTTGTTCATGAGCAATCCGGTCAGTCTGTCCAGATTATTCCTGAGAGCAGCCTGTTCCTGTTCTCCGATAACAGGGTGTTCAGATTTATAATTGTCTACAAGATCATCTGCCGATCGCAAAAAACAGTAGGCCGTGCAGGCTGCCCGGTAGCGTTCCGGCTCCCAGAAAGCAGCAGCTATCAGGATGTTTGGATGCTTGTCAATATGTTCAAAATCCAGGGATTGAAATATCTCCAGTATCTGGTCCTTGTCAGATCTTCTACTCATGTCCGTGTTCCTTAATAATCCGTTCCGAGGTCAAAGCTGCAGACATCAGTACCAGCGGCACTCCGTTTCCGGGATGGGTGCTACCACCTGCAAAATACAGGTTCCTGTAGGTGCGGTGCCGGTTGTGCGGACGAAAATACCCCATCTGCAAAACGAAGTGGCTGATGCTGCCAAACACAGATCCTTTGGTGACGTGGAATTTAGTTTCCCATGTTTCGGGCATCAGGCATTTTTCAAATTTAATATGCTGCTCAAAATCCGTAAGTCCCAGTTTTTCAAATCTTTCCAGCACCCCTTTGCGGACCTGTTCCCGGATGGCATCCCACTGGTCTTTGTTTTTCTTGTGCAAATGGCCTACAGGCACTACTACGGAGATGGTGTCCTGTCCTTGTGGAGCGGCTCCGGGATCGGTTTCCCGGGGACAAAACACATAAAAACTGGGATCATCCGATACTTTTTTTTCTTTGAATATGTGGTCCAGGTTGTTTTTGTAGTTTTCAGACATGAAAACATTGTGCAGGGTGAGTTCAGGGTATGTTTTATCCATTGCCCAGTGAAATGATATTGCCGAACAGGAATACCGCAGCTTGTCCAGCCAGGCTGTATAACACCTGTCCTCAAGCAACTCCCTGTACACATAGGGCAGATCTGCGTTGGCAACCACCACATCGGCCGGAACAGCCGTTCCGTCTTCCAGTTCAATACCCGTGGCCTTTTTCCCACTGGTGGTGATTTTCCTCACCGGACTATTGTAATGAAAAGTCACGCCGAGTTCCCGGGCAGTCTTCACCAGGCTTTCCACAACACTGAACATACCGCCTTCAGCTACCAGCGATCCCTGGCTGATCTCGGCGGCGGGGAGCATGGAAAAAAGCGCCGGAGCGGTAAACGGATTTTGACCCACATAAATGTTTTGAAAGGTGAAAGCGGTCCGCAGGTGGGGGTGATTGAAAAAGCGCTTAATATAACGCATATGACTGGTCAGGGTCTTGATACGGAACAGGATGCTAATGTTTTTCCATGTTATGAACTGAAACAGGGAAGTGTAATTGCGCCCCAGCAGCTGGTCAATGGCAATTCGGTAAAAACCGTACCCTTTTTCCACATACTCCTGGAAACGGGCATAACTTCCCTTTTCGAGGGCCTCTAGCTGCTTTTCCATGACCTGCCTGTCTGTGGTAAAACGGAAGGTGGTTCCGTCTGCGAAATATAGACGGTAAATCTCGTCAAGGTGTTTTGATTTTATGGCACTGTCAAAAGAAATCCCAAGGGAGTCAAAAACTTTCCTGTAAAGGTCAGGCATCAGAAAGATGGTGGCCCCCAGGTCAAAACGGTGTCCTTCCCGGATATAGCAGCTGCACCGGCCTCCGGGGGTGTCTGACTGTTCGTATACGTTTATGCGGTATCCTTTTCTTGCCAGAAATATGGCAGTAGCTATGCCACCTGTTCCGGCCCCTATGATGACAACATTATTATTATCGTTCATTGATGGAAAAAATATAACAAAGTCCAAATATAATTTGAATATTTGTATGCAAAAAATACGTTTAACTATATGAAAAGGATTGTTTTGTTGTTTCTGTGTTTTGTATGCCTGAATGGCTGCGACCCGGACTCATGGCGACCTTCATGCGCTCCTCATGCGTATTTTCATTTTTCATATGAAAACCATGCCTGGGTTTCTGTACATTCCGGCTGGATAATTGACGAAAACGGGATCATCCGGTCCTATAAGAATCCACATAAATGGAATTATCCCGATTCGTTGGGATATATTACCAGGTTTGAATTGGAGGAAAACCTGTCTTACTGCGACTCGGTAATCGGGAAAGTTTCTGCAAGAGAAATGTCATACTACAATCATTTGGTATTCCCGGCCTCTAAGGGTTCACTGACCAAGCCCGAACCACATGGCGCCGACATGGGCATCCGGATGTATTCCTGCTATTGGTATGACCAACGGAAGGGCCGGTACCGGCAGGTGATATTGAATCAGTATGGAGATTGGATCCGAACCAACGAAAATGACAAGGCTGTGAAAATTTATTCATGGCTCAGTAGGCTGGTTACAAACTGATCATCTGCCAATTTTATGTATCTTTGCTCATGTATGCGGTTGACTATTACACATTACGGAGCATGGATCGCCTTGCTGGCGTTCGTATCGTGTGGGACACCCCGTCTGGGGACTTATTCCATCCGTTTGCAGGATGCAGAAAGCATCCCTGTTGCCCCGACCCGTGACATGATGCTTTCAACTGCCGAACAACCCGATGGGACCACGCGTTATGTTTATGAAAATCCCATGTTCAGGATTACATGGTCCCTGACAAACACCCGGTTCGGGTTTATCCTGGACAACCTTACTGCAGACACTTTGTTCATTGACTGGGATAAGGCATCCTACCTGGACCAGGACGGAGACACACTCAGGTTGATCCATGACGGGGTTGATTTTTTCCTGAAAGACTCTATACAGGAGATAACACCCCTGGAGCCCCTGGGATCGCTGGAAGATTTCTTGCTGCCTGCTTCCAACATACATTACGATCCTGACAATTATACCCTATGGAGGATCAACCACCTGTTTTACGACAGAAAAGGAAATATCGGACAGCGTGTATCGGTGGAACTTCCTCTGGAGATTAACCGTATCATATACAGGTATCGGTTCAGGTTCACAATAGATGACTGGAAAGCAGACTCTTTTTAATTGTGGATTCCATTTTTTGTTTTACTTTTGCAGTCCCTGAAAGTAATGGTGATCGTAGCTCAGTTGGTTAGAGCGCTAGATTGTGGCTCTAGAGGTCGGGGGTTCGAATCCCCTCTTTCACCCTGAATAATGAGAAGTTTTGTTCATTTTTTTTGGAGTTTCAAATTTCTCTTTATCTTTGCAACCCCTTTTGCGAGGGAGAATAAAAAAGTTCATTGACAGATTGGAAGAACAAGTACAACAAAGAGTACAAGAGCAGAACGTTAATTCCGTAAGGAATAGGAAAGCGTAACAGGACAAGCCAGTAAAACAATTTTACAATGAAGAGTTTGATCCTGGCTCAGGATGAACGCTAGCGGCAGGCTTAACACATGCAAGTCGAGGGGCAGCACGGGTAGCAATACCTGGTGGCGACCGGCGCAAGGGTGCGTAACGCGTGAGCAACATGCCCTATACAGGGGGATAATCCAGGGAAACTTGGTCTAATATCCCATAGTATTTAGAGGAGGCATCTTCTATAAATTAAAGCTTCGGTGGTATAGGATTGGCTCGCGTGACATTAGCTAGATGGTGAGGTAACGGCTCACCATGGCAATGATGTCTAGGGGTTCTGAGAGGAAGGCCCCCCACACTGGGACTGAGACACGGCCCAGACTCCTACGGGAGGCAGCAGTGAGGAATATTGGACAATGGATGGAAATCTGATCCAGCCATGCCGCGTGCAGGAAGACAGCCCTATGGGTTGTAAACTGCTTTTATATGGGAGCAATAAGGTCTACGTGTAGACTGATGAGAGTACCATATGAATAAGCATCGGCTAACTCCGTGCCAGCAGCCGCGGTAATACGGAGGATGCGAGCGTTATCCGGATTTATTGGGTTTAAAGGGTGCGTAGGCGGCCGAGTAAGTCAGCGGTGAAATTTTGCAGCTTAACTGTAACAGTGCCGTTGATACTGCATGGCTAGGATTTGGTTGCTGTGGGTGGAATGTGTGGTGTAGCGGTGAAATGCTTAGATATCACACAGAATATCAATTGCGAAGGCAGCTCACAAAGCCAAGATTGACGCTGAGGCACGAAAGTGTGGGGATCAAACAGGATTAGATACCCTGGTAGTCCACACTGTAAACGATGATAACTCACTGCCGGCGATACACAGTCGGTGGCCAAGCGAAAGCGATAAGTTATCCACCTGGGGAGTACGACCGCAAGGTTGAAACTCAAAGGAATTGACGGGGGCCCGCACAAGCGGAGGAACATGTGGTTTAATTCGATGATACGCGAGGAACCTTACCCGGGCTCGAACGGTGCATGAATAAGCAAGAGATTGTTTAGTCCTTCGGGACATGTATCGAGGTGCTGCATGGTTGTCGTCAGCTCGTGCCGTGAGGTGTCGGCTTAAGTGCCATAACGAGCGCAACCCTTGTTGTTAGTTACCAACAGGTAAAGCTGGGGACTCTAACGAGACTGCCACCGTAAGGTGTGAGGAAGGGGGGGATGACGTCAAATCAGCACGGCCCTTATGTCCGGGGCGACACACGTGTTACAATGGGGGGTACAGAGGGCAGCCATCCGGTGACGGAGCGCCAATCTCCAAAACCCTTCTCAGTTCGGATTGGAGTCTGCAACCCGACTCCATGAAGTTGGATTCGCTAGTAATCGCGCATCAGCCATGGCGCGGTGAATACGTTCCCGGGCCTTGTACACACCGCCCGTCAAGCCATG
>Ga0079067_1079295_pt1 | contig 14644 bp, 5 predicted proteins | sample ADurb_Cas_03_Slu_FD_73458 | JGI IMG/M metagenome (GOLD analysis project Ga0079067, IMG submission 73458) | Active sludge microbial communities from Illinois, USA, of municipal wastewater-treating anaerobic digesters - ADurb_Cas_03_SludgeMetaT... | ecosystem: Engineered > Bioreactor > Anaerobic >...
AAGCTGATTGCCCCGGTCTGTGACTTGAGTGTTGTCGAATGGGATCCGGAAGAGGGAGATTACCCATATTCCGCCTGCGAATATCTGCTGCCGGAATGCGATTATGCGTTCCTGACCTGTGCCGCCGTCGGCGACAAGAGCATGCCGCGGCTTCTCGAACTTTCGGAGAATGCAGACGCGGTGACGATCGTGGGTCCGGGAACCCCTCTTTCGTCGGTCTTCTTCGATTACGGCGTGACTGATCTCTCCGGCTTCGTCGTGACCGATGTTATGCTCGCCAAACGGATCGTCGCAGGGGCGGAGAGCCAGCGGATCTTCGGCGCGGGAATGAAGGTGCAGTACCTTCGCCCCGGGGTTTGAGGGAGATTGCGGCGCATCGTTGTCTTTTAGAACGTGCCGTTCTTTCACGATCGCCGTCCGAATGGTTTTTGTAACGATCTCGCTCGCCTCTTTTTGCTGAAGATCGGAGCTCCTCTGAGGGTGTAATCCCCCGTGTCCGGCCACCGGCAAGGTTGCGGCCCCTTGTTGGGACGGTTTCCAGAAGGATGGCGTGCTCCTGCTGTCGCGGCGCTGAATCAATATCAGACGATTCCCGTCCAGGAGCCGCTCGCCCGGGTAGACCTTCAGGGCGCCGGGAAGCACGATGCCCCCGGACCACGCCGCCGGGGATGACCGTCCCGATGCCGCAGACGTCGACGCGGCGGTCGATCGGGGTCGTTCCCACCGTCCCGGCGGCGCGGATGCGCCTTGCGAAGCAGGAGGTCGCGCAGTGCGATCGGACTCTTCCCGGTGCTGCGAATTTACCCGGAAGCGCCGCGGCACGTGACCCGGGCGGTACGTCTCGGCCGGGTACCGTTCCCGTGCCGCGCTGCCCGCCGGTCGATCCCCGACCCGCGGGCGAAACATCGGCCCGGAACATCAGCGCTCGTTGATTCCTCCGGACCCCGCCGGGCGCTCTCGCGGCAACGCCGCCCTTGCGGGGTGCCCGCGCGCGCCGGGAACCCCGGCACCCGGTTCCGCTGCTGCCGCGGGCGAAAATGACATTTTCCCCCGGTTTTCGACGAGGGCTCTGCCCGCCCGCCGATGCCCCGCAAGGTCCCCCGCCCCGCCCGGCGGGTGGGGCTGGTTACGGTCCCGGGGCCGCCGGGGAGTTGTGCAACCACAAGGGTTAAATCGATGATCGGAGGGCACGAGTGCCATTTTGGATCCGGTGCTCTGTTTTCTCTTTCCGGGCGTTGCGCACAACCCTTATCGTCTGACGTGCTGTGTAAATGAATATTATTTAACAAAAGGCTTAAGTTTATGGAGTTTAATTGATCACATATCAAGCCGGCCTGCGAGGATCGGCCTGTGGGGTTGATCTGGAGGGTCGGCCTGTGGGGTTGGGCCTGTGAGGAGCGGCTTGTTGGGGGCATTGACATGAGACAACATTCAGTCCTAAAAGCGAGGGTGATTCCGGCAGCCTGCTGCCTGGTCATCGCCCTGCTGTTCGTCGCGGCGCCGGCAATGGCGGCGACGACGGAGGTAACGGTAACGAAGTACCGCGACAACAACTACTCGTCTGTGGAGAACGAGACGACCCTGGACCTTGCGGAGCTCCAGGCATTGTCGTCGGTCGCGAGCGGCGGCCCGCTGTATATGCAGGGCGGGACCTTTGACTACAACCTGAGTGTGTGGGCGTACACCCCGGGCAGCATGTCCGACTTCGGGGAGCAGAACGGCACCTACGTCCGCGACATCACCGACGAGGTCGGTGGGATGAACGCGGGCGACGAGATCTGGGTTGTGGCATCCGACGGCTACAAGACGTACTTTAACCACACCAATGTCTACGCGCCGCACGCCAGCCAGGGCGAGATGATCCTCTCCTGGGAGAACGACACGAGCACCGTTCCCACCTACGAGAACGGGATACGGCTCTTCTTCTACACGCCGGACGACCTGAACTTTACCAATGAGGACATGCGCGACTCGATGGCCTCGTGGTACTGGAGGCTGGTTGCGGACAAGTACTCGCCGTTCGGTGTATTCCCGTCGGCGATGGGCCTCTCGTCGAGGACCGTCAGCGACCTGAAGATCTACCCGCCGCACCGCTACGACTTCGAAACCGGCGGCGACACGACCCAGTGGGCGTACTGGGGTGGTGTGGCCGGCGAACCGGGCAGCGCGACCGAGCCGGGCAACTCCATCAACGGCATCTCGTGGATCGCTGCTGATGATAACGATTCGTACCCGTCTTCTAGTGAATACGTGACAGGTGACTCCGCCGCTCACCGCTTCGTCTTTGCCGTCGTCGAGAATCCGGACAACATCGAGAAACTCGACATCACCTGGATCGGCACGGGCACACATGAGAATGGCGTCGACAACGGTGCGACGCTTTACATCTGGAACGGTACCCATTACGAGCAGCTCGACACCACGGACAGCGGCATCGAAGACACGCTCACCAGTACCATCGCCACGAATGTCAGCAAATACGTCGTCGGCGGCAACGTCACGGTGCTCGCGAAGCAGAATGGTGAAGATGATGGATCTTTAACATCAGTGCTCGAAACCGACTACGTGAAACTCGTGGTGACTCACCACCACAGGAATTCCAACTTTGTACTACCCTAACCAACCCTAACCCTTTTTCCCATTTACGGTGATTACGATGAAAAGAAACCTTGCTTTAGTCATATTACTTGGCCTGCTTTGTATCGCATTTCCTGCATCGGCGGCGACTTGGTACGTCGACGGCGATGTCGACGCGGGGACTGATTTTACCAACCTCCAAGCAGCGGCCAACGCCGCTTCGTCTAATGATACGATCGTTGTCTTCTCCGGGACATATTCAGGATTTGAGCTAATTGGTGAAAAGCCCTACCTGACGTTTCAGGCTCTTGAAAATGACGGGCCTGTCGTTCTAAATGGAGCATCCAGAATACCGACAGCAAGTAATTGTAATGCGACAGGGACGATCCTTGATGGGTTTACATTCATCAATGCGGGGGGGATGCCGTTCAATCTAGGAACTTATGGTCCTGCATCGGATTCGATCGTCCGGAACAGCCAGATCATAAGAACTTTCACAATAGGGCTTCAAGGAGGGTCCACCAATCTCACGCTTGAGAACAACACCTTCGTGGATGTTCGTACGGGAGCAGCCCTTGCCAGTATCCTTATGGTCAGAGATGTGCCAAACAGCAACATCGTCAATAACACGTTCACCAACGTCACAGCCACGTCAGGAATCTTCTATTTCAATTCACCAGCGGCAACCAACATCACCATCGCCGGAAACACCTTCGACGCTACTGTTGGGGGAACTACCTTTTACTTCCGTACTGCCGGTGAAGGGAACCGGATCTACCTGAATAACAACGTGGCGGGCGTCGGTCTTTACGCGGGCAACACCGCTCCGGACGTCATCTGGAACACCACCTCCCCGGTGACCTACACCTACAACGGCGTAGAGCGGACGGGGTACCTCGGCAACCACTGGCTGGACTACACGGGTGTCGACGCCGACGGCGACGGCATCGGCGATACGCCCTACGTCGTTCCCAACGGCCTCGGCACCGACTACGCACCCCTGATGGGCGCGTGGGAGGACGGGGTCATCGCCTCGCCGCCCCCGGAGCCGAAGACCTGGTATGTCTCCAGCGGCGACGATGCCGACTTTACCACCATCCAGGCGGCGGTCGACGCCGCCTCGTCCAATGATACGATCGTTGTTCTGCCTGGGGGCTATTCAACATTCATTGTAAACAAACCTTACCTTACTATCCGAAGTGAGGAGGGGCCCGATTCTGCCATTGTAAATTGCGGCAGTGGAGAAGGAATCTCCAACAGTGATAACGCTGCAGGATTGGTTCTTGACGGGTTGACAATTGTGAATCCTGGCGGAGCTGGTATCCGACTTGGAGAATATGGTCCTGCACCGGATTCGGTTATCCGGAATTGCATCATCTGGAATATAAGCGGTGAACTTGTTCTTAAAGAGACTAATACCACTTTTGAGAATAATGTTCTCTACAACCCTGGTGGCGGTACGTATGCTATCAATGTACAGTTTGACGATATTATATTCCAGAATAACAGGATAGAAGGTTCAAGCGCCCCATACGGTGCTCTTGCTGTCTGGGAAGTTAAGAATGGGATCTTCAGGAATAACACAATCGCGAATTGTACCGGGCCAGCTGCTCTGATCTATCTGGCCGAAAACTGTACCTTCACGCAAAACAGTTTCATTGACAATCCCTTCGGGATTTGGCTGTATCAGCCAGGTGACGATCACACCTTCGACTGTAATAATTTCGTCGATACTTCATTCGTCAAAACATGGGGTTGGAGCGATGCGTTCACCGCAACTTTCAACGCCACCGCCCCGGTGACCTATACCTACAACGGCGTGGAGCACACCGGGTACCCGGGCAACTTCTGGGCGGACTACGCGGGTGTCGACGCGAACGGCGACGGCATCATCGATGAACCCTACGTCCTCCCCGACGGTCTCGGCACCGACTACGCACCCCTGGTGGGCGCGTGGGAGGACGGGGTCATCGCCTCGCCGGCCCCCGAGCCGATCGTCGTCAACGCCTCCGTCACGGTCTACGCGGACGAGCCGATCGTCGTCAACGGCACCACCTACGGCGGCAACTCGTTCTTCAACATCCTCGCCGCGGCGGGGTTCACCTACACCTACGCCGAGAGCGACGCGGGTTACGGCGACAGAAAGCCGCTCCTGACCCTCACCATCGACGGCGTCACCTACCCGACGGAGGACTTCGGCCCCGACTACAAGTGGAAGTTCTACGACGGCCTCGGTTCGAGCGCCTACAAGTACAAGAAAGCCCTGAACGGCTACATCGACAACTCGGGGACCTACTACATCTGGTTCGGCGATACGAGCCAGTTCGGCTCCCTGGACGACCCGACCGTCGAGAACTCGATCTACGTCCTCGAACTCAACGTCACCCTCCTGCCGACCCGGCCGGCTGAACCGGGCGCCCCGGTGGCTGACTTCACGGCGAACGTAACGAGCGGCGAGCTGCCGCTTGCGGTGGCGTTCACCGACGCTTCGACCGGAGCCCCGACCACCTGGGCCTGGGACTTCGAGAACGACGGCACTGCCGACAGCACCGAGCAGAGCCCGGTCCACGTCTACCCTGCGGCCGGTACCTACACCGTCAACCTCACGGTCGGCAACAGCTACGGCGAGTCCTCCAAACTGGCCGAGATCACCGTCACCAAACCTGACCCGATCGTCTTCAACACCGCTGTCACGGTCTACGCGGACGAGCCGATCGTCGTCGACGGCACCACCTACGACGGCAACACGTTCTTCAACATCCTTGCCGCCGCCGGCTACACCTACACCTACGCCGAGAGCGACGCGGGCTACACCGACAGAAAGCCCCTCCTGACCCTCACCATCGACGGCGTCACCTATCCGACGGAAGACTTCGGCCCCGACTACGCGTGGAAGTTCTACGAGACCCTCGGGACCGGTAACGACGTCAAATTCAAGAAAGCCTTAAACGGCTACATCAGCAAATCCGGCACCTACTACATCTGGTACGGCGACATGAGCCAGTTCGACTGGTGGGAACTCCCGTCGGTCGAGAACTCGACCTACGTCGTCGAACTCAACGTCACCCTCCTGCCGACCCGGCCCGGTGAGGATGGCACCCCGGCCGGCGTGACGATCATATCCCCGTTGCCGAACAGCGGTTATGCCGTCGGCGCCTCGGTTCGCCTTGCGGCGACCGCGACCGGCGACAACCTCACCTACACCTGGGATCTCGGCAACGGCGATACCGTCGTCGGGCAGGACACTTCATACGCGTACCCTGCTGCGGGCAACTACACCATCACCCTGACCGTGGCAAACGATGCCGGCTCGGCCGAGGCATCGACCGGGATCACCATCCTTGACTCGGACCTTCCCTACATCGTCCTGTACCAGGGCACGGTCGATATCCCGGCCGGCAGCACGATCCAGGCCGCCATCTCGCCGAGGTCCGGGGGCTACGTCCCCGGCGAGGACTTCGTCGAGATCCCGGCGGAGAGCGTCGGCGGCATGCTGAACGCAAGCGGCTTCATCTTCAACCTCTGGAAGAGTACGAAACCGATCCCGACCTACTCGCTGACGGACATCACCACCCCCGACGGGGTCTACTACCCGAACGTCCAGGACGCGACGGCGAACCTTGCCTGGCGATCCTTCGACGGCATGACCTCTGCCGCAACGAAGTACGACCCGGACGTCCCGCTTGCAAACGGCACCACCATCTACACCGTCTACGGCGACTACGATGTCGTCAACTCCGACCCGAGCGGCGCCCGGTACGTCATCATCACCACGCTCAACATCGTCGAGCCCGGCACGGCAAACCCGCCGGTCGCCGGCTTTGATGCGAGCACCACGTCCGGCGACGCGCCGCTTGCGGTCGCCTTCACCGATCGCTCGACCAACGCGCCGACCTCCTGGTCCTGGACCTTCGGCGACGGTGCGACCTCCGCCGAACAGAACCCGGTCCATACCTACACCGCCCCCGGCACCTACACCGTGAGCCTCATGGTCGCGAACACCGCCGGAAGCGACAGCGCGACGAAGACCATCGTCGTGACCGAACCCGGGGAGGAGGCGGATACCATCGTCCTCCGCCCCGGCTGGAACTTCGTCTCGACACCGAAGCGCCTCGCCGACGGTGCGAACACCTTCGCGATCTTCGACGGCGTCGACACCGCCGGCCGCTCGATCCTGCTCTATGACGGGCTGGACTACGACTGGAGGCAGATGGGCCTGACCGACACCTTCCGGCCGCTCGACGCGGTCTGGATCTACGCGAACGGCACCTCCGAGATCCCGCTCACCTTTGCCGGCGGCGCCGCCGAACTTCCGCCCCAAAAAAACCTCGGTAAAGGCTGGAACGCGATCGGGTTCTCCGACACCGTCCCCGAATCCGCGGCGGCCACCCTGCTGTCGCTCGGGAACAGCTGGGCCACCCTGATCGGTTACGACGCGGTCGACCAGCGGTACGAGAGCGCGATCATACGCACCACGGCCGGCGAGACGCGGGAGATGCAGCCCATGCAGGGCTACTGGATCTACACGACCCGTGCGGAGACGCTTGCCGCCATCAGCGGCTAGAGGGTGGTGCAGGGTGAAGATGCGACAGGGCATCACACTAATCCTCCTCCTCGGCCTCGTCGCCGGTGCGGCGGCGGCCGGGGAGGGCACCCCCACGTTACCCCACGGTTTCTCCGGTGGCGTGACGATCGGGGGCTCCCCCGCACCCGTCGGAACCGTGATCACGGCGACGATCGGGGGCACGGAATGCGGCTCGTTCCAGACGACGGAAACCGGAGAATACGGTAATCCTGGCCGGTCTGTGGGGGACCGCCTGCTCGTGAAGGCAACCGCGGACCAGAGCGGTGAGACGATCACGTTCTACGTCGACGGTGTCGCCGCACAGGAGACGTCGGTCTTCGCAATCGGCGGAGGGACGGTCCTTGACCTGAGCATCCCGGGGAGCGGCGGCAGCGGCAACACCGACAACACAGGCGGTTCCGACAACACAGGTGGTTCCGGAAACACCGGGGGTACCGGGAGCACCGGCAATACCGTGACCGCCCGCGAATCGGCCGCCCCCACCGCCGCTCCCGAGGTGCAGACCGGGCAGGCCTCCCTTGCCACATCTGCGTCCGGGGAGGTGCTTGAGACCGTGGCGGTCAGAACCGCCGGCGGGACCGGCACCGTGACGATACCGGAGGGCACCACCGCCCTTGACGCCGGCGGCAACCCGCTCGGCGAGGTGACCTGCAGAGAGGTCGCTCCGGCCGAAGTTCCGGCGGCCCCGCCGGGAACAACGGTTGCCGTCGCGCTCAACTGCGGCCCTGCGGGCGCCACGTTCGACCCGCCGGTCGTCCTCACCTACACCCTCTCCGCTGAGGAGTGGGCAGAGATCGGCAGCGCCACACCGAAGGTGATCTGGTATAACCCCGGAACCGGGAAGTGGCAGGAGATCCCCGCCACCGTGGACCCTGCCGCGCGGACGATCACCGCTGAGGTCGCCCACTTCAGCATCTATGCCCTGGCATGGACCGTCCCGGCGACGACGGCGGAGGCACAACAGACCGGTTCGCCCGGCACCCCGACGCCGACCGGCGGAGAACCGCCCTGGCCGTTCATCGGTATCGGCGCGGTCATCCTGATCGGCGCCACAATCGGAGGCTTTGTGTATCTCAGAAAGAAGGACTGATGCCTCTTTTTTTAGATCTCCAGGTTGTGCGGCCCCGGGGCGCCGCACCCGGACGGGATCCCCGCACGAACGTAGGACCGAAACCTCACAGACAATCCAACAACGCGAGTTGAACCACATGAAACAACACCGACTGGTAACCATCACGCTCATGGTGCTGCTGCTGGTCGCCGCTCTGGCGGCGCCGGTGCTGGCGGCGGGCACCACCGAGGTGCGCATCGCAAAGTTCGCAAGCGACGGGAAAACCGTCTTAAACGAGACGACCGTCGACTACCACTGGCTGGAAGCGAATCTCCCCATCCAGGGGGACGGCGTCACCCGCTACTACCACCAGGGCCCGGTCTTTGAGGGCATCTGGGAGGATGCCCACCCCGACAAACCCTATGACGGCTGGAACCCCGACGAAGATGTCCAGATGAGCATGCTGGTCAAGGCCGACCTCGGGGCGGTGATGGGGACCGACCTCCGGGACATCTGCGACTACGTCGGCAGCGCCGCGGAGGGTGACGAGATCGCCGTCCGCAGCAGCGACGGGTGGCAGAGCAAGCGCTACCCCTACGAGTACATCTACGATCCCGACCCGCGCCAGGGCCCGGCGGTCCTCTGCTGGTACAGCGGCAACACATCAGGCCCCGACGCCCAGGAGGCGCAGGGCCAGGGCTACCCGGACACCGGGTATGACGTCGGCATGCGCATGGTCTTCTTTGCCGACACCACCACGAACCCCTGGGGCTGGCACATCTTCGGGAACAACGACATGAAGGAGTGCTGGGACGAGGACTACTGGAACTACGGGGCGCAGTACCCCTCGGCCGCCGGCACCTCCGGCAAGTTGGTCAACGAGATCCGAATCTACAGCCAGGAAGAGCCCCCGGAACCGCCGATCGCCGACTTCTCCGTCGACATCGCCTCGGGTGACGCCCCGCTTGTGGTCGCGTTCACCGACTGCTCCGAAGGCAACCCGACCTCCTGGTCCTGGACGTTCGGCGACGGCGCGACCTCGGCCGAGCAGAACCCCGTCCACACCTACATAATCCCCGGCGTCTTCACCGCGAGCCTGACGGTCACGAACGCCGCAGGCAGCGACACGGCGGAATTCTCGATCATCGTCTCCGGAGAGAGCCCCGGCGTGCTCCACATCGTGAAGTACGCAAACGACAACGCCACCGTCCTGGGCGAGAGGACGGTCGACTACCACTGGCTGGCGGCAAACCTCCCGGTCCAGGGCGACGGCCTCACCCGCTATTATCACCAGGGCCCGGTCACCGAGGCGGCCTGGAAGGAGGTCTTCCCCTACCAGGCCTACAAGCCCTGGGACCCCAATGAACGGATCGAGAGCGCTTTCCTCGACCTCGGCGCCGTGAAGGGCACCGATCTCGCCGAGATCTGTGAACTCGTCGGCGGGGCGAATGACGGCGACCTCGTCACCCTCGTTGCGGACGGCGCCGCGCTCACCCTCCCGTACGGGATGGTCTACGACCCCAATCCGCGCCAGGGCCCGGCGGTCCTCTGCTGGTACCGTGAGGGCGAAGGATACCTGCCCGACCTCCTCCTCGCCTACTTCGCCGACAACTCCACGAACCTCAAGGCCTGGCACGTCTTCGGCAACACCGACATGCAGACCTGCTGGAGCGAGGCCTACTGGACCTACAACGGCACCCTGCCGTCCGCTGCCTCCTCCTCCCGAGACCGGGTCACCGAGGTGCGGATCGAGAGCCAGGAGCCCCCCGCACCCCCGGTCCCCTCCTTCAGCACCAACGTGACCACCGGAACGCCACCTCTCGCGGTCGCCTTCACCGACACCTCCACGGGAGCGCCGACGGCCTGGTCCTGGGACTTCGGCGACGGTAAGACCTCGACCGAACGAAACCCGGTCCATGTCTACGCCGCCCCCGCCGTCTACCCGGGCATCTACACCGTCACCCTCACCGCGACGAACGACGTCGGCACCAACATCACCACCGTGGAGAACTGCATCACCGTCACCGCAGGATACGCGAGCTTCACCGCGAACACGACCGGCGGGTTGCCGCCGGTTGCCATCCGGTTCACCGACACCTCCGCCGGCAACCCGACCTCCTGGCTCTGGGACTTCGGCGACGGTGCAACCTCGACCGATCAGAACCCGGTCCACACCTACACCAGTGTCGGTACCTACCCCGTCACCCTCACCGTCACCGGCTCCTTCGGGAGCGACACGTACGTGACGACCGAACCCATCGATATGATCCGGGTGCTTGTCCCGGGCGACATCGGGACCACCACCCTGCGCGTTGCAAAGGTGGCTAAAAACGGCACCGTATTGAACGAGACGACCGTCGACTACCACTGGCTCGAGGAGAACCTTCCCGTCCAGGGCGACGGCGTAACCAAGTACTACCACCAGTGGTGGATCTTCGATGAGAATCCGGCTTACCCGGACCCGGACGAGGCGAATTGGAACAGCGTCTTCAACGGCAAAGGACGGTTCGGCGCCGTGAAGGGCACCGACATCAAGGACATCTGCGACCTGGTCGGGGGAGCTTCCGAAGGGGATCTTATCCACCTGAACAGCAGGGACGGCTATAAAACAGGTCTTCAATACGACTGGGTCTACAACCCCCACCCGCGTCAGGGCCCGGCCACCCTCTGCTGGTATAATGCAGGCGGAGGCAACGACCAGGGAGTCGGCTACCCCGATACCGGCTACTTCCCGAGCATGCGCCTGATCTTCTTCGCCGACAACTCCACGAACCCCTGGGGGCTGCACATCTTCGGCATCTACGACGCCTACCTGGCCTGGGGCACGTGGGAAGACGCTACCACGGGCTGGTCGGCAAAGTGGATCGATGCGGTCATCATCGAGGTAGATTTTTACACCTCCACCCCGGTCGCGAACTTCACCGCCGATGTGACCACGGGCGACGCCCCGCTCACCGTCCAGTTCACCGACGCCTCGACAGGCGCTGAATCCTGGTCCTGGGACTTCGGTGACGGTGCGACCTCGACCGACCGGAACACGACCCACAGTTATCAGAGCGCGGGCACCTACACCGTCACCCTGACGGTCGAGAACTCTGCCGGGAGCGACAGCGCGACCGCGACCATCACCGTGATCGAACCCGGCGAGCCCGGGGAGACGGGCACCCTTACCCTCCACCCCGGCTGGAACTTCGTCTCGACCCCGAAGCGCCTCGTTAACGGTGCAAACACCTTTGCGATCTTCAAGGACGTCGATACCGCCGATCACGCGGTCCTGCTCTACGACGGCATAACCGGCTGGAGATCGGCCAATTTGACGACACCCTTCCGGCCGCTCGACGGGGCCTGGGTCTACGCAAACGAGACCTGCTCGATCCCGCTCGCCCTCGCCGCCGACGGTCCCGAACTCCCGCCTGAAAAAGACCTTGCAAAAGGCTGGAACGCGATCGGCTTCACCGGAACCGACCCCAGAACCGCAAAGGAGACCCTGCTCTCGCTCGGCGATAGCTGGACCACGCTCATCGGTTTCGACGCACAGGATCAGGAATACGGCGTTTCGATCCTCCGCGGCGCAAGCGGCCGTCACGGTGAAGAACGCCCGATGTATCCCATGCGGGGTTACTGGCTCTACATGACCGACGCGGAGACGCTCGGTGCCGTCGGGTGAGAAGGTGAAACCACAACACGGCATTGTACTGGTCCTCCTCATCGGCCTCATCGCCGGGGCGGCGGCGGCCGGGGATCTACCCCCCGCCCTCCCCCATGAGTTCTACGGGAACGTGGCGATCGACGGCTCTCCCGCACCTGCCGGGACCGTCGTCACCGCGATGATCGGAGGTACCGCCTGCGGCTCCGTCGAGGTGACGAGCCCCGGAAGATACGGCGATCCCGACTGGAACCTGGGGAACCGCCTGCTCGTGACCGGGACCGAGGGCCAGAACGGTGAGACGATTACATTCCTCGTCGACGGAGGGGCGGCGGACCAGACCGCTCCGTTCACCCCCGGCAGGGTGACCCGCCTTGACCTTTCGTTCGAGGAGACCGTGACGGTGCCGACCGCGCGGTTCACGGCGAACGTAACCTCCGGCCCGGCGCCGCTCGCCGTCCGGTTCGCCGACGCCTCGACCGGCGACCCGGACTCCTGGTTCTGGGACTTCGGCGACGGTGAAAACTCCGCCGAACGGAGCCCGACCCACACCTACACGACGCCCGGCACCTACACCGCGAACCTCACGGTCGCTAACGCCGCCGGGAGCAACAGCGCGACGGCAACCATCATCGTACAGGAGGCAGGCGCGGTAGAGATCGTCCGCGGCCCGTACTTCACCGGCACCACGGCGACGGCGACGTTCGTCAACTGGATGACGCAGGAACCCGTCGCGGGCACCGTCGAGTACGCAGACGACGCCTATTACGCTGTGAACGGCGGATACGCGCTATCCGTCGCCGACACCGCAGAGACCGCGTTCCACCGCGTCGCGCTTGAGGACCTCACCCCGGGCACCCTCTACCATTACCGGATCGTCGCGGGCAACACGACCCTGGGCGACCGCACCTTCCGGACGTTCCCCGAGGACGGCGGCTTCACCTTCATCGTCTACGGCGACACGCAGCTGCCGGCGAACATCAAGATCGTCGCCGACCGGATCGCCGACGAAGACCCGCTCTTCATCCTCCACACCGGCGACCAGGTCAATGCCGTCGAGAGCGTGGACGAGTGGAACAACTTCTTTTCGAGCAACCGGCGGCTGCTTGCAAACACCACCATCTACACCACCCTCGGCAACCACGAGTACAACGACACCGTCTACTACGAAACCTTCGGGCTGCCCCAGTGGTACTCCTTCGTCTGCGCGGACGCCCGCTTCGCCGTCCTCGACGACAACTTCAACAGCAACCCCCTCTCAGAGACCGCCTGGCTCGCCCGGGACCTCGCCAACGACACGGCCTGGAAGTTCGTCGCCAACCACCATCCCCCCTACTCGTCCACGACCGACCGCGCCGGGGGATGGCTCTATCCTCGCGCGTGGTGGGGCCAGATCATGCAGGACAACGGCGTCACCGCTGTCTTCAACGGCCACGTCCACGCCTACGAGCGCTACATCGTCGACGGCATCACTTACCTCGTCACCGGCACCGGCGCCGGCTCGCTCCACCCGCTCGGGCCGGCCAACGAGAGGCCGGCCGGCTACCAGAACAGCCTCGTCCATACCCTGGGCTACACGAAGATCACCGTCCACGACAACGGGACCGCCACGGGCCAGTTCGTCCAGGTCGCCAGGCTCGACCCCAACAACAGCAGTCAGGTGCTCGAGGTCTACCCGCCGGGCACCGCCTTTGAGACCTACACCCTGACCCCGCGGGCCCGGGGCGCCGACCTCGCGGCCGTCTCCCTGGACGCCCCTGCCGGCATCGTCGCCGGGAACGCCTGCACCGTCAACGGGACCGTTGAAAACCTCGGCGGCACCGTGGCCGGCGCATGCCCGGTCACCCTCGCCGCCGACGGCGACCTCATCGGCAACCTCACCGTCGACCCGCTTGCTCCCGGAGAGACCGCAGAAGTCTCTTTCACCTGGACCCCGGCAGCCGCCGGCGAAGCGGTCCTCACCCTTTCGGTCGACCCGGCATCGACGGTCCCGGACATCAACCGCACGAACAACATCCGGACCGTCACCGTCACCGTCACCGAGCCCGGTGCTCCGGTCGCGAACTTCACCGCGAACGTGACCGCCGGCGATGCGCCGCTCGCCGTGCAGTTCACCGAAGCCTCGACCGGAGGTCCGACCTCCTGGTCCTGGACCTTCGGGGACGGCGGTACCAGCGACCAGCAGAACCCGGTCCACGTCTACACCGCGGCCGGTGTCTACACGGTCAACCTCACGGTTACGAATGACTTCGGTAGCGACTCCGAGGTCAAGACGGGCTACATCACCGTCACCGAGCCCGACACACAGGTCGCTGACTTCACCGGAACCCCCACTACGGGCGATGCCCCGCTCGAAGTGCGATTCGCCGACAACTCCACCGGAAAACCGGTTCAATGGCTATGGGAGTTCGGGGACGGAAGAATCGCGACAACCAAGAACCCGATCACCACCTACCGGCAGCCGGGCACGTACACCGTCAACCTGACGGCAACATACGGCGACGGCTCAAGTTCACGCAGCACGAAGGCCGATTACATCACCGTCACCCGGCCAAACCCTGTCGCGTCGTTCACTGCGGATCAGGCCAGCGGTAATGCCGACCTTCCCGTGCAGTTCACCGATACCTCTACCGGCTCGCCGACCTCCTGGGCCTGGAACTTCGGTGACGGCGCGACCTCGACCGACCAGAACCCGGCGCACACCTATACAACCGCCGGCACCTACACCGTCACGTTGGAGGTCAGCAGAGACGGCGGTCCTGCCTCCACGAAAACAGAGCAGATC
>Ga0079067_1066035_pt1 | contig 14439 bp, 13 predicted proteins | sample ADurb_Cas_03_Slu_FD_73458 | JGI IMG/M metagenome (GOLD analysis project Ga0079067, IMG submission 73458) | Active sludge microbial communities from Illinois, USA, of municipal wastewater-treating anaerobic digesters - ADurb_Cas_03_SludgeMetaT... | ecosystem: Engineered > Bioreactor > Anaerobic >...
TAACTCACCATCACCTATCAGTTTCAGGCGCTTTTAACCACCTTTCAAGGGTTACTTTTCAGCCTTCGCTCACGCTACTAATACGCTATCGGTTTCGAGTAGTATTTAGCTTTGGAGGTTGACTTCACTCCATGTGGGTGCTATTTGACGCTTACGACTGCGGCGACTGCCGCAAGGCAGCCGCCGCGCCGCGAGCGGAGGGCGGCGGCCTCCGTGTCAAGCTCAGTCCCGATGCGGTCCCGGATTGAGGTAGTAACCGACATCGTTTGCCATGACTTCGTCGAAGGAGGGGATTTCCTCTACGACGAGCGGTTCGCCGTCACCCACGAACTCCATAGCCCTAAACAGCGCTGAAAGAGACGAAAGGTGCCTGCCGACTCGCTCCTTGAGGGGGTGGCCGCTGTCGTCGTAGGGTACGTAGAGCCTGCCGAGCTGGGCTGCCCTCACATAGAGCGCGTCTTGGCCTGTCAGCACGAGCGCCTCATCAGTCCTCCCGCGCAGGCGGCCCTGGGACGGATTGGCCGTCTCCATCAGCAGGGCCATAGTATCGGAATGGTCTCCCCATTCGCGATGGCTGAGGCCGTAGAACGTGGGAGGAGACTTCTCCAGTCTCATTCGAATGTCTTCCATGTCCAGATCCATTACCGTCATGGCTGCAAGGTCTTCTGCCCTCTCATGTGCGACCATGGCGTGGATCACCGGATACTCCGGCGACGCCTCGTGTAGGTCAACAGATACGTCTGCGTTCTCCCTGCGTATGAGCTCCATGATGGCGTAGGCTACCCGCTCCGTGTGGGTTCCGTCCGGTCGCCCTGGGTATGCTCTGTTCAGATTCCGGTTCTCGCTGCCCGAGAGTTTCTGTCCGGACGGATTGATGTAGGTGTCGGGATCAGGCCACTGGTCAAGCGGGTTCGTGGCGCGCGATCCGAACCTGAAGGTGCGGGTTGAGCCGTCTGACGCTGTCAATGTGAAGTACTGAGGGGAACCCTCCTGAGGGTCATTGTGCGTGAACCCACTTCGGTTCCCCCTGGGCACAACTATAAGCCGGCCCGCCTTGACCTGGGCCCTCTCAACCAGAACCACCGCAGCCATAAGTCCCGCGGGTTCGTTCGGGTGTGTTCCGCCAAGTATGAAGGCGGTGGCGCCCGGTTCCTCTCCGTCGAGTATGTAGACTTCAGTGTCACCCGTTGTGCCGGCCAGTGCCGGAAAGTAGTCCGACAACATGCGTGTCTGAGTCACGCCCGGCCCAGGGACGATACTCTCGTCGCGATGCATCTGCCTAAACTGCGCGCCCGTTGTGAGCACCACTGCCGCGGCCACAGCGGCGAGAATGAGCGCACTCCATTTGTGGCGTTCATGCTGCATATTGTGGCACCTCACTTCCAGTTGAGGACTCGGAGTGCAAGCGGCACGATGACCATGGCCGCAGTGGCCTGCTTCCAAAAGTCCTTTTCTGTCCATAGTTCAAACATGCACAGCACTAGCATGAGCGCGCACACGCCCCAGTATATCGCGGTCAGCACGGTTCTCGCCCCCTATCGCACCAGTATCCGCGCGAGCGGAGTGGACCACCTAAGGATGACCACAGCCCATACCGCAGTAAGCGCAAACGGTATGGCGCACTCGCGCAGCACAGTGAAGTAGTTCTCCTCGTCTGCTACCTGGGCCGCAAAAATCCCGGCAAGGGCTGTGGGCGGCACCAAGTCGCCCAAACCCGCGAGGAGCGTCAGAGCTGCAGTAGCCACTATCTCGTTGTGTGTACCGAGCAGAGCCAGTATGAAGGGCACTCCGAGGACTGACGACGAACCGAAGGCGGACACTGCGCCGAAAGCGGGCATGGAGACGGCTATTGCGAGATAGAGCAGTGCTTTCGGCATCCCGAGCGCGTTGGCTACTACCCAACCCCGAACTCCGGTAAGTGTCATCACCTGTATGAACATTCCCACGCCCATGAGTATTCCCATGACGGGTAGTGAGTCGTGGACAGCCTCTCGGGCGATCTTCCACATGTTCGTCGGTCGTCCGGTGAGGCACGCAACTACAGCTGATATCAAGAAGACAAGCGGCATCCCCAGATCCGGGAATCTGCCCGGCAGGGCATTCGGTCCCGTCATGAGCACAACGAGCACAATGAACGGAGCATAGAGCCGAAGACCGTAGGTCTTGTGATATGACTCGGGTAGCTCACCACGAATGCCGCCGATGCCTGTTAGGCGTTTCATGTGCGGAAGCCCCAGAATCAGGCTGACCGCCACGGCCAGAGGCAGAGTAGCGAAGAGAAGCGGCAGGCCAAAGCCCACGTAAGGCATGTCGATACCGCCGCCTATGATCATCGCCGGGATGTTCACCGGCGGCGCAAGCATCCCGTATATTCCGGCCATAGCGATCATGGCCGCTGTTCGCTTTCGCGGCACGCCCAGCGCCATGAGAACCGGCGCCACCAGAGCGCCCGCAGTGAGCACCGACGCTGTAGACGACCCGGTTATCATCCCGGGAAACATAACAAGAGCCGTCAGGCCCACAAGGAGCAGGACGCGTGATCTGTAGAAGGTCTCTACCAGCCATCGTGCGACTGTGTCCAGCAAGCCCGATTTCTGTATGGCCTTCATGAACATCATGGCAGCACCGATCACCAGAATCGTATTCAGGTATCCGAATGATCCCTCTACCAGATGGCGCAGGGCAATGCCTTGCCCGGCCGATATGGCTCCGAACATGGACGCTATGGCCAGGCATATTCCGATAGGCAACTTGAGGCCGAAGGCAGTTGCCATGAATGCTGCGACCATGATGACAAAGATCAGACCTTGAGACAGCAAGGACTACACCTCCACGATAGCCTCGGTCGAGGCAGCGGCCTCGAGGCGAACGCCTCGGGGCCGCACTGTGCCGACGACACGACTGCTAAGCCTAGAGTCCGAGAGCTGTGCGCAAAGGCTCCAGGGTATCGGAAATCCGCGTCACTTTGCTGATGGGCGCCTTCTTGCCCGCCAGTACCTGTTCGAACAGCCCGTCCTGATCGCCCGCCTCCACGAGTATCACCTGGCTGGCGTATGGCAGTGCCGCGCGGATAAAGGCATCGGACAGCTCGCCGCGCCTCTCCAGTCCGCCTACATGCATGATGACGATGTTCATGCGAAGAGAGCGGGCCTTTTCCAGCAAAGCCACCGATCGCTCCAGCTCCTGCTCCTTGTTGATCCCGGCTGCGCCCAGTCCTTTCGAGCTGCCGCCTACAACTGCCACAAGCGCTGAGTACTTCGGCTGCTTGTCGGCTCCTGCAAGCCCATCCGCCTTCGCCAGCGCATTGAGCTCGTAGGGGATCTTCCCGCGCGTGCAAAGCTGCTTGATCATTGACGCCTCAGCGCTCTGCCCGATTGACGTCAGCAGAATCGGCTTCGCATCTGCCGCAAGAGCCGAGGCGCAAGCGGTGATCAGAACCGCGAGCATAGCCATTGCCCATACCGATCTCGCGTGTCGTTGCATTAGCATTTCAGTCAGACCTCCTGGTATAGTGGCACGGAGAGCTAGAATCCGATTGCAGCGCCCAGTCTTCTTGAGTCAGCGGCCCCATGTATCATGCCGGACGACTGATCGAGCAGTATGGCCTGGGTTCCGCCGAAGTACGAATCGTAGTCGCCCCTCACACTGACGTTGTGCCCCATGGCTTTCAATGCATCGCGAACCTCGGCTGGGATTCTGCTTTCCACGAACAGAGTGCCCGGCTTCCCGGCAGAGCTGGAGCAGAACATCCTGGGAGCTTCAATAGCCTCGTCAAGCCCCATTCCGAAGTCGACAACGTTCATGATGATCTGCGCCATCGACGGGAATATCCTTGTAGCTCCCGGGGTGCCCAGCGCCATGAAGGGCTTGCCGTCTTTCAGGATGATTGTCGGGCTCATGCTTGATAGAGGCCTCTTCCCGGGCTCGGGCGCCGACACGGAATTGGGGTTGGTCGAGAAGTCGTCCATCTCGTTGTTGAGGAGCAGTCCTGTGCCTTCCGCCATTACTCCAGATGCAAAGAAGTAGTTGATGGTCTGCGTGAGCGAGACTATGTTGCCTTCCTCGTCAATGACCGTGAGGTGAGTCGTGCTCTCGTGCTCGAAGTTCTCAGGTTCGCCCGGTTTCAGCTCTCTCAGCACCTTGTCCGGAGAGATCTGATTGAACAAGGTCTTTGCATACTCCTTGGAAGTCAGGCCCGTCACGGGCACCTTCACGAAGTCGGCATCGGCCATGTAGGCGGCTCTGTCGGCAAACACTAGTTTGAGCACTTCGGCGAGTGTATGCATATACGCAGGCGTATTGTGCCCGAGCGCCTTGACGTCGTAATTCTCCATTACGTTTAGTATCTCAATCAGGTGCGTGCCGCCGCTGCTCGGAGGGGGCATTGATATGATCTCAAGGCCTCTGTATGTACCCCTCACCGGTGTGCGCATGACTGCATTGTAATCGGCAAGATCCTGCATCGTCATGTTCCCGCCCGACTTGTTCACAGCCGCCACTATGGCCTCTCCCACGGGGCCACGGTATAGCGCATCTGAACCCTTCTCGGCTATCAACCTGAACGTAGCAGCGAGCTCCGGGTTGCGGAGTATGTCGCCAGGCTCTAGCGGCAGCCCATCGCACAAATAGGGTACCTTATCGGGATCATTGTACCTGGCCAGTTTTTCATAGTTGTCCTTGATGATGCCGCTCAGTTCGGATGAGACCTCAAAGCCCTCTTCAGCAAGCTTGATTGCGGGCGCTGCCACGTCGGCGAATGCGAGAGTGCCGTACATCTGCAGAGCCATCTCAAGTCCTTTGAGGGTACCGGGAACGCCTATCGCCTTCCCGCCCAGCTGAGTCCAGAGTTCCTTTTTAGCCTGATCAGAGGCGTACATGTCGCGAGTCGCGGAGGCCGGCGCCTTCTCCCGGTAATCGATCACGGCTACATCTCCGGTCTTCGCAAACCGGATCACCATGAACCCTCCGCCTCCCAGCCCAGAAGCATTGGGCTCCACCACGTTGAGAGTCAGCGCAGTTGCGATCGCTGCATCGATGGCGTTGCCGCCGGCCCGCATCACGTCAACCCCCGCCTGTGCAGCGAGTGGGTGAGCTGCGGCAACCATGCCATGGCGCGCGACTGTGTCCAGCGGCGCATGGGGATCGAGGTCCGCCTGGGCCAACACCATACCGCTTCCGATACTCATGACTGCCAGGAGAAGCAATGTCGCCGCTAGAATAGCAAGCCCTTTCACCGGTTCATCCCTCCTTCTCGAACTGCGCGAGCCCGGGGGCTGATCCTATGGAAGCATGACGCATGCACGATTCGCCACAGGGCACCCCAAGACATCGCTATGCTCTTGCTAATTCTACGCATTACCATTCATTCCTTTGCCATCTTGAGCTGCATGGCAGGAGAGCCAGCTTGAGCGGCGAATTTTCGTTGTGTAGGAGGCGGTGGCCGGGCATGTACGTGTTTGCGGTTCTCTGCATTTGTCTGCTCGGCGCCGGTGTGATCGAAAACTTCATTCACCAGCGGCGCCTCGAGCGAATACCAGTTCGGGTGCAGGTCAATGGCACACGGGGAAAGTCCACTACGACGAGGTTGATAGCCGCAGGTCTGAGGGCCGGAGGCCTCCGCGTGATTGCCAAGACCACAGGCACAGCAGCCAGGCTGATCATGGAAGACGGGTCTGAACTTCCTATCGCCAGGCGCGGCGGTCGCGCCAACATATCCGAACAAATGCGCATCATTCGGCTGGCGGCTCGACGCGGAGTGGACGCTGTGGTGCTGGAGTGCATGGCGCTGGAGCCGGAGAACCAGTGGGTGATTGAGCGCCGCATGGTCCGGTCGACGATAGGCGTGATAACCAACGCGCGGCGAGATCACCTCGACGTAATGGGGCCGACCGCGGCCGATGTGGCCGAGGTGCTTGCGCTGAGCGCTCCGTATCGCGGTCATCTGGTCACAGCTGAACGAGAGTGGCTTCCCGTTTTCGAGCGGGCGGCCGCGAAAGCGGCAACACATCTACACGCAGTGGATGGCTCAGACGTGCCGGACAGAGTCAACGCCGAGTTCGAGTATGTCAGCTTCAAGGAAAACGTGGCATGCGCCCTGCGCGCCTGTGAACTGGCGGGAGTTCCGCGCGAATCAGCGCTCGCCGGTATGGCGCGGGCTGCGGGTGATCCCGGTTCGATGACCGTACGCAAGATCACTCTCGGCGGAGCGGATTACGTGTTCGGGAACGCTTTTGCGGCCAATGACCGTGACTCCACGCTCGATGCATGGAGGCTATTCGCCGACCGGGCACGAGCAGGCTCCGAATCACCGCTACCAACAGCAGTGATAATGAACAACAGGTCCGACCGTCTGCCGCGCATAGGGGAGATGGCGGAACTAGTTGCGCGGGAAATCCGACCGTCAATGGTGTTTCTTGTGGGAGAATCGGGACGACTGGCTGCGCGCACCCTGCGGCGCGCGGGAATGCCGGCTGAACGAATAGTGGATCTCACGAAGATCCGCGATGCCCAGCTGGCGATTGACAGGATAGCAGGAGAATGCAGGGGAGGCGCTCATCTACTTGGGATCGGAAACACCAGAGGCGCCGGGCAGAGTATCGCAGACTATTTTCTTGAGAATGGGGCGCCGCTATGACTGTCGCGCTATCGGTGGGAATAGGTCTAGTAGTCAGCTTTCTTTACACTGAGCTTACCGGCCTATTAGGCGGCGGCCTGGTCGTTCCGGGTTACTTAGCGCTGTACATGAACCAGCCTGCAAGGGTTGCCGCCACTTTCCTCGCGGCACTGGCAGCTTACGCACTTGTTTGGGCCTTGTCTAGCGCCGTGATCCTCTACGGACGCCGTCGATTCGCAGCCTGCATTCTTGCAGGGTTCTGGATAGGCTGGGCTATGGCTCGCACAGGCGTCAAGCTAGGCTGGGGCGGCCATGAGCTCCGCACCATCGGCTACATCGTCCCGGGCCTGATCGCTAACGATATCGCTCGGCAGGGCGTACTACGCACAGTGGCTTCTGTCATTCTGCTATCGGCAATGGTGCGCCTTATCCTGATCCTGTCCGGCCTGATCTAGTCGAGTTCCGGTAAACATCCGTTAGGAGGTAAATGAGGCCAGATGCATGCCAAGAAGCCGCAGATAGCCGCGGCCGGTTCTACTGTCAACGCAATTGCCGGGATTACGCCCTTTGGCCACGGGTTCAACCGCAGCCGAGTACGCGCCCTGGGCATAGTGCTGGCGGCAGCCCTAGCGGTTGCGGGCCTCGCACTCGCGGAGCAGTCCGGCCGGGCGTCGATGGCCCTGCACCGCCGGCCCGATGCTGCGCTGGCCAGAACCGAATTCTATGACAGACAGGTCAGAGCGGCTGCGATCATGCGAGATTGCACCCTCGCCATAGCGGAAGAGCGGACAGCACGCGGGATCCACCTCGACCCTGAACTCGATCCCAACGGCACCGGCCTGATCGGCGCGGAGTTCACTCCCATCACGACTACACTCGGAGTTCTCGAGGCCAAGCGCACGTCCACCAACCCCGCCTTCGCTGCACTGATGGTCCGGTATTTCCTCGACGCAGGGCTTGAGCCGGGCGATGTGGTTGCGGTGGGCGCAAGCGGTTCCTTCCCCGCCCTCATCCTGGCGACACTGGCGGCATGCAGAGCGCTTGACCTTCAGCCTGCCATAGTATACTCGATAGGCGCGTCCATGTACGGCGCGAATATCCCGGGGTTCACCTTCGGCGACATGCTGGTCTTCCTTAACAGTCGCGGTATGCTGCCTTACGGGCTGGCGGCAGTATCGCTCGGGGGTGAAGGTGATGTCGGAGCGAATGGAGTCTTCGGCGAAGGCGCCGAATGCTTTGAGCAGGCTGCGACCCGATCAGGGGCGCCGTTGCTGAAGGCAAACACGGTGGCCGACAGCATCAGGCATCGAATGGAGATCTTCGCCCACGCGGCCGAGCGACTTGGAAGACCGGTAGCATGCTTTGTGAACATCGGAGGCGCAACCGCCAACTACGGGAATACTGCTGATTCACTTGACTTCCCCAACGGGCTGGTCATGCAGCCGCCAGTGATGTCGGCTCATCCCGAGCGCGGGCTGATCTTCGAGTACGTAGCCATGGGAGTGCCTGTGATCAACCTGCTGGACGTGCGCGGCCTGGCCGTCAGAAATGGCCTGCCGGTGGATCCCATACCCCTCCCGCCCCTCGGCGAAGGCGGCGTGTACTTCACTCAGGCGCATTCGCGACCCACGGCGGCCGTGGCCCTCCTCGCGAGTGCAAGCGCAGTTCTGGCGGCAGCCGGTGCATTGCCAAGACGCCGGCGTGGCGCCCTCGCCTGACCCGCGTGACCCGCGGTCGATGTGCCATGCATTGTCAATCCGGCCACACACGGCAGCCAAGCGCGGCGAAATCGCTACCTCGCCGCGATAGCCTCTACAAGACGTATAGAGCAGCCAGCAGCAGAATAACGGCGGCCAGGAGCAGACCGATGACCTGCAGTGCCTTCATTAGCGAGGGCAGAGGATCCTCGGGCAGTCGGCGGGCGACGCTGTCGATGATGGGACGAAGGCGGGAGTGGAATCGAACTTGTATGCCTGGAAGCGCCCGATCGCGATCCAGGAACGCATCGTAGTCTTGTCGCTTCCCGGCATCGCTCAGCACGCCATAAGCCTCCACAAGCTTAGTGAATGTGCTGGCAGCGTTCGGGTCGCGGCACACATCGGGGTGACATATGCGGGCCTTTGCACGATACGCGGCGCGTATTTGGGCCGCGGTAGCATGACGGTCGACGCCGATGATTGTGTAGTAATCCATCCCGTAGTAGTGTCTCATGTACGCGTCCACCCCCGAGTGGCGCTCTGATTCGATACCACAGGGCCCCACTCCTGCGTGCACGGATAATCGCGATAGACGAAGGAGGGATCAGAGCAACGACCTAATGCGCGGCAGTATCCCCGATATGGACAGGGCGGCATATAGCAGCAGCAGAGTCAGGCCAATGTTGAGAGGTCTCCTGTACTGGCCGAACAGACGCTGAATGGTTGTGCCGAACAATGCCCAGCAAGACGCCGCTAACGCTGAGCAGCACGCTAGGAACACAGAGAACAGAAGCAGGATCGCGGGAGATTGATAGTATGGAGTGATGAAGTTCGCAGTAACCGTCAGGCCATACAGGAGCATCTTCGCGTTGACAAACTGCATGCCCATGCCTGTGGCAAACGTTGCGCTGCGGGCGTTTGCGGTAGCCGTGTTTACGTCTGTTCTGAGCACGCGCACAGCCAGATACAGCATGTACAGCCCGCCCAAGGCCTCAGCGAAAGGGCGAAAGCTAGGGATGAACCGCGAAAGTGACAGGTTGAAGTAACTGCAGGCAGTCATCACCACTATCACACCTGCGAAAAGACCGGCAATGAACTGAAGCGTCTTGCGGAAGCCAAACCTGCTCCCGTTGACCAGACACATCATGTTGTTCGGACCCGGCGTGATTGTCATCGCCAGTATATAGGACAGAAACGCAAGCACGTTGGGCATTCTACGATCTCTCCCCGCTCATCATCTGCGACCTCTACATGCTACGTGGAGTTCGCCGCAAACTACACGTCTTCCTTGTCTTCCTCGGATATTCCCCGCATGTCGCGCACTGCCTGCAGTACGTGGTTTCGCCCCCACCTGATCGCGTGGGGGCGAAGATGCACCGTGCCCAGTATCGGCAGTGCTAGAAGCTTGCCTTCATCCCGGCAATCACACCGCGGGCGGCCGGCACGATCGAACCCATCGGGCTCGTGTTGTCTCCGAATCCCGCGATCGCCCCGACCGACAACTCTACCGCCTGAACCGGCTTGTAGGTGTATCGCGGAATCACCAGCCCTGCCTTGCCCGTAAGGTCCACAAGGCCTACCAGTTCCAAATGATGATCGTCAGTCGGGGAGTAGCGCGCCACGAGTAGAGAGTAGACGCCCGCCTTGCGCTCCTGCCCGGGCTGGGTGTAGGGGCTCAGCAATGCATTCGCGCTATCGTAGATTATCTGAGCTGACGCGAACAATCCTGTGCCGATGTTGAACGTGTAGTCTGTGCCCACAACTACCTGGAAAGACGGATCGTTCGACGACAGCGGCATAGTGGCCGGAGGCGGCGCGTCCAGTTCTTCGAGCTTGTCGGGTACCGTCATAGCCCCTTCGAGCCACACAGCGGCATCGCCCAGCGTGCCGGCGGTAGCCAGGCCGAACTGATGCATCCGCCGGTACTTCAGGTGCGGTGCGAACGGCGGATAAGGGTCGGGCTGCCCAGTGGCCTGCAGCCATGCGGCAGGCAGATCCTGCCACCCGTAGAAGTACGACGCGTACACATTGTAGCCGCCCAGCATCGTCTCGCCTCGAACAGCGAACTCCAGCTTGTCCCGGAGGCTATCAGGCTTGCCGTCCGGCTCCAACTGGGCCAGTTCGCCGGGTATGGCGGCCGGCACAAAATCCAGTATGAGCACGCCCGTCACAGCCGACGCGCTGCCGAAATAGTAAGTGGCCGCCACTGCCGGCACTGGCGCTCCGGCAATGCCGAGGTCAGTGACGGAGAGCAAGTCGCGGGGGTTCGCGACGCTGGTGGGGTTGATTCCGTCGGCCGTGCCCCAGTTGATCAGCTGATTGCCAAGCCTCAAGTCCACAGGGCCCAATGACACATCCAGATAGGCTTCTCCCAGTTTGAGCTGCGACTTGCGCTCAGGCTTGGAGGACAGGGACGCACAAGCATCCACGTGATACCCTATGCGGGCGCTGATATCTCCGTCTAGGGCAAGACGCAGCTTGAGCTGGTCGCTGGTTACTTCCTTAGCCTCAAAGCCGTAGTGGAACTGGTACTCAGCGCTTCCGGAAAACCCTAAAGCGCCGGCCACTGGCGCGGCGGCCTCGGCTGCCGCCGGCGCGCCGAGAAGCGCCAACAACGCAGTGATCAACACCGCGACAATCCCCGGTAGACCCCATACATGCTTCGACCTCAAGCGACTCACCCCTACTTCCTCAGATATCTCAGGCTAAATACATCGTCCGATATGGGCCGTTCGTCGGTTTCGATTATCTTGACTGTAGTAACGCTTCCCGAAGAGGCATTCTCAAGGACAATCATGTTGGGCTGCAACACGCCCTTGGACGTGCGTTTGATATCGGAGAAGGTCATGACCTTCTGCAGTTTGCCGCCTTTGCCGAAGAACTCGATCCTCAGCGGAATCGAGGTGTCCTGCCAGACGTACAGCACCACCGACGTATACGAGGAGCCCGAGCCCTTCGGTGTGAGCTTCACTACATAGCACAGGTTACCGTCTATCTTCTGATCGGCGGCGAGGGCGGGCGCATAGGCTTTCCACGTGTTCTCGTTCATGGAGATCTCTTCGAATGTGAAGTCAGTCCCCATGAACTGCCCCTGCACTGCGCTGCCGGCTATCCTCCGCTCGCGTCCGACCGCTGGCAGGTACAGCCACATCTGATCCTCGGCGTCCGGCTGCGTGATGCTGAGGAACTTCGTGCCCCGGACATCGGCAGGAGCCTGGAACTCCACCATCTGCTTGGATGTTCCCTTCCCGTCGTCTACCCGGAACACCTCGAGACGGTGCGTCTTCTTCTGCTTGCCCTTCTCCACCGTCATCTCAATCACTGCGCGCCCGCTACCTGTCAATAGCCCCGAACCCTCCACCGAATCCAGCACCTGCTGCGCCGTGGGAGCAGCTTGCGCAAACGGCGTAGGCGCGAATGCTATAAGCACGACCAACGCCATTGCCGCGCATAGTGCATTGACGGCAGCTATGCCCCAGTCTGCCTTGCTTTTCATACCCGTTCCCCTCTCGCTCGTTGTCCTGTCTTCTGCGTGCCCTGATGTCCTCTTGCGCGCTGTTCTTTCGCACCCGGCTCCCGGGCCAACTTCCAGTTGCTCGCCGCGAGCAAGGTCACTGGCAGTAGCGACAGGGCGCCGGTTGCCGATACCGCCATAGTCACCGCAATCAACGTGCCGAACTGGCGCACTGGAGGAAACTTGGACGCCAGCATCACCATGAACCCCGCCGCCACCGACAGGGCGTTCAGCGCCACGGCAATGCCGGTGTTGGATATGGTGACATGAACGGCTTCATCAGGCGTGAGCCCGCCACGCAGGCCCTCAGAGTATCTGTTATAGACGTGAATGCTGTAATCGATGCCAATACCGACGGCTATCGAGCTTACGAGCGCCGTAACCAAGTTGACCGGTATGCCTGCCCAACCCATGAGGCCGAAGTTGGCAAGAATGGTCAGTGCTATCGGGCCCATGCACAATGCCGACGTGAGCGAGCGCCCAAGGGTGAAATAGACGATGGCCGCGACCGCTATTCCGGCCAGGAGCAGGCTCTTCATCTGGCCCGCCATTATCTGCAGCCCCATCGACTCCGACAAGAACGGCAAACCGGTGAGGTACACGCGCTCGATAGCGCTTACTCCCTCCAGATTGCGCGCGACTATGCGTCGGGCCTCGTCGAGCGTCGCTCCCGCGCTCGACGAGTTCACTGTGGAATCCACCATCACCTGTATTCTGGCCTGTGTCTCATCTAGGCTGAGCATCTGATCGACACCTACATCGCCCGACATCGACACCAGCAGCAAGTACTGCGCAACTTCCTCGCGCGACTCAGGAATCCGGTCCCAGGCAGGATCGTCTTCATGAAGCGCCAGAGACACCTGCTTCACAACGTCTACAATGGAGAAGGCCTTCCCGAACCCACTGCCCTTCTGGAAATCCTGCTGCGCCCGTTCGATAGCGTTCAGGGTGACCGGATCTAGGATATCGCCCTCAACCAGGACCTGAATGGTATCTACGCCGCCAAACTCGGTCCTGATGAGGTCAAAGTCGCGCCTGGCGACGCTGGACTCATCGAAGAACGTGGCAAAATCGGTGTCCACCTTGAGACGCGAAAGCCCGCCCGCCGACCACGCAACAAGCGCTAGAGTGGCGATGACCACTACGATGGGCTTTCGCAGTACGTAGTTGCCCACCCGCTCCAGGAATCTCCGGCTACCCTGCGCCATGTTGTTGCCCCGCGGTGCAGAACCGGCACGCGCAATCCGACTGTGTTTCGAACCGTGCCTGCGGTCGAGCACAGTCAGCACGGCGGGCAGGAACGTCAGGGCGATGAGCAGAGCAAAGCCCACGCCTATAGCCGTCAACCCGCCGAATTCGCGCATCCGCCTCATGGAGCTGAACACGTTCGACCCGAATCCCGCCACGGTGGTCACGCCCGCCAGGATTATCGCTATCCCCACCGATTCGAGGGCACGACCGGCCGAACCGTTGCTGTTTCCGTTGCCGTTCTCTTCGTAGTAGCGGTGCATCATGTGCAGGCCATAGGCGCTTCCCGACGATAGCAGCACAACCGGCAGCACTGCGCTCATCTGTGTCAAAGGGACTCCGATTGCGCCCATTAGCCCGAGGATCCACACGATGCTCAGCAGCACCGTCACTAGCGGCAAGAGCACACCGCTGATAGTCCTGAAGCTCAGTGCGAGAACGATAACGATCACCACTACAGCAAACGGGAAGAGCTTGAACAGGTCGTCTGTCAGGTATTCCTCTGCCGCCTTGCTCAGGAAGGGCGAACCCGACAGGTGGAAGGCGATGTCGCCCCGATGCCCATCGATCACCGTGCGGATCTGGCCTGACACTGCACCCGCGTCGACGCCCTGCGCAAGCTGCGCCAAAGACAGAACGTAATTGCCGCTGCCGGACAGGAGCACACCGGCTATCTGGGGGTTCTCCTCCATGCGGCGCCGAACAGCGTCAGCCTCGCTCTGGTCGGTCGGCATCTCGGCGAGAAGGTCCACCACCTCGAGGCCCCAGGGAGTGCCCTGGACTTCCACCATGTTGGTGACCGACCTGACGGAATGAACACCGTCGATGTCCTCGATACCCTGGGTGATATCCTGGAGAACCTGCAGGCCCTCAGGGGTGAATACGTCGTCGCACTTGGCGGCGATCAGAACGTAGTCAGAACCCCCGAAGATCTCGTCGATATGATCGAGCGCAAGTATCTCGGGATCCGTTGAGGGAAAGAAGTCCCGCACCGCGGTGCTCACTGTGATCCTGGTCGCGCTGAGGGCGGCAAGCACGGTCAGGAGGATCGTGACAACGATCACTGCCACTGGGTGCGCCTGAACGAACCTGGAAAGAGACCTCACACATTTCAGCTCCATTTCACGCGCTGTGTCGCCATTCGTCTGACGCACCGGCGCTCCTGGCTGACTGACCCGTCAGTCAGCCACCACTAGATATATTGCACCAACTCCGCCGTGATGTCAACCGCGCCGCGGCACAACCCGACAACCCGAAACCTACGTCGTCTTACCAGACCCCCGGCAGCAGGCGATACCGAACGCGCCGGGCATATGCTTCATAGCCTGCCAAATCCCGCACAAGGGTGCGGTCTTCATACGCTGTCC
>Ga0079067_1071483_pt1 | contig 14123 bp, 11 predicted proteins | sample ADurb_Cas_03_Slu_FD_73458 | JGI IMG/M metagenome (GOLD analysis project Ga0079067, IMG submission 73458) | Active sludge microbial communities from Illinois, USA, of municipal wastewater-treating anaerobic digesters - ADurb_Cas_03_SludgeMetaT... | ecosystem: Engineered > Bioreactor > Anaerobic >...
GCTGATGCACTATACTTAATACTGACGACACACGAGATGAGGAGGTCGAGACAAATGCGACAGCACGTGCTGAAAGGGGCATCCATCCTGGCCCTGGCATGGGGCGCGTGGTGGACATTCTTCGGGATTGCGTCCGGGATCGGAGAGAGCATCGGGGCCTTGGGAACGGTCATGCATACCCTTCCCGGGCTGGTCTTCCTGGCCTCTGCGTTCATTGCTCGAAGGTGGAACCTACCGGGGGGCGTCCTTCTAGTGGCTGTCGGCATAGGCGCGTTACGGTTCTTCGGATACTTGCCTTCGCGTCTACTATCGATTACTGCGTTACTTCTCGGCTTGCCTCCGCTGGTGTCGGGGGCGATATTCATTGAGGCAGCCTTAAGGAGGTTAAGGGGCCGACCTGAGCAGCGTGAGAGGTAGCGAAGCTGCGTCCCGGCCGTGCCATGAACAGCGGTGCTTGCCTTCATATGCTATTTGGATTGCAGAGAGCATCAGGTTAGCGACCGTGCACGGGCGTGTGGAATTGTCTGATACAGTGCGTCGGGAACAGCCCGTGTGGATGACACGATAGCGTGAAACCGTACGGTTTTGCCGCAGGTCCCCCCGCCGTCCATTTGGACTGCAGGATCCACAGCTAATGCGTGCGCAAACGAACCGGCAGGAAGGAAACCCGGACTTGATGTAGAAGGTACCTTGCGCAAGACGGCGCAGACAGCGCTGCGCAATTGCCCACCGACAACACAGCATCGATGGAGGTCTGGAAATGGTACGACTCGAGCGTCTCTCTGGCCGGCCCATTCTGCGCCCTCTGCCGGAACATGGATGGGAGCGGTCGGCGGTGTTCAACTGCGCCGCCATAGGCAAGGATGGGGTCTTTCATCTGATCTATCGAGCCTGCGACCTGCCGAGCCACGACAGGTTCGGCGACTATGTATCGCGCATGGGCCATGCGGTCAGCCTCGATGGAGTGAGATTCGTGCAACATGACAGGCCGGTGTTCGAAGGCGAGGGCGAACAGGAGCGGCGCGGAGTGGAAGACCCTCGAATCGTGCAGCTAGAGGGGGATACCACATTCTACATGATGTACACGGCGTATGGAGCACGTTTCGACGGCGACTACCGAATATCGATGGCGAGCTCCGAGGACCTGGTGAACTGGTCGCGCCATGGCGTGGTTCTCGATGAGCCCAACAAGGATGCCTCGCTGTTTCCGGCCGAGGTAAACGGGCGGTATGCCATGTTCCATCGCAGGTGGCCGAGTATCTGGATGGCGTTTTCCGACGACCTTGCTACATGGGTGGATCATACGGTGGTGATGACGACTGTGCAGGATTCGTGGGAATCTGAGCGTATCGGCATCGCGGGACCTCCCTTCAGGACGCCCGACGGCTGGGCGCTGATATACCACGGCGTGGATCCGTGTAATACGTACAGGCTGGGCTGGGCGCTCCTCGACCCGGTGGATCCCACGAAGGTCATCTACCGTCAGAGCGAGCCCATACTCGAGCCGGAGCTTGAGTGGGAGCGGGTGGGTTGGGTACCCAATGTGGTGTTCAGCTGTGGGCAAGTGGTGGCCGGCGGCGTCGTCTACGTCTACTACGGCGCGGCCGATACCTCGATCGGGGTTGCTGCGGCCGATCTCGCGGACTTTGCCCCAAACGGCGCCGAATAGCGCAAACAAATGCGCAAAAACATGAGCAAATCGTGATATCGCGATATCGCGATATAGCCACATAGCGACATAGCGACATGGCGACATCGCGGCATCACGGTATCGCGGAATCTGGGGTGACGCATCAAGATGGGTGTAACGATTGAAGATGTGGCGAGAAGGGCAGGCGTGTCGGTATCGACTGTGTCTCGCGTCCTCAACAGGAAGGGACGCATCAGCCAGCAAACGAGGCAGCGAGTATTCGACATCGCCCGCGAGCTCGAGTATCCGCTAGGACCGCCCGAGACGGCGTCCAGGCGGCCGACTAACACCATCGGCATAATGTTCAACAGGCGCCTGCGATCCCTGGTGTCGGATCCATTCTACGGCCTTGTGATGGTTGGCGTTGAGGAAAGCCTGCGGCAAGACGGGTACCAGGTGTTCTTCTCAACCTTAGGAGAGCGTGATGAGGATATTGCCGCTATACAAGGGTTTGCTTCGGGGCGGCGCGTAGACGGCCTCATACTCGCCGGGTGTGATGTAGAGCGCGAGTACGTCGACCGCATCATGTCGCTGGAAATTCCTCTTGTGCTGGTCGACAACAACATCGTCTCTCCCAAGGTACCGTGTGTGATGACTGACAACACGGCCGGAGCCCGCCAGGCAGTAGAGCACTTGATACACCTGGGTCATGAGGACATCGCATTCGTGTCGGGCCCACTGACTCACAGCTCTCTGTTCGAAAGGTATCAAGGCTACAGGCAGGCCATGGAGGCGCACGGGCTACCGGTGCGTCAGGAGCTGTCGGTCATCTATGAAGACGTGTCCAGTTTCAGCGTTGACGGCGGGTTCGACGCTGCGACACGCCTGATGAACAGGGCGAGGAGGCCGACGGCTATCTTCGCTGCCAACGATCCGCTGGCTCTTGGAGTGATGAAAGCCGCCCTCGGCCTCGGGCTTGCCATTCCCCGAGATCTGTCCATTGTTGGCTTCGACGACGTGGAGGCGGCGGCTCATACTAGCCCTCCGCTGACCACTGTCAGAGTCGACAAAACGGACCTTGGCCGCCATGCGGCGAGATTGCTTTCAGAGCTGATAGACGGCGGCTCTGACTATGCCCCATACAAGATAGTGGTCTGCACCGAGCTGATCGTGCGCGGATCAACTGGGCCAACACAGCGAGAGTAATGCTACGCCGGAGGTGATACGTGTGCCGGAAATCGCGGAGGCCGAGCTTGCCCGAAGGCGGCTACCGCTTTTCGGGCGGCTTGCGGAGCGATACAGAACGAGCGATAAGGCGGGGTACGTGATGGTGCTGCCGTACATCCTCCACTTCCTGCTCTTTACGGCATATCCGCTGGTATTCGCGTTTATTCTGGTGTTTTGCAGATGGGACATCGTGACCCCGATGGAGTTCATCGGAATCAGGAATGTCCAGAGGTTGTCTCGGGATGCGACATTCTGGACGGCAGTCATCAACACGCTCAGGTTTCTGGCCCTCCATATTCCACTGCAAATCGTCCTGTCGCTCCTGATCGCGGTCATTCTCAATGGTCGAATCAAGTTCAGGTCTTTCTTCCGAGGAGCGTTCTTCCTACCATTCGTCATATCCGGAGCAGTTGTCACTATTCTGTGGCAACAGCTGTATTCCACCGACGCCGGCATACTCAACCTGATCCTGATTCGCATCGGAATGCAGCCGGTTCCATGGCTGACCGATCCGGCCTGGGCCATCTACTCGATTGCCATAATGGCTACGTGGAAGAATATGGGGTTCTATATTGTTCTGTTTCTGGCCGGGCTACAGAACGTGCCGCACGAGCTATACGAGGCTGCGAGCATCGACGGGGCCAATAGGTCTCAGCAGTTCTGGAGGATCACGCTGCCGTTGTTGCAGCCGGTGATGCTGCTCGTGGTGATACTCTCCACAATCGGAGGGTTCAGTCTCTTCATCGAGCCTTTTGTGATGACCGGAGGCGGGCCCGCCGAAAGCACTTTGTCGGTGGTGCTTTACCTCTACAAGCAGGCGTTCCAGTTCCTCAGGATGGGCTATGCGGCTACCATAGGATTTGCGCTGGCCATCATGATATTCCTGGTCACGTTCATCCAACGCAGATTGCTCGACACTGATCAGTCGGCATAGCGAGGCGGGGGGTGCAATGAATGCGAACTCTCACGAAAGTGCTGGGCTACATATTGCTGACCGTCGCCGCTCTCACCTTCATCTATCCGTTTCTCTGGATGGCCTCGGCATCGCTCAAACCTGAGAACGAAATCGGAACCCTGGCGCTCGTATCTAGGAACTTCTCCCTGCGGGGCTACAGTGCAGTCTTCAAGCAGATACCCATCGCGAGAGCTCTGTTCAACTCAGGGCTAGTGTCGATTACCTCGACTATGTCGGTGCTCGTGCTCAGCTCCATGGTGGGCTATGCCCTCGCGAGGCTGAGGTTTGTGGGCCGCGACTCCATCTTCAACCTGGTGCTGCTGACGATGATGATCCCTGGGCAGTTGCTGCTGATACCAATGTACATCCTGGTGGTCAGGCTCGGATGGACCGACAGCTACCGCGCCCTCATAGTCCCTGCGATGATAAGCAACATGGGAATCATAGTGTTCAGGCAGTTCTTCAAGTCGCTTCCTCAAGAACTGATCGATGCGGCAAGAATCGACGGGTGCTCCGACTATCGGATTCTGTTCCAGATATTCTGGCCGCTTTCAAAGCCGGTGTTGATCACTGTGGGCATCATCACGTTCATAGGTTCATGGAATGAGGTGCTATGGCCGCTCATTGTTATCAGGAGATGGAGCATGATGACCATGCCCCAGATGGTTACGCTGTTCCACGTAGGCGGGCTTGCAAATGCGCAGGTGGCTGCGGAAATGGCCGCTGCCATGATGTTGGCTCTCCCGGTAATCCTCGCGTACCTCTTCTTCCAGCGCTACTTCATCGAAAGCCTGGCTCTATCGGGCATCAAGGGGTAGAGCACATGGAGAAGGCGACGTGGCGAACCGGCAAGGTTCGAAAGACACAATAACTACCGGAGGGATGAGAGAATGCGAATGAACCTAAGGTCAACTACGGTTGTACTTCTAGCTCTCACGCTGGTATGCGTGTTGTCGGTTGGCGCGATTGGCGCGAAGACTGCTGTCACGCTGACGTTCTGGCCTTCGTCCAATCCGCAGGAGATTGAGTTTGCCAAAATAATCGTGAAGGCGTGGAACGATGCCCACCCCGACATTCAGGTGAAGATGGAACCTCTCCCGGCATCGAGGTCCACTGAGGAGGTGCTGCTCGCAGCTATCGCGGCGGGCACGACCCCGGACATCTGCGCCAATATCTACCCCGGAGCGATATCCCAGTATATCGCGGGCAAGGGCCTGTATGCTCACGATACCCTGCCCGGGTTCTACGACTTCGTGTACGAGCGCACTCCCAAAGACGTAGTCGACGCTTTCACCTACAAGGACGGACATGTGTACCAGATCCCCTGGAAAGGCAATCCCATAATGCTCGCATACAACGTCAAGCTGCTGCGGGCCAATGGGATCGATCCCAAGTCGCTTGCGACCTACAGCGGCTTTCTCGCGGCTGCTGAAAGAATGGTGAAAGACCTGGACGGGGATGGGCGCCCAGACCAGTGGTTGTACGCTCCCACGGTCGACGTCACCTGGTGGCAGCGGCTGTTCGATTTCTACACACTCTACATAGGGGCGAGCGGAGGCAAGACCTTGCTTAGCGCGACGGGCAAGGTGGACTTCGAAAACGACGCGGCTGTGCAGGTGTTCACATTCCTGCAGACGATCTTCAAGAAGGGCCTGTGCCCTAAGGGCGCGATGATCGGAGACGCATTCCTAAACGGCAAGATCGGCGCCACGATAACGGGACCATGGTCAGTCCCGTACTACGACCAGAACGCGCCGGCGGGCTTCGAGTACGACTTCGTCGCGATCCCTGTGCCTGACGGCGCGCGTGGACCGGTCATCACTTTCGGAGACCCCAAGAACATCGCCATCTTCAGAAACAGCAAGCATCCGCTGGAGGCATGGGAGTTCGTCAAGTTCATCATGTCCCGCGACAGCGACCTGCTGTGGCTGGAGATCACGAGCCAACCGCCGTATCGCCGCGATCTCGCGCAGGATCCGATGTTCGCAGGTTACTTCAAGAAGAACCCGCTGATGTCCAAGTTCGTGGAACAGGGCGTGTACACCCGCGGAGTAGACGACAGCAAGTACCTGATCGAGATATTCGACGCGGTCTCCAAGCAGTATGACCTCTGCTGCGTTCAGGGCAAGAAGGTCCCCAAGACGGCCGTGCGCGACGCAGCTCAAGCGGTTCGCGACATTCTTGCAGGGTGGTAAGAACACCGATGTCTACAAACAGGCCGCGTTTCGCGTTCATATCCCGGATTCTGGCCCTCGCGGCGGCATGCCTGCTCCTTGCGGGCCTGCCGCCTGGGGCGGCCGTGTGCGCGGCGGTCGCGGCGAAGGCCCAGGTACAGCTGGACTTCTGGTGTTCGTCCAATCCGTACGAGATAGAGTTCGCCCGGGCGGTGGTGGACAGGTGGAATCTAGCGAGGTCGGACATCAAAGTGAAGCTACAGCCGCTGCCGGCGTCGAGATCTACAGAGGAAGCACTGCTTGCGGCGATTGCGGCGCGCACTACGCCTGATGTGTGCGCCAACATATACCCCGGCGTTGTCACGCAGTTCGTCGCGGCAGGCGGGCTCTACCGCATGGACAGCTTCCCGGATTTCGTTAGCTTTATGCGCGGGCGTTTGCCCGACGGAATCCTGGAGCAATACAGGTCGCCGGACGGCCACTACTACCAGGCGCCGTGGAAGTCCAACCCGTTGATGCTGGCCTACAATGCGGGCTTGCTGCGATCCGCAGGCGTTGACCCTGCGTCTTTGGTGAGCTACAGCGGATTTCTGGCGGCGGGGGCGAAGCTTACGCGCGATACCAACCGCGACGGCAGGACTGATCAGTGGATGATCTACCTTAACATAGAGCCCATATGGTGGCAGAGGTTCTTCGACTTCTACACACTGTATGCCGCGGCGAGCGGCGGTCGCACGCTGATCGAGGGCAACAGGGCCACCTTCAACAACAGCGCCGGAGTCGCGGTGATGCAGTTTCTTTCGGATCTGTTCCGACGGGGTTACGCTCCCAAGTCGGCGTTTCCGGGCGATGTGTTCCTCCAGCAGAAGGTGGCGACTGTCATAACAGGGCCATTTGCGGTTCCCTTCTATGAATCGATGAAGCCCAAGGGGTTCGAGTATGATTTCATGCCCTTGCCTGTGCCTGATGGCTACCGCGGCCGGGAAGTGTGGACCTATGGCGATCCCAAGAACATCGGCATTTTCGCGACGAGCAAACATCCCAAGGAAGCCTGGGAATTCGTGAAATTCGTTCTGAGCGAGGAAAGCGACGCGCTCTTTCTGGAGATGACGAGCCAGATACCATACCGCCGGAATCTCGAGGCATCGTCTGCCTATGCATCGCTCCTGCGAAAGCAGCCGATGCTGGCGCGGTTTGTTCGTCAGGCTGAGTTCACGTGCGGCGCCGACAATGTCCGGCCGCTGGTGGAGGTGTACGACGCCATCGCTCAGGAATACCAGTACTGCGCGGTGCTCGGCCAGGAATCGGCATCTTCCGCCATGGAGATAGCCGAGGAGAAGGTCAACGAGATACTCAGCGACTACTAGAGTTGGAGGATCAAACGATGCGTATCATGGGAAGTCCGCGCGCGCTGAGGCAGGCCGTGCGTATCGCCCTAGTGGCGGCGATCGTGGTTGTGTGCGGTGTGCCGTCCCACGCGGCATCGCCGCCTGCCGCTGGCCGGTCGTTGGCGGATGACGCATCCCGGGCAATTGGAGAGATGATCAACCTTGCTCATCTGGACTATCTCAGAGATGAGATCAGTCTATCAGACGGAACCGTAGTCCCCATATGGTGGGTGTACTGCGAGCCGACCGTGAGCGGAGACAGAGACTCCAGGTACAAGTACGTCGAAGCCGCCAGCGAGGGCGTGAGCTGCGTTGATGATGTTGCCCGCGCTGCGCTGGCGTACCTTGCGGACTATGAGCGCACCGGCGACCCGCACGATCTTGACATGGTCCGGGATGCATTCAGCTTCATCGAATACATGCGAACGCCTGAAGGGCACTTCTACAACTTTGTCCTGGAAAGCGGCGCCCGCAACCTCAAGGGATCCACCAGCGAAAAGGGGGTCAACTGGTGGACGGCTCGTGCCATGTGGGCCCTGGCTCGCGGTGTGCGAGTGTTCAGCCGGGCCGAGCCGGGTTCGGGCTACGCTGAGCGCCTGGAGGCGCTGATGGAGCCATCGCTTGATGCTGTGCATGCCTTCCTGACGGGCGGGGACCCGGCTCTGTTTGGGCAGTACAAGACTCTGCACGGCACGACTATTCCCGCCTGGTTCGTGGGCGACGGCGCGGACGCGTCCGGCGTGGTGGTAATGGCCCTGTGCGAGCTGTATCAGGCGCGGCCAGAGCCACGCACGGCGGAGATGATACGGATGTTCGCCGACGGAATCGCCCAGTTCCAGATGGGCGCCGCAGACGAGTCCCCGTTCGGGGCGCACATGCCGTGGGGAGGCTCGATCAGCCATTGGCACGGTTGGGGTTACCACCAGATCCGCGCGCTGGCTATGGCGGGCAGGGTGCTTGGAAACCACGAGTGGGTGCAATCGGCGGAGCGCGCCGCGAACAGCTTTGTTACCCACATGTTGGCCTCCATCGGACTGCTCGCCCACATGGGGCCGGCGCCGCTTACCTACGTCCAGCTGGCGTACGGCTGTCAAACCGTCACCACCGGCCTTCTGGAGCTGTATCGCGCCACAGGACGCGGGATCTACGCAATCCTAGCAGGCATATCCGGCTCGTGGCTTCTGGGCAACAACGTGGCCGGGCATCCCATGTACGACGCCTCCACCGGTCGTGGCTGGGATGGCATTGATCCGCCCGGCCCTGAGCGAGGCATAGGCGTGAGCTTCAATGCGGGCGCCGAGTCAACGATCGAGGCGGTAACGACTCTGATTGAGCTTGCCGGCGTGCCCAAGGCATGCGAATACACGAACCTTGGAACGCGGGCCCGCTATCCTTTCAGAGTCGTGGAGGCGGAGTCGTTCGACAAGCCCGCATCAGGCAGGCCGCGCAAGATGTGGGCCAGCTGGACGGGGGAGGGCATCCCAAGCGGCGAGTTCTACGTCACAGCGAGGTCCGGCGACAGCTTCAAGCTGAGCTTCTCTGTTCCGGAGGACGATGAGTTCGTCCCGTATGTCGTCTACGAACGGCAGGCCGTGGCCCCGGGGCAGGTGAGCCTGGCTATATCGATAGACGATGGCGAGCCCATCATCGTAGACGCGAGCGGTTCGCCTGATACCAAATACTTCGTCATGGAAAAGCTCAGTGACCCCATACGGCTATCTGCCGGGAGGCACAGCGCGGCCGTGAAGTTCGCGGGCGCGAGCAAGAGCCTGAACGCGTCCATCGATGCCCTGGTGTTCCAGCCCATGGTTGAGTGGAGGCACATGACCGGGCCCGGCTGTCAGAATGTTCTGCTTGCAAGGAGTTTCGCCGGGCAGGCTGTGACGAAACGGATCAGCGTAGACATCAGGAAATCTGCGCCGGCGGCGGCGATCGAGTTCTTGGTGAGTTGCTATACGGCCCAAGGGGAGCTCGCGCGCGAGACGCGGCTGAGTAGCACGGTGGCGGAAGGCGCGGAGACGGCTGTGTTGGACTTGCCTATGGAGCCGTTCGGCTACACGTTGGCGGAGTGGAGATGACAAGGCGGACTAGCAAGATGGTTGAGGGCCTGGCGAATACGGCGATAAGCATGACAAGGAGGAGAATTCGAAATGAGAACTGGGGCTCGCGGCTTTCTGGCGGCGCTGGCAGTGGCGGTCATGGTGATCGCCCTGGCAACTGGGGCGTCCGCCGCAACTAATTCGGCAGTGATCGATGTCAAGTCGGTCACAGGTGTTCCTGTGCCGGTGTCATTCACCATGGACCAGATTCGAGAGGCCATCGGAGTGGACTTCGCGGCCAACTGGGATTCTCTCAAGGTCGAGGACTCGGCAGGCAACCTGATCCCGTTCCAGCTGGACGATGTGGACCTGTCAGGCGGCGTGTCTCGCGTCGATGAGCTGGCGTTTCTGGCTGCAGGGCCGGTGAAGATCATCGTGTCGGACGAGGCGCCCGAGTCGAAACCCTCTTTCGATGCGGCTTTTGAGGTGGAGCCGGCGGGGCAGGGCGGGTTCGTTGTCCGGGCTCTGGATGGGCTGCTCACCGCGAATGTGAGCAAGTACGCCACCGTGGATCTGGTCAGCTTCAAGGGCGTGGAGCACAAGTACGCGCGCGATATCGGCATGATCAGATACGCGGGTTTCCCCTATAGTACATACTGGTACGACCAGAACCTAGACCGCCATGAGGAGAAGACCACGTTCGAGGAACCCGTCAGGATAGTCAAGTCCGCCGCGTTGCCGGCAGGCCCCGTCCGAGCTACGGTTGTAGCCCAGACGGCGTCAGATCTCTTCCCGGGGCTGCGCCAATCGATAGTTGTCTCCATTTACAAGACAGGCGAGGTAAGGGTGAACAACCGCCTAGTCACGGCGGGCTACTCCGACCTTACCAAGCTCTTTACGATGTGCGGCGGGGTGATGGGCGATGTTGAGGACGCTCGGCACATCCTGCCCGTCTTCCGCTGGACAGACTGGGCGGACGAGCTCGGGATGACGTCCGAGGAATACTGGGCCGAGCTCGGCGCGATCACCCGAGTGGATGGACAGCCTTACATAACGTTCGCCGATTCGCGCGGCCCCAAGCCGGCGTGGTGGGGAGCGTCATACCTGTTCTGCAGCCCTGAGCGGTGGCGCGCCAACTTCTCGGCAGGCCTGAAGGTGGGCGTAGCTGAGTGCCTCATGGACGTGCCGGAGGTACCCGCCGACTTGGTGGATAAGCTCAAGATGGACCACTGGCATCTCGAGGGCGAATGGAGAACCGGTCCGTTCCGCTGGATAGCGGGCGAGATCGTGGATTTCCGCGCGAAGAGCGGCATCAAGGTCGACATCATCCCCGACATGAATGAGGGAGACTGGCCTGTTCACATGATCCCAGGCGATGCTGTGGAGCGGGTCAACTACTATCTCCTGTATGAAGCGGCGGACGTCCCGTCGGCTATTCGGTATCTTGAGAACAGGTATGCCGAACTTGCTGGCGTGGCGATCAAGTAACTATGAGGAAGACCCGTTCAACGGATTCGAATCGGGGCGCGGCGCAAGTCGCGCCCCTCCTCCAGGGTGTGTGGCAGGCCCTTTGCCGGGCCCTTTCCGGGGCGGCCTGCTCCGCGGCGGCTTGGGCTGCGCTCGTGGCCTGTGCGCTCTGGGCTCTGGCTTGCTCACCGGTTCCTGCATTCGCGGCGGCCGAAGCTCAGCCTGGGGCTCAGCCCGAAATCGCATATGCCGAGCCCTATTTCGAGTACCGGTCGGATACATATGGCATCGGGATCTCACTCGACCCGGTGTTCATCGACTATATATCGGCCGACCCGGGCGGCGACGGCGAGCTCCGCGAACTCCTGGCCTACGTGGGGAAGCCATCGTCGCTCTGGCTAGGCGTAGGAGGGTGGGGCACCCACAGGCCGGGCAGGCCGGCGCGGGCCGAGGTGCGTGAGGAAGAAGACTGTCGGGTTCTCCTGGCGCTTCGCGGCATAGAGTTCGTGGGCTTTCTCCCCACCAACACGGGTCATGTTGCTCCCGTCCGCGCGGATTGGGTGTTCGAATTCCATGATGACTTCTTCGACATGACTGTCACCTGGCGTCTACTGGACGATACTGCAGGACTGCAGGAAGCAGGCTGGGCGCTGAATGTCGATGCCCCCTGGTACGGTGATTCGGAAGAAGCTCGCCGGGTGAACCGCGACGTGCAGGGGTTTCCGCGGTGGATAGTGTGGTACGGACCCGACATTGGAGTGGTCGCGGCATTTCGGGAAGGCTCCACGCTGCTCAAGGCCAACCGATGGTACGGGAACCTAGAGTCCAGCTACGTGATTGTGCACAGCTGGTGGAAGCCGGGCGGATCCGTTGTGAACTGGGGCGTGTATCCGGGAGGCACATGGCGTGTAGGGTTTTTCCGAGGCGAACAGGATATCGATGCAGCCGAGGCGATCTACAGCAGCATCGATGCAAAGGATGGACAGAGATGAGATTCATAACCGGCGTGAACTACTGGCCGAGAAATCACGGCGTCCAGATGTGGACCGAATTCGACCGCGAAGAGATCACGGACGACATGCGCATGATTGCGCGCATGGGAATGAACGCGGTCAGAATCTTTCTGAAGTGGGCGGACTTCCAGCCCTCCCCTGAGGTCATCGACGAGACGATGGTTCGTCGGTTCGACGAGTCTCTAGTCATGGCGGATGAGGCAGGGGTGAGGGTCATCCCCACGTTCTTCTGCGGGCACATGAGCGGAGAGAACTGGGACGTGCCATGGAGAGGCGGGCGCGACCCCTACTCTGACCCGGAGATGCTCAGGGCGCAGGTAAGGTTGGTCCGGCATTTCGCGAAACGGTATCGGGGCGACGGCAGGATTCTGTGTTGGGATCTCGCGAACGAGCAGGACATATTCGCGCGCCCGCGGGATCGTCACTCAGGATGGCTTTGGATCCACACCCTCGCATCAGAGCTCAAACTGCATGACCCGGAGCACCCGGTCACGGCGGGCACTCACATCACTAGTCTTACCGAAGACTGCGGGTTTCGCATGGACGACCTAGCCGGAAGCCTGGACTTCCTGTGTATGCACGCATATCCGCTGTATGCCGACTCATGCCCGGAGCGGCTGGACGGAGTGAGGAACACTTACTTCGTCCCGTTCTGCGCCGCCCTCACGCGGGCGCTGGGCGGAGGCGCCGACGTTCTCTTCGAGGAGTTTGGCGCCACCAGCCAGATGTGCGCCGAAGACGTCGCCGAGGGGTACTATCGCACTACGCTGCACGGGCTGCTCTCGGAGGGTGTCATCGGGGCGATGGGGTGGTGCTACGGCGACTTCGCGGTGGGCGACCGCTTGCCTTACAACACGACCCCATTCGAGGTAGGGTTCGGCCTTGTAGGCCTTGACGGGGAGCCTAAGGGCGCAGGCCGGGCCATGCAGGAGTTCTGCGGGACTCTGGAGCGCCTTGGCGGCAACGTGATGCGACCCGCTGAGCCCGGGGCGGCCATCATAGTGCCTCGTCACTATTACGATAACAGTGATCCGGCCGTTACGCCGGCGCGCAACTTCAGAGCCCTGTTCAACTCATACGTGCTCGCGCGGCGTGCTGGGCTGAACCCCTGCATCGTCACGCTTGACGACGATCTGAGCTGGCTCAGGCTTGCGTTCATGCCTTGCGTTCCACAGCGCCGAGGCGTGAACACCGTCGATTGGAGCAAGCTCGTCAGATTCGTGGAGGGCGGCGGCACGCTCTACATGTCGTACGACGGCGCGGCCCTGGACGGGATGGGGGATCTGTTCGGCGTGGAGGTGAGGTATCCGACCATCGAAGGCGCCGGGCGGGCAGTAGAGATGCAGGCAGTAGAGACGCGGAGCCTTGGATCGCTGGGCGTCGAAAACCCCGACATGTTACGCCTTAGGCACGCAACAGGCAGGCGACTGGTTTTCGAGCCGCGCGGCGCGCAGGTTCTGTGGGAACATGTGAGCACCCGGGAAGGGCTGCCGGGCCATGGCATGACGGGCGATGACACGTGCCGAGGCTCGGTGGAGGGCGGGCCCGCCATAGTCGCAGCCGGCTATGGGCGCGGGCACGCCGTATTCTGCGACTTCGCTCTGGAGCTTTCCTTGTCGGATGACTGCGGGGTGTACGAGAGAATGAGGCCTGAGGAAGTGTACCGGGCGGCGGCGGAGCTTTCCGAGTGGCGCGAACCAGTCTGGACCGACTCGCCGGACGTGTCCGCGACACTGCTGAAGAGCGACGACCCAGGCGGCGACGAGATCGTCTTGCTAGTCAACTACTCGTGCCAACCCCGCGAGGTCCGAATACACACCCACGGCGTCGATGTCGACACCCATGAAGCGCACGTGCCAGCGAATGGGGCAATAGTGCTAGGAGTAAAGCCAGCGCGACAGAGCTCGCCGGAGATGGGCTGAACAAGGCCTCGTCCAGGCTGCCGCTCACGTTCCGCATGTAGGTGTTCCCATCTCTTGCTGGGCGTCAAAGCGGCCGTACGCAGGGGAATGATGCCAAACGTGCGCCTAGCAGGCCCTCATCGCGCCTGCGGTAAAACCGTACGGTTTTTCCCCCGACCTGCCGGAATACCCGACGGTTAACCACGGCCCAGCAAGATGGGAGGGCGTTTTATGGATCATAGAGCCCTCATGGCGGTCTTCGGCGGGCCGCTGCCTAGGGACCATATTCCGCCAGCGCCTCTAGCTGCATGTTCTCCAGGCGCCAGCTA
>Ga0079067_1049111_pt1 | contig 13624 bp, 10 predicted proteins | sample ADurb_Cas_03_Slu_FD_73458 | JGI IMG/M metagenome (GOLD analysis project Ga0079067, IMG submission 73458) | Active sludge microbial communities from Illinois, USA, of municipal wastewater-treating anaerobic digesters - ADurb_Cas_03_SludgeMetaT... | ecosystem: Engineered > Bioreactor > Anaerobic >...
TGGCCTGCAACGCCAACGATGCGGTGCCCGAGTATCTGCTCAGCGGCAGGTATAGCCCCAAGGATACCATCAGCACTATATCCAACGCCATGGATGTGGGCAACCCCAGCAACTTTGTGCGCATTCTGGAACTGTACAGGAACAGCTACGAGCGAATTAAGCAGAACATGGTCGGTTACAGCATCAGCGACGAGGTTACCCGCGACACCATCCGCAGCGTGGCCGACCGCTACGGCTACTGGCTCGACCCCCACGGGGCCGTTGCCTATAAGGCGCTGGAGCAATACCTCAGCGAGCACCCTGCCGACAGCGGCTTCATCCTCGAAACCGCCCACCCCGTTAAGTTCGACAGCGGAGTGGAGGTTGAGCAAGCGCTACCCGCCGTCCTAACCGAAAAGGTGGCCCTGCTGCTAAAGAGCGAGAAGCATTCTACCATAATCGGGCCTGCTTACGATGAGCTAAAGGCATTTCTGCTCGAAAGCCGATAGCAAGTACTGTAATCCATTCAGGCAAAATGGGCTGTCAACAACCGCTGACAGCCCATTTTATGTGAACAGCAAAAGTTTTGATCTTCATACTCAGGGAGTGCTACTTCGGGTACTCCACCCTTGAGTGGTATATGTTCAGCAGCTTGCGCTTAAAAATTTCCTTCGTCAGGGTAACCTCGCTAAGGCTGATATCTGCCCTATCGAGTTGGCCATCGTCCATCTTCATCTTCACAATATCGTCCACCAGCTGGCTGATGGTTTCTGGAGTGTACTCCTTCAAGCTTCGAGAGGCCGCCTCTACTCCATCAGCAAGCATCAGAATGGTTTCCTCCTTCGATAGCGGCTTTGGCCCTGTGTAGGTAAACCGCCCGTCGATATTCTGCTCGTTCGAGCTCTCGATGTACTTTTTGTAGAAGTACTTCACCTTGGTAGTACCATGGTGAGTACGAATAAAGCGGATGATACTGCTGTGAAGCCTGTACTTACGCGCAATTTGAACCCCATCGGTTACGTGCCGAATGATGATGGCTGCACTTTCGTCGGGGTCGAGGTTTCGGTGCGGATTAAAATTCGACGACTGGTTTTCGGTAAAGTAGCTAGGATTATTCATTTTACCAACATCGTGATAAAGGGCTCCTGCCCTTATTAGCAGAGGATTGCCCCCTACCTCGCGCGCAACGGCCTCGCCCAGGTTAGCAACCTGCAAGGAGTGCTGGAATGTTCCGGGAGCCAGCTCCGATAGCTCACGTAGCAAAGGCTGATTGGTATCGGTAAGCTCGTGAAGCGTAGCATCCGAAAGGAACCCGAAAAGACGCTCTATTGGGTAGGCAAACTGGTAGGCAATTAGCACACAAAGAGCATTTACGAATAGCCACAGCACATTCCATGCGGCTTGCGAATCGAACACTGCATCCTTTAGCAGGCTTAATGCCAGATAAGAAGTTAAGTAAGTAATAAAAACGACCAACACCGCTACAAAAATCCGCCCCCCCGAACGGTATATGTGCTTCATCGTAAATATGGCCACCACACCAGGGAAGTAGTTCATCATAACAAACTCGAAGCTGTTGGGGGCAACCATTGCACAAATCAGTACAATTATGTTATAGGTGAAGAACGCAACTCGCGAATCGTAAAACGTTCGGATAAACATTGCCGATATGGCAATTGGCACAATAAAAATGCTCACGCTCTCGATCTTAACCACCCATGCCACCAACGCCACCATGCCTACAATGGATAGGAGAAGAAAGATCGTTGTTCGATACCCCTCCAGCACCTCGTGCCGGTACCCAAACAGAAATAGGTAGAGCAACGCCAGCGCACCACCAACCAGCAGCAGCTGTCCTGCTACCAGATAGTAGATATTCTTCGTGTAGGAAAATCGGCTGGCATTTTCGCGCTTTAGGGACTCCAGCATCTTAAAGGTAGCCTCGTTCACCAGCTCTCCCTTCGACACAATTTTCTGTCCGGCACTAATCATCCCATTAGAAATCGAAACATCGTTAAGCTTATCGTTCAAGAATTGCGCCGTAGCCTTTTTATCGTAATCGAGATTGGGCTTAACGTAGCCATTCAGCTCTATTGCCTGAATAAATGCCTTAGCTCTCTTCAGGTTCGAATCGAAATACATCGGAGTAATTTGCGACAGGATGTAGGCCGTAGCCGAATTCACGGTAAAAATTTCCGAAACTGAAACCTGAGTTACATTCTCATCGATAATAACAAGAATGTTATCCTTCTTTTGGGATGTAACCTGCGCTAAATCGACCTCAGAGACCACGCCCTTATCGTACACGCCCTTTAAAAGATCTGCAATCGACCCCATCACTCGGCGATATTCGGTCAACGGCATAGACCAACCGCTAGGAAGTTTCTGCTCCATCAGGCTATTTAGAGATAAGGCTCCAGAGCGTGCCGAAAGCCTAAAAAGAGGCAACGATTTAGCTCGTAGCTGGCGTTTTTCGGCAGAAAGCTCCGCCTCCGTTTTGTATAGAGGGATATCGAATGGCGCATATAGATCGGCATGAAGCCACATTGCACCCATCCGGTATTCCTGCTTAAACGTAGGCGTTTTCGGCAGAATCCACACAATGGCAACAGCGGCTAAAAAGAACAAAAGCACAAGAATAGGCCTCTTCGTCTTATAAATTTTCAGGTTGGAAAACTTCATCATCTGGTATATTCGCGCGAGATTATTGAGGCGTTAAAGTTTGTAAAAAATAAAAATTAATCCAACGTGCTATCGTTTAATTGTTTTTCCTAAATTTATAATCAGTTAACAATCAAAAAAAGCTCGGCCCATGAAATATGCAGTTTCTTCTATATCAGTGATTCCGATGCGCAGAGAACCTTCGGAACGCAGTGAAATGGTCTCTCAGCTCCTGTTAGGAGAGTGCCTAACTATCATCGAAGAGAAGGATAGCTGGCTATTCGTAGAGAATGCTTTTGACGGATATTGCGGTTGGGTTGATGCCAAAACTATCACCCCAGTATCCGAATCGTACTTCAACGAATACATCGAGCATTCCGGCTACGAGGCATCACACGAAATTTGCCATGCCTACGATATGAACAGGGGCGACCATATCTTGATACCCATCGGAGCAAGCTTAAACTACTACAACAAAGAAACCAACGAGTTCGAGATTGCCGATAAAAGGTACAAGATAACCAGTTCCATAGATGTTACCAACCACAAAAGGAGCAACCAAATTGTAGATATGGCTACTGCGCTACTAAACACCCCCTACCTTTGGGGTGGTAGAACCGTATTTGGAATAGATTGCTCTGGGTTAACGCAGCTTCTGTACAAAATCATCGGCATTAAGCTCCCTCGCGATGCTAGCCAGCAGGTGAACGAAGGTATAACCATCAACTTTGTATCCGAAGCCCAACCTGGCGACTTAGCCTTCTTCGACAACGATGAGGGGGCGATTGTTCACGTAGGCGTACTTGACGGTAAAGGCAACATCATCCACTCTAGCGGAAAAGTTCGCAAGGACATCTTCGATCAGCAGGGTATTTTCAACAACCGTCTAGGCAAGTACACCCACAAGCTTCGAGTTATCAAAAGAATTATCGAGTAGCAATGCCCTACACATACCCCTATCCTAGAATGCAGGTAACCGTTGATGCGGTTATTGTTAGAACGCTCGACGAAGGCGACGAGGTGCTCCTTATAGAGCGCAAGCATGCCCCATTCGAAGGCTGTTGGGCAATACCCGGTGGCTTTGTGGATATGGACGAAACCTTGGCCGACGCAGCCAAACGGGAGCTCTACGAAGAAACCGGCGTTGTTGTCGACAAGCTATACCAGGTTCACACGTTCGATGCCGTAAATCGCGATCCTCGCGATAGAACGATAAGCACCGTTTTTTTAGGATTTGCCAACGGGGACTCGCTACTTAAAGCAGGCGACGACGCAAGCTCGGCAGACTGGTTTAGCTTCGATGCCCTTCCGCCACTCGCCTTCGACCACGAGCAAATTCTCGACTATGTAAAAAAGTACCTTGAGAAAAAGAAAATAGACTAAAAGGGCGGTAGTTCTCCTACCGCTCTTTTTTTAGCTCACATTTTCTCCAAAAAGTAAGCTGTTAAAACCCTAAACATCTCCTTTAATCAACAGCATACCATAGCAAAAGCATACGGCACATCTCAAAGCAAGCATCTTTCGGCAACACAGACACAGCATCCAATTATTGTTGCTAAATAAAAACTTATACTTTTGCAGGTTGTTTTTAAAAACGAAGAAGGCAGCCTAATGGCTGCTCAACGCTATGCCAAAAGCGTTAATGTTAGATTAGCACGGCTGGCTTTTAGAATTGGTAAAGAATCAGGCTTGCTTGGCGGATAAATGAGCAAGCACATTTCTCATAAAAAACAGGACTATGTTTTTACAAACTGGAGATAGAACGGCTATAATTGAAAAAGGTAGACATATCTCCTACAATGAGGTACACCAAAGAGTCAACGCAATTGCCTCGTTATACCCCAAGAACAGCAATGGCAAGGCAGCCATTTATTCCGAAAATAGATCAGGATGGGTTTACTCTTTTTACTCGGCCTGGTATAACGAGTACACCGTCGTACCTATCGACTTTATGGCTACCCCACACGAGGTTGCCTACCTTCTGAACGACTGCACCCCCGAGGTAGTTTTCTGCTCTAAGCAAATGTTGGAGGCCCTTAACGAGGCTCTTAAGGAGGTGCACTACACCCCTAAGCTAATCATTATCGATGATGTCGAAAACCTGCCAGTGCCAAACGAAAAGGTAGCGCTAAGCATAAACCCAAGCATGGATAAGACCGCGCTGATCATATACACATCGGGTACAACGGGGAGTCCTAAAGGGGTAATGCTATCGTTCCAGAACCTAATGGTAAACATCTCGGCGGTAACCCACGAGATCGAAATCTTAGTACCATCAGATACCGCGCTGGTATTGCTTCCGCTCCATCATATATTCCCTCTTATGGGTTCGATGATTGCATCGTGCTACCTTGGTGCGCGGATGGCATTTTCGCCTTCAATGGCATCGGAAGATATTATCCGAACCATGCAGGACTACAAGGTTTCCACCATCATTGGAGTACCCCGCCTCTACTCGGCCATCCGAAGGGGCATTATGGATAAGATCAACAAAAGCCTTATTGCCCGCGGGCTTTATCGACTTGCGGCAAAGGTTAACTCGTACACCTTCTCGCGCATTGTATTCGCCACTGTCCACAAAAAGTTTGGAGGATCGATACGCTATCTGGTATCGGGAGGCGCAGCGCTAGACCCTGTTGTTGCACGAGACTTTCAGGTTCTCGGATTTAAAATCCTAGAAGGATTCGGCATGACCGAGGCTGCCCCGATGATTACCTTTACCCGTCCTCATAAAATCGTCGTTGGATCGGCCGGAGCACCGGTTGATTGCTGCAAGGTAGACTTTGTGGATGGGGAGATAATCGTAAAAGGTCCCAACGTTATGCAGGGCTACTACAACCGTCCCGAAGAAACAGCCGAAGTGCTTAAAGATGGATGGCTGTACACCGGAGACCTCGGCTATCTGGACAAGAACAACTACATCCACATCACCGGCCGAAAGAAGGAAATCATCGTTCTGTCGAACGGAAAGAATATTAACCCTGCCATTCTAGAGGCCGAGATCGAGGAGATGTCGCCATTAGTTAAGGAAATTGGCATATTCCAGAAAGGCGACCAGCTTAGCGCCATTGTTGTTCCCAACACATCAGCCCTCAAGGAGCTGGCAACAACCAATGTCGAAGAAACAATCCGCTGGGAGGTTATCGACAGGTACAACAAGGAAACGGCATCCTACAAAAAAATCATATCCTTTACCGTATACAACGGAGAGCTTCCACGTACTAGGCTCGGGAAAATCCAGCGCTTTAAGCTCGCCGAACTGGCATCCGAGCGAAAGGATACCGAAGAAGAGATCCCAGAGGTAAAGATTAAGGAGTACCTATGGATAAAAGACTTCCTTGAGAAGGAGAAGATGGTTAAGGTACGCCCCACCGACCACCTTGAGATGGACTTAGGGCTAGACTCGCTCGACAAGGTTAGCCTTCAGATGTTCTTGGCTACCACGTTTGGCCTAAAGATGGAAACAAACGAGATTCTAGGTTTTGGCACCGTCATTAAGCTGAGCGAGCACATCCGGGAGAAGAAAAAGACCATGAAGATAACGCAAATCAACTGGTCCGAAATTCTCCGCGAAAAGACGAAGTTCAAAATGCCCAGCACCTGGATTACCGGAAGCATCTTCATAAAAACGCTAAAGCTCTTTTTCTCGGTATACTTCCGCCTAAGAAGTTCGGGACAGGAGAACATCCCCGAAGGGCCCTGCATCATTGCGCCGAACCACCAGAGCTACCTCGACGGTGTTTTTGTATCGGCATTCCTTAAGCACAGCCAAATTCGCAAGACGTTCTTCTACGCAAAGGCAAAGCACGTAAACAACAAGTTCTTGAAGTTTATTGCCAACAAGAACAACATCATTGTTGTGGATATCGACCAAGACCTTAAAGAGTCCATCCAAAAAATGGGCGAGGCGCTTAAGACCAACAACAACATCATGATCTTCCCAGAGGGAACCCGCACAAAAACAGGAGAGCTAGGCGATTTTAAGAAAACCTTCGCCATCCTGAGCTGCGAGCTAAACATCCCAATCGTACCGGTTTCCCTAAAAGGTGCCTTCGAGGCGCTACCTCGTGGCAGCCGTTTCCCAAAACCGTTTACGAAGGTAGAGGTAGACTTTCTGCCTCCGATATACCCCGAGGGGCACACCTACGACACCCTTGCCCAACAGGTTCAAACCCAGATTGAGCTATTCCAACGATAGCCACAAGGCACAATAACGGCAAGAGCGACAACTTTCATGGGTTGTCGCTCTTGCCGTTACTACAATAAGCTTCTGCCTAAACCTGCCCTACTGCTGCCGATATCGCCTTGGCGGCCAAATACCCGGTAGAGAAGGCCGCCTGAATGTTGTAGCCGCCCGTATCGCCATCGATATCGAGAACCTCGCCTGCAAAGAACAGCCCCTTGCACACCTTCGACTCCATGCTCTTTGGCGAAACCTCTTTTAGGCTAATGCCGCCGGCTGTTGCCATGGCTACCTTGAATCCGCCCAAATGATCTACCACAAACGGATATTCGCAAAACAGATTAACCAGCAGCGATCGCTCCTTTGCCGCTATGTTGGACAGGCAGCACGACGCCTCTATTTTCAGCTCGTCGAGCACGTACTTTACCAGGCTTTTGGGGATGCTATAATCACGAAGAAAGGTTTGTACGGTGGTGCTCCCGCGCTTCGAAACGACATCCAGAAAGCTGGCCCGAAAAGCATCGGCGCTAACGCCCGCATAGCCTACCTTCAGCAAGTCGCCCGCCACCATAGAGCGAGAGAAGTCTATAATGCCGGGACCGCTAATCCCCTTATGCGTAAACCCAATATCGCCCCGATGCTCGCCAACCTTTTTGCCATCGCGATACAGGTAAATGGGCACGTTATCGAGAGAAACACCCGCAAGCTCTTCCATTGCGTAGCTCGCCACAAACACGGGGGTTAGCGCAGGCTTAGGCTCTACAACAGTGTGCCCCAGCTGCTGTGCTAGCCTATAGCCATCGCCAGTAGAGCCGGTGGTCGGATACGAGCATCCGCCAGTAGACACCACCAAATACTCGCACGTGTAAGTATCCGTAGGGGTAGTAACAACAAAGCGATCGCCGTTTTTAGCCACGCCAACAACCGTACTGTTGCTGGCAACATCCACCTTTCGGGCTGCGCACTCGTTGAGCAGCACGTTAAGCACATCGCGCGACTTTTCGGTAGATGGAAAAACCTTTCCATTCTTATCGGTAATGGTTGGCAATCCTCTTTGCGAAAAGAAGGAAACGACGTCCGAGTTCGAAAATTCGTACAGAGCCTTCTTCAGGAAGCGCCCATTTCCACCGTACTTGGCGATAAAATCGCCGACATCGCCCTCGTGCGTAATGTTACACCGACCGGTGCCCGCAATTAGCAGCTTCTTGCCCAAGCTTTCCTTCTTTTCGAGAATAAGGGTAGAGCCCACAGGCAGGTTAGCGGCAGCAAATAGCCCCGCAGGACCGCCCCCAACTACAATCGTACAGTATGATTTATGCTTTGCCATAGTTGGATGCAAAGTTAATCCGAATAGCCGAATCGGCACCACGCTGCTCCGCGAACCTGCATCAGCGCCTCGATGCACCTCTCGGCTCGAAAAAGGACATCAGCCCTGCCGCCGATAGAATGTAGCAGCACGAAGCAAGTCGCCACGCCCTCCCCCACCTTTTTCGGCCCGAGGTTAGCCCCAGCGGGCTTACGGCATGGCTAATTGGCAATGCCGTTGGGCGCATCCGAATCCCCGCCAAGACTTTTCCTTCCTGCAATTCCGGTAAACGAGCCTTCCAATCTAAATATCGGGCCGAAGCTTTTGGTAGATGCACGGCCGAATGCAAAACCTCCATGCTCGGAAAAGGCATTCCTACCTAAAAGCCATTTCCGAGCATGCTCAGAAATCACAATCAAGCGTCAAAATCATTTCCGAGCATAATCAGAAACGACCTTCGGACATAAATCGTATTTCCGAGGTTGCTCAGAAGCATAATCAACCCATTAAAATAATTTCCGAGTTAGATCGGAAACAACTTTCTTACAAGAAGCTGATTTCCGAGCATGCTCGGAAATCATTTTAAACCCTCAGCACCATTTCCGAGCACGCCAAATACATCCCCCAGCATCCGCCAACCCACTTCTAAGCCAGCAGCCGATGCCGCGGGCGTGGGTCTACGGCAAATGCTGAGATCCATCAGCCCCACAGCCGCACCGGAACTTCAAACAAACAAAAAGGGCCGCCAATCCGGCAGCCCTCCACTGTATTCTTATGAAGATTTTTACATTGGCTGAACAACGGCCTCGCCAACGTACTTGCCGGCAGCAAGCTTTTCGCGGCAGGCGGCAAAAGCCTTAATGGTACGCTCAACATCCTCGTGCGTATGAACGGCAGTTGGAATAAGGCGTAGGAGGATTTGCCCCTTAGGAATAACCGGATACACCACGATTGAGCAGAAAATACCGTAGTTCTCGCGAAGGTCGAGCACCAGGTTGGTTGCCTCGGGCACCTCGCCGTGCATGTAAACAGGCGTTACCGGCGACTGGGTAACCCCGATGTCGAAACCTTCCTTCTTAAGGCCCGATTGAAGGTCTTCCACGATCTCCCAAAGCTTAGCCTTAAGCTCGGGACGCGTTTGAAGAAGATCAAGACGCTTTAGCGCACCGAATACCATAGGCATTGGGAGCGACTTGGCGAATATTTGCGAGCGAAGGTTGTAGCGAAGGAAGTTGATGATATCGGCATCGCCGGCAACAAAACCGCCGATTCCGGCCATCGACTTGGCAAACGTTGAGAAGTAAAGGTCTATTTGATCCTGAACCCCGTAGTGCTCGCCAATACCAGCACCCATCTTACCCATGGTTCCAAATCCGTGAGCATCGTCAACGAGCAGGCGGAAGCTAAAGCGATTTCTTTTCTCAACGATTCCGGGAAGGTAGCCAAGGTCGCCAGCCATACCAAATACGCCCTCGGTGATTACCAGGATACCACCCTTTGTCTTTTCGGCATAGCTGGTAGCGTGCTGCAGCTGCTTTTCTAGGCTATCCATATCGTTATGGGCGTACACAAAGCGCTTTGCAGGCGACAGGCGAAGGCCGTCGATAATACAAGCGTGCGCCTCCGAATCGTACACAACAACATCGTTACGGCCAGCAAGGCAGTCGATGATGGATACCATTCCTTGGTAGCCGAAGTTGAGAAGATAAGCGTCTTCCTTATTTTCGAACTGAGCCAAACGCTGCTCGAGCTCTTCGTGCTTCGTAGTTTGACCCGACATCATACGAGCGCCCATAGGATAAGCCATCCCGTAAGCAGCAGCGGCATCGGCATCGGCCTTGCGCACTTCTGGATGGTTGGCCAATCCAATGTAGTTATTCAAGCTCCAGTTAAGCACAGGCTTTCCACGAAAGATCATATGAGGTCCAATCTCCCCTTCCAACTTTGGAAAAGCGTAGTAGCCGTGTCCTTCCTTCTCGTACTTTCCGATAGGACCACGGTTTTTTCTTATCCTCTCAAATATGTCCACGATTAAATATTTTAAGTTCTACAATAACTTAGTGCTAAGTTGCGTTATTTTAAGTACGCAAAACTATGCATTTTTTTGTTGCAACGTTCGTACATTGCCCATAAGTTGAGCGCCGAACAATTGTTAAGACAAAAAAATTTCACAGTTCATCGAAAAAAACTAATTTTGCCAATTATTTTACCATAACCATGAAAAGAAAGTACGAAGTCATCCTTATAGTATCGGTAATTGCTCTGTTCTTAAGCAGCTGCAGTGGGTTCGACAAAATACTCAAAAGCAACGACTACGAATTAAAGTACAAGAAGGCTATCGAGTATATGAATAAAAAGGACTTCTACCGTGCTTCTCAGCTCTTTGATCAGATCACAACGGTTTACCAAGGAACCAACAGAGATGACTCCGTTAACTACTTCATGGCCAAGTGCGAGTTTGGAATGGAAAACTACGAAGGAGCGGCCACCCTTTTCGACTCGTTTAGGAACAAGTTCCCACGAAGCGTTTTCACCGAAGAGGCCGAATTCCTGTTCGCGTACAGCTACTACAAGCAGTCGCCACGCGTAGAGCTCGACCAAACATCGACCAGCAACGCCATCATTCAAATGCAGGAGTTCTGCTACAAGTACCCACAAAGCGCCAAGGTTGTCGAGGCTAAAAAGATAATCAAGGAAATGAGGGAAAAGCTGATGGAGAAATCGTACATTAGCTCTAAGCTGTACTTCGACATGGGAGGCGAGTACTATAAATCGGCGATTGTTGCCATAAAACGAGCCATCAACGAGTTTCCAGACTCAAAGCATCACGAAGAGCAGCTGTACATGATTGTAAAAGCTTCCTACGAATACGCAAACAACAGTATTCCGGAAAAAAAGAAGGAGCGCTTCCAGGAAGTGGTAGACCACTACTACACCTTGATTGCGGAATACCCTGAAACCAAGTACAAGAAGGAAGTTGACGAAATGCTCAGCGTAGCAACCAAAATTATTAAGAACTAAACTTAAGTTGTAAATTCCATATGGACTACAAGAAAGCAGGCGCAGCCAGCACAACAATTACCCGCGATTCGCAAAAGATAGATGCCCCAAGCGGAAACCTATACGAATCGGTAGTTATCATTGCAAAACGCTCTAACCAAATATCGGTAGAGATGAAGCAGGAGCTAAGCCGTAAGCTCGAAGAGTTTGCCACCGTTTCGGATAATCTCGAAGAAGTATTCGAAAATCGTGAGCAGATCGAAATTTCGAGGTACTACGAAAAGCTTCCAAAGCCAGTACTAATTGCAACTCAAGAGTTTCTTGATGGCAAAGTATACTTTCGCCACAGCGGAGAAGAAGCAAAACAATAAGCACTACAATGCCTTCAGTACTTAAGGATAAGCACATAATAGTCGGAATAACCGGCAGTATAGCAGCCTACAAAGCTGCTATACTTATTAGGTTACTAGTTAAAGCAGGTGCCGAGGTAAAGGTAATAATGACCCCTATGGCCAAGCAGTTCATTACCCCACTAACCCTTGCAACGCTTGCCAAAAACCCAATTTTGGTAGACTTCTACAATCCCGAAAATGGGGATTGGAACAGCCATGTCGATCTTGGGATGTGGGCCGACCTATACCTCATAGCCCCAGCATCGGCAAATACCATTGGCAAAATGGCCAACGGCATTGCCGACAACCTTCTTCTTACCACCTACCTTTCGGCCAAATGTCCAGTTTGCGTTGCACCAGCAATGGACCTCGACATGTACGCCCATCCGGCCAACCTCAAGAATCTTGAAACGCTGAAATCGTACGGCAACAAGATCATTGAGCCAGCAGCAGGCGAGCTTGCCAGCGGATTGGTAGGAAAAGGCAGAATGGAAGAGCCAGAAGCTATTGTTAAGTATCTTGAAGATTTTTTTTTTCAACCCCAAGAGCTTAGCGGAAAGCATTTCCTAGTTACGGCTGGGCCTACCTACGAAGCCATCGATCCGGTAAGATTCATTGGCAACTGGTCGTCGGGGAAGATGGGGTATGCATTAGCTGAAGAGTTGGCCGCTCGAGGCGCTAACGTTACACTTGTTAGCGGTCCAACCAACCTTTCCACCATCCATCCCAACATCAACCGAGTTAACGTAATTAGCGCCGAGCAGATGCACCAAAAGTGTATAGAGGCGTTTCCGCACACCAACGGTGCGATAATGTGCGCTGCCGTAGCCGACTACCGTCCCGAAAGCTACTCCGATGTAAAAATTAAGCGTAAAAGCGACGATTTAACCATCAACCTTACCCCCAATAAGGATATTGCCGCCGAACTTGGCAAAATGAAAACAGGCAATCAAGTACTCGTAGGTTTTGCCCTCGAAACCAACGAAGAAGAGCAAAACTCCTTCAAGAAGCTAAAGAGCAAAAACCTTGATTTCATCGTTTTAAACTCTTTGCGCGATAAAGGAGCAGGATTTCATCACGACACAAACAAAATTTCAATTATATTCAAGGACGGGGAAATTGAGCATTTTGATCTAAAATCGAAGGTGGAGGTTGCTCAAGACATCGTGAATCAGGTTGTTCGTTTTCTTTAACTTGGACATATTGAGATGAAAAAGCTGCTACTCCTTGCACTTGTTCTTTTTATCGGTAGACTTGCCCATGCGCAAGATCTGAGATGCAACATTTCGGTAAATGCCTCTCAGATACAAGGCACCTATCGACAGGTATTTCAAACCATGCAAACCGACCTTTACGAGTTCATGAACAACCGTTCGTGGAGCAACAACGTATACTCGGTAGACGAGCGCATCGAATGCAACTTTCTCCTTAATATCACCGAACAGGTTGGCCCCAACGAATACAAAGGAACCCTTCAGGTACAGGCGCGCCGACCCGTTTTTGGGTCGTCCTATACCACCGTGCTCTTTAACTTTAACGACAACGATGTTCAGTTCAGCTACCAAGAATTTAACAAGCTCGAGTTCAACGAAAATTCATATGGATCTGCGCTAACATCGCTGCTCGCATACTACGCCTATATTGTCATTGGACTTGACTACGATTCGTTCTCGCCCAAAGGTGGCACCGAGTTCTTCAAAAAAGCGGAGAAGATTGTAAGCAATGCGCAAACAGCTCCAGAAAAAGGGTGGAAATCCTACGAGTCATCAAGAAAAAATCGCTACTGGTTGGTTGAAAATCTTCTCAACCCAAAGTATTCTCAAGTTAGAAATGCCATTTATACATACCATCGGCTAGGCCTAGACCAAATGGGCACTAAAGTATCCGAAGGTCGCGACGAAGTAACCAACAGCTTACTTAGCATCCAAAAGGTCTTTAGAGACAAGCCCGATCCTCACCTATTTCTCCTAAAAATATTTTTCGATGCAAAATCTGATGAAATAGTGAACGTGTACTCGGAGGCATACGCATCGGAAAAACAGCGAGTATACCAGATGCTTTCCGAAATCGACCAAGCCAACGAGCCCAAGTACAAGAAAATCA
>Ga0079067_1027084_pt1 | contig 13052 bp, 10 predicted proteins | sample ADurb_Cas_03_Slu_FD_73458 | JGI IMG/M metagenome (GOLD analysis project Ga0079067, IMG submission 73458) | Active sludge microbial communities from Illinois, USA, of municipal wastewater-treating anaerobic digesters - ADurb_Cas_03_SludgeMetaT... | ecosystem: Engineered > Bioreactor > Anaerobic >...
GTACCGAACCGGCAACGAATCAGATTTCAGGGGCGCTTTCTAGTGAGGCAACAAGCGAATCAGGCTTTGAGTGCGTTTGCGCAGAAAACCGCCTTTCGAGACGCCGCAGGCAGCGGCGCGCGAAAGGGGGCGGACGGGGCAATCGCGAATGAGACGGCAGAGAAAGGCCTCTGGGTCTTGCCGCGTTACTGGAAGACCGGTATGGGCATGGCTTTGATTGATGGAACACGTCATCACCCGTGCGAGGAACGACGGGAAAGCGAGCGGGGCCGGCGGCGTCACAGTCCTCGGGTACGAACGGGACAGATGGTTCGGCTACGTCTCCATCTTGACCTTGGCGGGGCTTGCAGGCCGTCCCTGATGTGTCCGAGGACGAGAGCAGACGTGGTCGGCGCCTCTACCGGGCGTGTCGTGGAAGTGCAGTACAGCAGCCAATGCCCGTGGTCGGGCTGGATGATCGACGGCATCAGGAATCATCTTGGGAGACTCGACGTGGAAGTGAGGATGGCGAGCGCAGATGACCGTGCAGTGACGGAGGAATACGGGTTAACCCGGGGCGTCTGCGTGGATGGCCGACCTGTCATCACTAGACTGGCGCCGGGGACTTGCCTACGCTCGGAAATGCCGGTTGTTCATGAGAACCGTGTTGAGCCCGTCTTTCAGCAAACCCGCGTTTACCAGGGAGTTATCCGACCTGTAACAATACTGACCGGTTTGTACGCCAGCTTGGTTAGAAAGTCACCGGTTCTGAAAGGGAGCAGGCAAAACCAGGGGGTTATTGGAAATTCATGGATATGGGTAATGCATAGCTGAGAACCGTACGGTCGCTAAGCAGGCGCAGAAGCCCTCGTGCCTTGGCGCGGGTGCAGGATTAGGAGTTGCGTGCCGACGGTAGTTTCGGTGATGCAAGTCGGAGTTCGTTCGATGCTTGCATATGCCGAGCTAGCGTGACAGTTCAGTGCACCGCACGAGCTGGACGTCTTTCTCGCAGCCGCGGGGATACGATTGAACCCCGCCGCGAAACTAATCATCCGAGGAGTGCATGTGAAATGGATTTACTCGAGCTCAACCGCGAGGCGTGGAACGAAGAGGTGCATAAAGGGAACATGTGGACAAGGCCGGTGAGCCCTGGGGTCATTGCCGACGCCAGAAGAGGGAAGTGGAGCCTGCTTCTCACTCCCACCAAAGCGGTGCCGGCTGGGTGGTATCCCGAACTTCGCGGCGCGAAGGTGCTGTGCCTTGCATCTGGCGGAGGACAGCAGGGACCGATTCTTGCCTCAGTGGGCGCCGATGTCACAGTACTGGACAACTCTCCTGCACAGCTTGAACAGGACCGAATGGTGGCCGAAAGGGAGGATCTCTCAATCCGGCTTGAGCAGGGCGATATGCGCGACCTGTCGCGTTTTGAGGATGATAGTTTCGACCTGATCTTCCACCCGGTGTCCAACTGCTTCGTGGACTCCGTGCTCCCGGTATGGGATGAAAGCCACAGAGTGCTCAAACCGGGAGGAACACTGCTGGCTGGCTTTGTGAATCCGATTGTGTACATCTTCGATATGAACGAGTGGGATAGGGGCAATCTGGTGGTCAGGTACAGCATACCTTACTCCGATCTGCACGACCTTCCCGAGGCTGATCGTGAACGGAGAATAGCTGAGCGCAACACCATGGAGTTTGGGCACACGCTGCAAGACCAGATAGGAGGGCAGATTGCGGCAGGGTTCGCCGTAGTAGGATTCTATGAAGACAATGCCGGCGGCGATTTGCTTGACCCGTACATCAGCACGTTCATAGCGACAAAGGCTGTGAAGAACGCGTAAACGCGCAGCATTCGTCAGTCTCCACTATGCCCAGCCCCTGTGCGCGGGCGTGTCCTACGGCCTGCGGCGCAGGCTGTACAATTAGGTTCGCGCCTGCGCCGATCGCCATTACGTCGACTAGTCCGCGGTATGCGCCGCCGGGCCTCATGCAACCCAGGTTGATGAAGGTGTCGGGGAACATGAGCCTAGCTTCGGCGATGATATCACGCACCAGCCCAGGGCCCGGGGCCGCTACGTCCGCCATCCGCGTCCGCGGAGTGGGCGTGAACACGATGAACACGATTGCCGGAGGTACTGGAGCAGCGCCCGAGAGTATGGTGCTCAGAATGGCTTCGAGCGTGCCGATCTCCGGCGGCGCCGACGATGATTCTGACGGTCCCGCGAGGCCGATGCAGACGTGGGGCACAGTAGGCACGCGCTTTGCCAGCGATACATATGACGCAATGTAATCCTCAGGCGACCTGCGGAGCCCGTAGACCTGGCCTATCACGCGCTGGTCCGTCGTGACGTCGAAGGACACAACATCAGCCCACCGTGCTATCTCCTCTGCTTCTACATCCGACACAAGCCCCGCATGGCAGTTGATGCGCACCCCCGGCGCCGACTCCGCCACTAACCTCGGCCAGTCGCCGAGCGGCACTCTGCCTGTCACATCGCACCCGCCGCTCAGCAGCACGCTTTTGGGCCTGCGCTCGCGAACAGCTTCCAGAGTATGCGATACAGGCCTCATCCCGGCCAGGTAATGCCGACCGCAGTGAGCGCAGTCCAGCGCGCACTGTCGGCCTGTCACAGAAATTGGCACAGTTGAAGAAGGCCTTGCGAATACGATCTCCCGAGGGAAGCTCGCGACGCGAACATCCCAGGCTTGCTGCAGTCTGTCCATGTGATATCTCTCCATGCGCCCATATGCCGCTCCGGCAGACACGCGGATACGAGGAACCACCGGGCTCGCCGTGTCTTTCTCAATCATACCATCAGGGTCAACTGCACGGTGCTGCGACGATTCACGAGGTAGTCCAGGCAGTCTCTGCACGTGAACGGAGTTGGAGGAATCGATGGTCTATGGGCTTTTCGGCAGGCTGATCAGTACAGACACTCGGTTTTTCTTGATGCCGGACGCCATGTTCCGGAACCGTCGTGGTCAGTGGAGACCAGGTGCGGCGTCATGTTGTTCCCGCAGCTGTCATGGAGGGCATACCTGCCTGGACTCTCAGTTCCGCCTTGGCTTACTACGATTTCTATCCAAGGGAGCAGTCTCCGGCCAACCTGATCCAGGCTCAGCGCGACTACCTTGGCGCGCATGCCGACATACTTCGAGTTAGCTCTGCCATTCCCGTCCGAGCCCCCCCGTGGGAGAGCCTGTCTGCCTAGAAGGTATATGGGCTTGTCTGTAGAATATGGAATCAGTAAGGGGGCAAATGACCATGGCGTAAGGGAGGGCTGCAGATAGCCCCCGCAACGTTCACTGCGGATGAGCAACATGAACACATGTTAGGAGGGCAAGCGACCATGAGTCTAGCGCGTCCTGTCAGAAGGCGAGCCTACACTGTGTGCGCCGGCGCCATACTGGTCTTTTCGATGTTGATGTTAGCGGGATGCTTTATCACGCCAAAGCCGCCAACGCCGCAGACAGTGTCGGTCACGGGCCGAGTGGCGTCTCCTCCCGGTGCACCTCGGAACAGCCAGCTGGCGATGGCTGCTATCGACCATACCCCGGTGAGCGGGGCTAGCGTCGTAGCGCTCAACTTCGCCGATGGCAAGCAAGTCGGAACCACTGCGACTACTGACCAGCAAGGGCAGTATACTATCTCCAGTATCCCCAAGGGCATCAGTGTTGTGATCATTGCGACCAGCGGGGCCGGAAGCCGCCCGTTGGATCGCATGAGGCTGTCGACCTTGGTGTTGGACGCTTCCAACAGCGCAGACGGCAACATTGATGGCGTGACCTCGCTTGGAGCAGAGGCATGGGGCACACACTACGGCAAGGGCTATGGCGTGCTGGCGTGGGACTTCCGGACAACTCTAGATGCTGCGAGAGATGTTCTTGCTCGTCTGGGCTGGCTAGATCTGACGCCAGGTGGGGCTTTCCTTAGCCCTGAGTACGGAGGCGGGCTGCAGGCAAACGAGGTTCTTGCGCCCATTATCGACACCGTGCCGGATGTCATCGATCCACTTGTTAGGCCGGCCAAAGAGATGGTCCAGGATCTCAGAGACGCAGGACTTACGATACAGGGTACATACGAACAGGAACTAGCGGGACCGACCGAAACCATCGCAACGGAAGTGGCGCCCTACCTTGAAGCGGTCGCTGTGCACGTGGGCGGATTGCATCCGTACGTCGTCATGGACCATGACTGGTACCCCTGCGGCGTGTACGAAGAAGATGAATATGGCGACCTCGCTTTTGTGGAGTATCTCCAAGGACCAGAGCTAAGGTGGATAATCCGCCGGAACGATGGCGTGTCGACTGAGACATGGACTGTCGACGGCCTAGCGTTCCAGCTGTCGGGCCTGCCTCGCAAGTGGACTACGCGCGATCTCATGTCTACCACAATCACGTTTAGGGTAGAGAATTCGGCCAATAGGGCGTTCAGTTTCGGCGGCAACCTGGTTATGACCAGCGACGAGGCTACGCTGGAGATGATCACCGGCGCCGTGCTCAACGCGAAGCTGAAGGATCCACTCAACCCATGGCTGGTCAAGGAAACGACGCTCACCGGCGATTACGAGGGCGAGTTCGATGAGACGACGGCGTCGGTGTATGTTGAAGTAAACGGCAACTTCACGTCCCAGTACGTCAACGCCAGTGGCGCGCTTACCATCGAAGGGAATCTCAGCGCCGGCGGCGACGTGCGCTTCTCGGGTTCCATATCTGCCGCAGGCATCACTGTGGCGGGAGGGTTGGACCTTCGGGCAGTGATGAACAATACGATACCAGGCACGGACATAGGGCTCGTGCCGAACGATGTGACAATACGCGGGAGTATCTCGGTGGCCGGCCTGTCCAAGGCGATCTTCGACGGAACAACGCGCATTGAGTTCGAAAACGCGGCTACCTTCAACTTTGCCTATGACCCCGAAACCGAACCGCTCATTCGCCCCAATAACTGGCCCAAAGGCAAGGTCACCTTCATCGGTTCGGTGAACCCGCGCGGCAAGGACGGTGTGTCGGCGAATATCTCTATCACGACCAGAGAGTACATGAAGTTCACGTCCAGTGTGCGCTATGATCACGGCACGCGCTGGATCGCCGGAACCATATCATTTGACGGCGCTAATGGCCGGGCTGACGTGGACATGAACAATCAGGTTGGGCTCAAGATCAACATGCAGGTCAGAAACATCGGTTCCGAGTGTGAGAGTCTTGTCGCGACGGGCGTGATCAAGAATGCGAGCAACGTGAGGATCGGCGACATAGTCGTCGATAGCGACGGGCTCGTGAGAATCAGCTACATCGACGGCAGCTGGGAATCGCTCTTCTAGACCAGCGAGTACGTGAGGATCGTTCGGGAGGGGGCGCCCCTCCCGAATGCTCTACCGAGGTGACTTCTGTGGATACTCGATGGGCGACGGCGCGGCGTGCTCTTGTGTGCGCGCTAGCGGCGATCCTCAGTCTATCCCAGCCGGCGGCAACCGCCTCCGCCGGGCGCGGCGGGCTATTGTCGGCGGTGTTGTCGATCGCTGCCGATGAGCCGGATACCGTGGTTCGTGCAGGCGGGCCCATCAGCCGACGGCTTGTGCTCGGGCCGGCGCGACCCAACTACGCCGGCCTCAGCCTTGATGCGGAGCTCTCGTCCAACTTCATCAGCGCGATTCCGGTCGTCCGGGAAATCGCTCTGAACGTTCTTGACAAACCGCAGCGGAAGGCCTCGTTGAAGAGGTTGGCCAAGTACCTGCCGGATGGCTTTGAGGAAGATGCGGCAATCCTGGAGATGTCGGGATCTGACTCGCTGGCGCTGGGGTGGGGGGAAGCCATCCGCTTCGAGCTGGGCGAGGATGTCATTGCCGAGGGAATCGCATCGAGCGACACAGTAAGGTGGATCGCGGGGCTTCGACATGGATCAGAGGATCAGCAGGGCGGCTATGAGTATGAGATCGGCGTTCGCGCTCAGCTATCGGCCGTTCAGAGGGGTACAGTCAATGTCTGCGTGCCGATTGCCCTGCCGTTCGACGGGAGACGGGGCGGCATCGGGGTCGGCCTCAGCATCCTCCGGGGCAGGAACATGTATGACGGCTGTTTGACTGGGATTGCCGAGAAGATGCCCAACGGCAAAGGGAAGCTAGTCGGAATGCTTGAGAAGATGGAGTGGGATCAAACCCGCGGCCGGGCCTTGGGATATGCCATCGATATCGCGGGCGCAGTTGCTCTTTCGGAGCGCGTGTGCGTCGGAGCATGCCTTCGGAACGCCATCGGAAGCATCACATGGGAGGATGTCCTGTTCGTTGAGGGTATCGTGAACACTGATACTGTCACCGTGGACGAGAACGGGTACCTGGTGTACGCCCCGACCATGACCGGAGTCCAGCATACAGAGGATTGGCGCCAGACGCTGCCCAGGGTGCTCGAAGCGAAGCTCAACGCGGATTATGGCGGCGTTCGTGTCAACGCCCAGATGTACTGTGGAAGCCAGCGACTTCTGCCCGCGGCGGCGATCGAGTTCGACCTCGGCCGCATCCAATCTGCGGCCGATGCCGGCGGGGCGGATAGGCGTGGGCGGTTGCCTTGGCTTGAGTTGGGGTGCCGGTTGACACCTGCGCTCCGGGCTGCGTGGTATGTGCGGCTCCACGATCAGGATGAAAGGTGGGGTGTGCTGCTTGGCGCTGATGGGCTGGGGCCTGGTTCCGCAAAGGCCCTTTCGGCAAGCATGAGGCTTGCCTTTGAGTTCTGACGAGCTGCCGGCGATCCGCATTTCGCACTGTGCAGCTCTACTCCATACCATTCCCTCCTGGGTAGCTCTGCGAGATCACGTCGCCCAATGGCCTGCCACAGCCGGTCAATATCGAGTATTCACGAAATGTACCGGAAAATCGGGTAAAGGCATATTACCATACGCGGCGAATAATGCCACCGAAGGTGCAATAGACCAATATGGGAGTCGGCGGGAGATGTGGAGAGGGGCCGAACGGGGACTTGCAGGTGCGCTGGATGCCTGCTGCCTCCGTATGCCTCTCTTTTGTTGTCCTCCTTGCTTCATCGAATTGACGCGGGAAAGGTGGTATGGCGGTGCCGCAGCAAGTACTACGGATCAACAGAACACGTCGCGAGTTCCTACGCTTCCTGCAAGGGATTGCGTACTTGTCTCCTGCACTTGTTCTGTTCGGGGTCTTCATCTTCTATCCGCTGGTGAGGAGCATTGTCCTCAGTTCTTTCAAGACCGACTTGCTGGGCCGGCCCTACGAGTTCGTGGGCATCGCCCAATACCGGCAGATCTTCAATCAGGGATTTGGAAGAAGTCTGGTAATTACGCTGGAATACGCGTTGATGACGGTCGTTCCGGAGATCATCCTCTCGCTTGTGTTGGCGGTAATGGCAAGCTGGAGCTTACGCGGAATCGGGCTGTTCAGGCTGCTGTTTTCGTCACCGATAGGGATCGCTGTGGCCAGCAGTTCGGTGATGTTCAAGATGCTCTACAGCCCCAATGCAGGTGTTTTCAACTATCTGCTGCGCCTTGTGGGCGGGAGAGGCATCAACTGGCTTACCGATCCCAAATGGGCTCTGATGTCGGTGGCCATCGTGACCCTGTGGCGGCAGCTTGGCTACGATACGTTGCACCTGTTGAGCGGGATTCAGAGTATACCGGCGGAGATTCATGAGAGTGCCCGGCTTGACGGCGCCGGACCGTGGGCGATGTTCTGGAAGATCACGTTGCCAATGCTCTCCCCGGTACTGATGTTCATTACGATCACGTCGACCATTGCAGCTCTGCAGTCTTTCGGGCCGATAAACATACTTACTGAAGGAGGGCCGGCAGGAGCCACTAGAGTTGTAGTCTACTCGCTTTTCCGCGAGGCCTTCTTCAACTACAACTTCGGCCTCGCGAGCGCGCAGGCAATTGTGTTGTTCCTGATCGTGCTAGTTCTGACGCTCCTGCAGTTCAAAAGGTTCGAAAGGAGTGTCTTCTATCAATGATGGGCACGTGGGCGATGAGAAGGCGCCTCAACACCGCGCTGAGATACGCGCTGCTTGCGGTGGCGGCGGTGGTTGTGGTCTTTCCGATATACTATGCCGTTGCGACGAGCCTCTTTACTGCTCCGGAGACTCTCCTGTACCCGCCCAAGTTCTTCACGGCCCGCCCATACTGGGAGAGCTACAGGGAGGCGCTACGGCGGGCGCCAGTATTCCTGTTCATCCGCAACAGCTTCCTGGTATCCGTGGGAGTCACCTTCGGCCAGTTGGTCACGTCCAGTCTGGCTGCCTACGCCTTCACGTTTCTGAGGTTTCGAGGCCGAGATACTCTGTTCTTTATCATCCTGTCCACGATGATGATCCCCTGGGAGGTAACCCTAGTGCCGAACTACATGCTCATCAACAAGCTTGGCTGGGTTGATACATTCCAGGGCCTGATAGTGCCCTTCCTCGCGGACGCGTTCGGCATATTTCTGTTGCGCCAGTGGTTTCTGACAATCCCCTACGATCTTAAGGACGCTGCCAGCATCGACGGGTGTAGCGACTTTGGCTTCTTCCGACGAGTTGTCATCCCGCTTGCCCGTCCGGCTCTGGGCACGCTGGCAGTGCGCAGATTCCTGACCGTGTACAACCAGTACCTATGGCCATTGCTCATCACCAACAGCAATGCTCGGCGCACAATCCAGATAGGCCTGGCAATGCTTCAGTGGGATGAGTCGGTGGCATGGAACAGCACCATGGCCGGGGTTGTCATGGCCTTCATTCCTACTACCATCGTGTTGATGCTCGGTTACCGCCAGCTTGTCCAGGGGCTTACTGCAGGTGCCATCAAGGGTTGACGCGGTTCGTCGGCCGCAGGCGATGGTCAGCTGCAGCGACCGTTGATTGGCGATCGTTACTCTGCATGCGGGGAGGGGACGCTGAACCCCCGGAGTCCATAGGGGTTGGGGCCAGGCGGGTTCACCTGGCGCAGTACCGCGGCGCCTATGGCGCGAGGCTTAGTGTGTGAATTGCGCACGCCTGAGATTACGAATGACGGAGGGGATAGCGTAATGACTAGAAGAACTCTGGTGCTGGTTCTCGTAGCGGCCCTCTTGATGACGCCACTGGCAACTGGGATGGCAGCGCCCAAGAAGGCCAAGGTAGTGTTCTGGTATTCGCTCAGCGGCAAAATAGCTGAGGCCATTCGCGGTCTGGTGGAGGAGTTCAACAAGACCCATTCCGATATCGAGGTAGAGGGCATTTACCAGGGGTCCTATGACGATTCTATGAACAAGCTCCGAACGATGATTCTGACCAATGCTCCCATGAAGACGAGACCTCACATTGTGCAGATCTACGACATCGGAACGAAATTCATGATCGACACCAAGGCCACTGTTCCGGTTCAGAAGTACATCGACCGGGACAATGTCAACGTTGACGCATTTGAGCCGGGAATCCTTGCGTACTACACAATCAACGACCAGCTCTACTCGATGCCCTTCAACATCTCGACACCGTTGCTCTACATAAACAAGGACATGTTCCGCAAGGCTGGGCTCGATCCCGACAAGCCGCCTCGCACGTTCGACGAGTTTGCAGAGTGCGCGCGTAAACTCACGATCGTGGACAAGTCCGGCAAGGTCGTTCAGTACGGCGCCTCAATCGCCATCTACGGATGGTTCTTCGAGCAGTTCTGCGCTACGTCCAATGTGCTGTACGCTAACAACGGCAATGGCCGAGACAGTATCGCGACAGCTACGGCGTTCGCGACGCCGGAGGGCGCGGCCATTCTGGACTGGTGGTACAGCATGGTCAAGGAAGGTACATCGCTCAACCTGGGCAAAGGCACTGCCAATACGCAGAAGGCGTTCATTGCGGGTCAGGTAGCAATGACTCTGGACTCGACCGCAGTGCTCAATACCATTCTCACCGGTGTTGCGGGCCAATTCGATGTGGGTACCGGGTACTTGCCTCGTCCAAAGAACGCCAAGGGCGGGGTGATTCCGGGTGGAGGGACGCTGTGGCTGATGGGCGGCCATCCGTCGGAAGAGGAGGTTGCTGCGTGGGAGTTCATCAAGTGGGCATCGGAGCCGAAGCAGCAGGCGTGGTGGCACATGAACACCGGCTACTTCCCAGTGACCAAGCTCGCCTACGATCTGCCTGAGCTGAAGGAGCACCACAAGAAGTACCCGCAGTTCGCCACGGCCGTTCAGCAACTGCGCGACACCCCGCGCAGCCGTGCGACTCAGGGGGCGCTGCTCGGCGTGTTCTCGCAGGCTCGCCAGACCATAGAGGACTCCATCGAACAGGTCCTGCTTGGCAAGGCCAAATCGCTGGACGCGCTGAAGTCAGCTGCGTCGGTTATCGATGCGGCGATCGTTCGGTACAACGAGTCAGTGGGCAAGTAGGTTGGGGGGCCCGAATAGGCCTCAGCAACCTAGGTAGACTCAGCTAGTCAAGTATGGGCGATGCAGCGGCGGCACGGAGTAGGTCGCACGGACCACACTGTGCCGCCCTTGGTTTGCCCCCTTCCTTTCATCCCGCGAGTCACCCCGCCCGGCCTGGAGCTGTACAATGAACCACGCAGATCAACCAGGCAGGAGGAATAGCGATGTCCAGCGATTCACCGGCGGTCTGCGGCGCGCCGCTTCCGTCGCCGCCGCCGGCCGTGACGCGCCTTCCTGTGGGGCGCGATGATGTCGTGATTGAGCAGGGATACTGCCTTGAGCCTGTTGCGGTGGGCCTTACCTTCCCTACAAGCTTGGCCTTTGACGAGGAGGGCAGGCTCCATATCGCCGAGGCAGGGTACTCTTACGGTCCTGCCAAGTCGGCGGGGCAGGGTAGAATACTCCGCCTCGAGCGGGATGGCACCATGCGCCAGGTGGCACAGGGGCTCAGGGGGCCTGTGACAGGCATAGCGTGCCGGGGCGGCGCGATTTACGCTGCGGAGGGCGCTTTTCCCGGGAGAATAGCCCGTGTAGATGAAGACGGATCGGCTACACCGCTCGTGGATGGGCTCCGGTCCGGCGGCGACCACTTCACTAGTGATATTGCGTTCGGACCTGATGAGCGGATGTACTTCGGAGTGGGGTCGGTCACAAACGCCGCGGTTGTCGGGGTCGACAACTTCTTCTTCGGCTGGCTCGGGAGCATGCCCCGGTTGTGCGACGTCCCGTATCGGGCTATTCGGCTGCGAGGCGTGAACTATCTGTCGGCGAACCCCTTCACACTGAACCAACCCGTCCCGTGCACGTCCATGACAGGAGCGTTCAAGCCGTTCGGCGTCCCCAGCAGTCCGGGCGAAGTGATCCCCGGCAGTCTTGTGGCGAACTCAGTCATCTATTCGGCCAGGCTCGATGGGTCCGATCTGCGGGTCGTAGCTGACGGACTTCGCAACCCATTTGGGATCGGGTTCTGCCCATGTGGGGCGCTGTACGTTCTCGACCAGGGGTATGACGCCCGCGGCAGTCGCGCAGTGTCCAACTCGCCCGACTCCATGTGGCGGATCGTGGATGGAGGATGGTACGGGTTTCCCGACTTCGTGTCGGGCCGCCCGATCACATGCCCCGAGTTTCAGACGCCGGGGATGCCCCCGCCTGAGTTCGTGATGGGGGAGCATCCACCGCTTGCCGGCCAGCCTGTGCTGAGGCTCCCGCCCCACTCGGCCTCAACCAAGTTCGCGTTCTCCACGAACCCTTCGTTCGGGCATGTGGGTGAGGCGTTCATCGCGCAACTCGGGTCGGGCGGGCCGTCGACCGGCGGCGTGATTCCCGCAGGGTACAGAGTGGTCAGGGCTAATCTCCGCAGTGGAGAGGTGCACGATTTCGCGGCGAGCATGGATCCCGGGCCGGGTGGGAAGGGCCCTCAGCGCCCGGTGGACGTGAAGTTCGATCCCACCGGTACGGTCATGTACATTCTGGATTTCGGCACGCTGGAGGGTCTGCCCACTGGCGTCGTGCCCTATTGCTGCTCAGGCATGGTATGGAAGGTCACCAGGATACGGTAGTATGCGCCGGCGGGCGACGGGGCCTGCCGGGCCGCGCCACCCGCCATGTCGTCGCCCCGGCTTCAGTCTGTGACGAAACGTGCGGCGCGTGCAAGGCGTTCTGGGAAGTCCTTAGGGAACGTGTGCGCCATTCCCTCCACCACTTCGATGCGGCAAGAGACCCCATTGCTGTCCAGAAAACGCTGAAGCTTCTCTGTTCCAGCGAGAAAATAGTCTTTCTCGCCGGTGATTATGTATCCTTTCACACCGCGCTCGGCCGCCGACTCCACGTGCGCGGCGAATTCCTCGGCATCGCGAACCGCCGGGACTACGGCAATGAACCCGCAGAGCGGGAGCGCCAGCGACATGGAGATTGCCAGTCTACCGCCTTGCGACGCGCCGGCAAGTATCACGCGGTCGGCATCGAAGCGATGCGAGCCACGCAGGCTGGCAAGGACCCCAGAGACTTCGGCTTCGCCCTCCGCCCGGTCGTCCCAGCAGTACTGATCCTTGGCGCACATCTGCGACGACTGAGCCGAGGCGAGCAGAAACCCCAGGTCGTCGGCTGCGGAGCGGAAGCGTTCGATGAACTCTGGGCCGGTCCCGGTGTACCAATGGAGAGCGAGCATCAGAGGCGGGAGTGCGCCGTCATGTCCGGTTGGAGCGGCGGTTCTGTCTCGCGGATCGAGGATGAATGTCTGCGGCTTGGAGTGGACCTGTGCGGCTCGCCAGCGTCGGTCGGTTTCAGCCAGCACCTCGGCCATCTGCGGCAAGGTTCGAGCTGCCTCGAGGTCCGGGTCCCTGTTCAGCATGATCGGACTCCACCACGCGCCTTCGGCCAATCCCTGTGCCAGGGCGGACACGGCCTCCTCGGCTCGACCCATCAAGCTGAGGATGCACGCCTTCCAGTAAGCGGTCTTCGGCAACCTGTCAGGGTAGAGCCGAGACGCTGATTCAGCTACCGCGAATGCTCCGGCGAGGTCGCGCGCATAGAAGAGGTCAAACATCTGGGTCTGCACTGGTCTTTGTCATGGTAGCAGTGGAAGCCCTGCCCCAGGTTCTGGGAGGCTACCTGCTGCCAGATACCGGGCTGGCCACAACCTTAGGGGTTACCACGGGCATAATCTCTTTATTG
>Ga0079067_1028760_pt1 | contig 12998 bp, 12 predicted proteins | sample ADurb_Cas_03_Slu_FD_73458 | JGI IMG/M metagenome (GOLD analysis project Ga0079067, IMG submission 73458) | Active sludge microbial communities from Illinois, USA, of municipal wastewater-treating anaerobic digesters - ADurb_Cas_03_SludgeMetaT... | ecosystem: Engineered > Bioreactor > Anaerobic >...
GTTGGTAGATTCGCCTCCCCCGGAAGCGAATCCTGCAACTTCGGAAAATTCACTTCCGACTTTCGATGCGGGTGTCAGAAACTATTCCAATGCTTTTCGAGACGAATCGGAAGGGATCCTCACGGCAAGTACCATGGCGCCGTGGAGGACAAACGGACTTTGTGACGAAATACACATACTTGTCAAGCACTGCATCATACGGTCATCAGGAGGGAGTATTCGTGCGAACCAAACCACATTTCAACGCAACACTCGTAGCGTCCGTCTTCATTGTGGCCGCGATCATCCTCACAGCAGCGACTGTTCTGGCTCAGATGGCCTCGGGCAGCTCGATCTCGGGAACGGTCACGGCCACCCGAGGGCCGAATCCTGCAGTTCTCCCGCCAATTGCAGGCGCAACCGTAGTTGCCCAGCCCGGCGACTACAAAGCAGTCACCGACGCAAAAGGGGCGTACTCCGTTTCGCTTCCGCCCGGCTCCTACAAGCTCGCTTTCTCGGCCCCCGGATTCGAAAGCGAGACGCAATCAGTCACAGTAGCATCGTCTACAGCGCGAATCAGCGCAAATGCGGCGCTGTTTCCGACTCCGGCCGGCAAGCCGGTTGCCGCGATCAAGGCCGGCGGACGAGCCCCAGTTCAGGGGCCTGTCTCATACGGCAGCAGCGTAAGCCTTGACATTTCCGGTTCTCAGAACCTGTCGCCTTCCGGCATACGCTGGGAAGTGCGCGACGCCGCGGGCAACATAGTGAATGACCTGTATTCGGCCGTTTCCCGCCCACTGCAGCTTGAGCGGTCAGCGGTACCCGGCAGCTCGGTGTACACCTATGAGTTCATCCCGCCTAAACCCGGGGTCTTCAGCGTAACCGTGTTTCTCAAGAACAGCTTCTCCGGCGAGGAAGAGTCGTCCGCGTCGTATTCGGTCACCGCCGTGAACAGCCCGCCGGAGGCCGTCCCGCACCTGATTGCAGGCCCCAACCGTCCGTCAAAGACCCCCGACGGGAAGTTCAAAGATGGTTCAGGCCTATCCATTGTGGCTGCAGGCGACCGAGTGTACCTGGCCGGATTCGGCATCGACAGCAATGCCAACTCGCCTGAGCTGTATAACCCGGGCGGCGACACTCCCGACACCTACGGCAAGAACCATGACTGGAACCAAAGCCAATTCGGCTGGACCTGGAAGCTGGAGCATGAGGACGCTTCCGGCGCTGTGGTCGACGTAACCGCCCAGCTTCGCGCGGCCCCAGGCGAAATCCCCACGGACGTGCAGTTTCCCTGGTTCATGGCCGAAAAGCCAGGCAAGTACATAGCCACCCTCACCGTGAGCGACCGTGACCCGTACCAAACCCCAGCCACGGGCGCCGGGAAGATCACCGTCACAGTCCTTCCCGAGAGCAAGGCATATGCTAAAGAGACGACATGCAAGGCATGTCACAAGACTCAAATGGCGTTCACCGGCATGGACTGCCAGTCGTGTCACGGCCCGGGGCAGGCTCACGTGACGGCCAAAACCGCCGCCAAGAAGACCACTATCTCGAAATCCTATGAGAGCGCGCAATGTGGGCAGTGCCATACCGAGTACTTCGAATGGGAAAAGTCCCGCCATTCCGATGGATATGCGTTTGGGTACAGTGAGATCGCGGCGCCTCTCATGCTCAACTGCGCCAAATGCCATTACCCCGAAGGCTACGCCGATGCCACGCAGATCGCAGCCGACAAGGGAATCACCTTCGGTGAGGTGGCCTTCAAGAAGGCCATGGTTCCAGGCGGACCGCTCATGTTCGATTTCAGCAAGGCGCCCAACAAGGTAGGCCAGGCCGTATCGTGCACGACGTGCCACGGCCCGCACGATGTCACGGCGAACAACCCAGTGGGCCTTCGGGCCGACAAGTCGATCCTGTGCGGAACGTGTCACCAAGAGAAGTGGCAGAACGTGCTGCTCGAGGGAATTGCGGGCGAACTCGGCTCGGCCTATGAGTATTCGGGAACCGACTATGCCGTTTCGAACCCACACAACACCGATGACAAGTGCGTCCTGTGCCACATGAACCGGGAAACCAGCCTGCCGGACGCGGTGGGCGTAGCCGGCCTGGGCGGGCACACCATGAGGATGCGCGACGCAGGCCCCGACGGCAAACTTGGAGGGTTCGGCCCATCAGCCGACGACCGAGCACGCATGCGCGAGCAGAACTCGGCAGACGACATCCTGAACCTAGCGCCCTGCAAGAAGTGTCACCCCGATGCCACTTCCTTCGACATCGACGGCAAGCAGCAGGAGATCTACGCCCTCTGGACCAAGCTGGGCGACATGCTCCGCGAGCAGAACTCGAGCGTGCTGCCTGGCTACAAGCCCGGCGACAAGTGCGCCACATGCCATCGCGGCGGCACACTGCCGTTCGACAACGACCCGGCACTCGTGCTGGAGAACGCGTACACCAACTACAAGCTGGTGGCCAACGACAGAAGCTGGGGCATACACAACTACCAGTACACTAAGCTTCTGCTCGAAGACTCCATCCGGTCGCTGACGAACTACCTCGCCGGCAAATAGTGGGGCATAGGTGGCCGAACAGCAGAGGCCACGGAATTGTCGGCAAGCCGCGGAGAAGACCGCGCAAATCGAATAAGGCGCGCGCGTGATCACGGGAACACGCGCGCGTTTCCTTTTCTGATTCTCTGATTCTGACATGAACGAGGGCAAACCAGGAGGAACTAGGGTGACGAGGAATGCGTTTCTAGCTATTAGGCATACTCTACAAGAAGGAAGGTGATCATGTTGGCTGAGGCTATTAGGAGACTAAGCGCCGGGGCGGGTTCGCGGTCGCGGGCAGGACCGACATGGAACCGGCGGAAGATGACGGCGCTGGGCATCGCCGTTTTCGGGGCGGCGATCGTGACGCTAGTGCTGTGGGGCGCAAGCGCCGCGGCAGCGGCAGCGCAGCCCGGCGTCGACCCAGTCACGCGCTACGCGAGCATCGGCAACGACCGGGTCATACTGCTGATACCAGAAGATATCTGCCCTTCCCAGAAGATGCAGCTGCTTCTACTGGAAACCGCCACAGAATCACTACGTTATGCTGAGGATCTCTTCGGTAGTTACCTGAGTCACCCCGTAGTGCACCTGTGGCTGAACGCGGGCGAGAAGCCCGAATCAGTCGTGCCCCCGACCGGAGCATTCGCGCTGGCGACCTGCAGGGTAACCGACGAAAGCGGGACCGTGCCCCAGACACCCGATGAAGTCAGGAAATACTCATTCCTCATGGTGCACGAGTACTCGCACCTTGTTCACATGTTGCACATGCACAGGACGTATCCGGCTCTTGCCGAAGGATTCGCCTCGCTGGCTTCAGAGTACGCGCGCCGCGACGGCCTGCAGGAGGGCGAACTACGTGAGGCGGCGCCCGATGAAGCTCAGAGCGCTCAATGGGTACTCACGCCTCACATTACCGCAGCTAGCGCCCTCGAAGCCGGTATCTTGCCGCCCATCCGCGAGATCCTAACCTTGGGGCATAGCGGGCAAGCCTGGAATCAGTGGATGCTTTACGCAGTACCCACATCCCTGCTGGGTTTCATAGACGAGGAGTTCGGCAGGCCGACCCTGACCGATGTATTCAGGCATTGCCCCGAGGCCACGGGCCCGACTGGGAATGCAGCGGGAAATCGGTCGGCCCACAATGAGCTGTTCGATACGTTTGAGCGCTACACAGGCATTTCCCTGGACGAACTGGAGGCCATGTGGCATCGCCGACTAGGCCAGTTGCGAGTCGACAATCGTTCAGTTGCCGCAGTGAAGCTCCTCAAGGACCTGGACAGAACGGATACGATCTCGCTCCTGTGGGCCCTGCGTACTAGCGGCAGGAAGCTTGACCTTGAATTCCTGAGGGCCTTGGCCGAGCTGCGAGCCGATATCTTAAGGTTTGGCTCCCTCTCCTTGGCCGTGGCGGCGCCGGGCAGCGATACCCCGGCAGATGATGATGAGGATACTGCCGAACTGTCCGAACGGTCACTTTCCGAGCGCATCGACCACCTGGCAGAATGGGCGCAGGAGCTATGGCGGAAGGCATATGAGTGACTCAGGGTCGGCTGCCGCCCTTCGCTGGGCTAGCCGCTCTAGCTGGGCCGGCAGCTCTAGCTGGGCCGGCAGATATTTGCACTCTCCGGGGCTCAACACGGAGGTTCTTCGCCGCATATGTGCAGGAAATCTCTGTCGTGATGGTTTCGGGCAGCCCGGTTGCCACAAAACGTCAGGTGCGACGCTATTTTGGTGCCAATAATAGCTATGTACACCCTTCAGCATACATACGTCCCATATCTAGGCACTCAGGAACGCCTCGCCCACTCCGGAATGCCGCTTATTGGCGTGATACTGGTAAAGTTAGCCGTATTGGCGCACTCACGCGGAGATTTTTCGCCGCGTGAGTGCAGATAACCTCCGTCTGACGTCCCCAGAGAGGAAGAAAGCTGCATGCATACCCCCTGTTGGTATTGATGGCGGGCGTCCGCCACGGACGTCCGCCCTGGGAACGCGCCGACACCGACTCGGGCTACCGGCATGCGCTCCCCGGCTCGGAGCGAGTGTTCCGAGCAAGGCGTCCATCGGGCGATGCAACGGCGGGCATGTGGCAATCCGCGCATGCCAGGCCGAACTGGTAGTGCAAGCTGTCGGCGCTGATCACACCCGGCTGCCCGTACAGCCACGATGGATACTTGATCGGGATCGCGGTAAGAGCCACAGAGACCATTGCTCCCACCCTCGCTGCCTCGGCCAGAGCATATGCGATTGTCGGACCGTCCCGAAAAGCGTTCCTCTGGGCGGCGAAGAGGAACGCCATCAGAAGCGATGCGACTGGCCCCGCAAGCACCATCCAGATGTAGTGCACTTTGTCCACTTCTACCTCATCTGCGCCCCAGACCCATGTACCGACCCACCCGCCCCATGGCTGAAACAGCACCCGCAGCCTGCCCCACTTGAATGGCTGTACCGTCCGGCGCGCTCCTACTCGGACGATGACGTCCTGCCCAACGAAGAGAACGACCCGCGCTGCCTCCACCGGCAGATCGCGGGTCCTCATCCCATACCGCAGACCGACTTCGGGAACTCCTTTGCTGATCACATAGATGTGCCGTTTACATAGCCTCTGATACTTCTGCCCAATACCGCAGGCGGGCGAACCGCTTGGTAGACGGATTCAGCTCAGCGACGAGGGATTACCTGGCGAGTGACGAATGATCTATTTGGTACGTCACGTTTCGAGGAGGCAGGCGCGTGCTTACTCAGTCTGAGGCGGATGCACTGATAGCTGTTCCCAAGCGCATGCTCGAACCGAGCCTGATCGAGCTTCCATCGCGCGGCCAAAGGAAGTGCTACCCTGCCAAGTCAGCGGACGGTCGTTCGGATTTCCTATTCGATGTCCGAGTCAGCGGTGTAAAGGTGTCCAATCGAACGTGTCAGGAGCGCGTGCATGTGTCGGAAGTGCTTCTCCGGCTAGACATGGACGGTCCTCCACATGATAATCCCGACGGTCAAGAGATCATTGGTCCTCACTTGCACGTGTACCGTGAAGGCTTCGCGGCGAGGTGGGCGTATCCTGTACCGGCTGAGATCCTGAGATACGGCCATTTGCTGCCGGATATTTTCTACGGGTTCCTGGAGTACTGTAATGTCATAGATATTCCATCAATCCAGGGAGGATTGCCAATATGATCGACTCGGAGCATCTTGTGGAATCCTATTCGGCCTGGCTGAAGCAAAAGACCATAGCCAAGGACATCAGCGGGATAGTCGAGATAACGACTCCCTTCTTGGATCACAACAATGATCGTCTTCAGATCTACGTTGAGCGCCGAGGTGACCTTCTGCAGCTGAGTGATGACGGTCACGTCATTCAGGGGCTCTCAATGTCCGGCTGCGATATCCAAACGCAGAAGCGGAAGGAGATATTGGCCAGCATTGTGAATGGTTTCGGCGTTCAGCACGACGGCGATGTGCTGTCAGTGGAGTCGACGATCGACGAGTTTCCGTACAAAAAGCATCGCCTGCTGCAGGCGATGAGATCCGTAGATGACATGTTCATGACTTCAAGGAGTACCGTTGCATCGCTGTTTCTGGAGGATGTCGAGGCTTTCCTTGAGGCGTACGCGATCCGTTTCACCCCGAATGTCCAGTTCGTAGGGAAGAGCGGTTTCATCAACAAGTTCGACTTCGTAATCCCAGCCTCGCGAACCGCTCCAGAACGACTACTAAGCGCCATAAACAGGCCCACTCGGGAAAGCACCGCCAGCCTGCTATTTGCGTGGAACGATACGCGAGCGGTACGTTCCGACAAGTCGGTCCTGTATGCTGCACTCAACGATACCGATAAACCAGTCCCTTCGGATCTCCTCGGCGCCTTAGCAAGCTATGGGATAAAGCCCATCACCTGGAGCCTTCGCGACAACTACATCTCGGAGCTTGCTGCATGAATGATCTCCACAAAAAAGAGCCCGCGCTTCTTCCGCTACAGACCAAAAAGGAGGCGTAATCGAGATGAATGCAGACGATGATCACCGCCACGATGCGCCGCCGCGCGCCAGCAGCCGTATCTCGGTGGTTCGCGGGGATATCACAAGGCAGCATGTTGACGCAATAGTCAACGCCGCCAATACCGCGCCGCTGGGAGGAACCCACCGAGATGGGCCTCGGGCAGCGGCGCCAGCTGTGGGTAGGAAACCCCGCAGCGAAGGTTCGGCATTTCGTATGCGGAGATGGGTTGTGGGACTAGTGGAAGAATCTAGGTGCCGATATTCTCGGCGCTTTTTTGGCGACGTGTCGATTTTCTCGACGATGGCTGCTGCATAATCGAGCGTATGGGTGTATAGGACGCACGGCGCCGATTCAGCGCACCATATAAGCCCATTTCGACTGACTACGTACGGCATAATATGGCATGATGCCCCAGATGCTGGCTATGAATTCCTACCGACAGCCGCTGCAGTCATCCGGAGCTTGCGTTTTTCCCTTCCATACGGCTATACGCCGCATTATGCATCAACCATTGTCCAGATTCTCGACGTATCAGAGAAAGCGCGTCGATTATGTCGACACCTCACAGCAAAACGCCAGGTAGGCGGGCCTACAGCTGCAAACGAGCAGCGTAAGGCACGTGGCCTACTTGAGGAGGTCAGTCTTCATGCCGCCGGGAGCGAGGATGCCGGCCATTCTCTCCTGCAGCGCATTGAAGAATGCAATCGCCTTGCTTACTGCCTCGGTAGGCGCGTCCGGCCCCAGCGCCGACCCGTAGGAGACTTCCGCCGTGATGATCCTGCCGGTATCAAAATCGTACCATACGGAGATGTCGACTTCAGTACTCATGCCTTGACCGAAGTCGAGCTCGCCGGGTGTAACCTTATGTTCCCTGATAGCGATACCTCCGACCATCTCCAGCTGCGAGTCGAGCGGAACTCCCAGTACCGCCAGTGACGGGAAGTACCCGGCATATACTCCGAGAGTGTTGCCCCCTAGCTTCTCTACAGCGACTCCCTTGATTGTGCAGGCCATCGAAACGGCGCTGGCGTTCTGGCCGACTGCGCCGCCGATGAAGCCGGCGACATCCTCCTCATAGGAGAATGAGGGCTTGACTCCCTCGGCTGCCGTCACTGCATCAGAGGGGACAGTGTCCACATCGCCCCTGCGGTACTTGAGGTTCAGGTCTACCTTGCTTTCGAGTTTGCCGTCTTTCAGCTTGATCCGCAGGCGGAGGCTGAGGTTCTCCCTGCCCAACTGCTCGGAGGTTGTGTCGAGGTACATCACCTTCCGAGCCCCTTCATCGAACGGATTCTTGGCTTCGACGACCTGTATGCCCATTTCAGCCGCCAGGCCCTTCACAATGCCCCAGCATTGCGCATAGCCTTCGGCCCGGTTGGCAAAGACGTCCGTCTGTATCAGGAGTTTCAGCTCCCGACTGTTTGGGGTCGCCATAGTCGCTTCGGCCGCGACCGGGGCAAACGACGCCAATGCGAAGATGGCGATTAGCAGTCCCAGTCGTCTACCTGCCAAATGCCTGCCTCTGAGCATTTCTCCAATCCCCTTTCTTGTCAGGTTGTCGGGTTTCGCGGCGTCACTGAGCCCGCGCCCCTACCCGTGGTTTTGCCTTTCTCGCCTGCAGTATGGGGATGACGAACGACAACGCCGCAATCACCAGCAGAGCCACGCTCCCAGGTCGCTGGAGTATGGCAGTCGGCCCGGCCATCATCACAGCTCTGCGCAGGTTGACCTCAGCCATCTCGCCCAGCACCATGCCCAACACCAGGGGAGGCAGAGGATATCCGTATCTCTTCAGAATCCAGCCCACCACGCCAAACCCGAGGCATACCATGACATCCCACAACCCCGAGTTCACGGCGTAACTGCCGATCATAGCGAACGCGAATATCAGCGGAAACAGTATCTGCTTCCTTACCCGAGTGACGTTGATCCACAGCCGACTGCCGGCAAGCCCCAGGATGAGCATTATCACATTGCCGATGAGTAGAGACGCGAACAGCTTGTATATGAGCTCGGGGCTCTTCACGAACAGCTCAGGCCCGGGCTGCAAGTTGTGTATCATCAATGCGCCCATGAGCACTGCCGCAGTTGCGCTGCCGGGTATCCCCAGGGTAAGCATGGGCACTAGTGCGCCTCCCACCGAAGCGCTGTTCGATGCCTCCGCAGCCGCCACACCCTCGGGCATGCCTTGCCCGAATTCCTCCGGAGTGCGGCTGAACCTCTTCTCCACATCGTAGCTGATGAAGGTGGCTATTGTAGCGCCGGCGCCTGGGAATATGCCCACGATGGTGCCGATCACGGACGCCCTCAGCATTGACATACGCAGTCTCCAGTAGTAGACCAGCGACGGCCATTTGGCCTTCGCGGAGCCCGCCACTGATTCGGCCGTAAAATCGAACTTCTCCACCTCGGCGAATACCTCGCTGAGCGCCAGCAAACCGATGAGCATGGGAATGAACTCGAAGCCGTCGAATAGGTTCACGTTTCCAAATGTGAACCTGCTGACGCCGAGAACGGGATCCATACCGATTGTGCAGATCAGAAGGCCCAGAACAGCTGATATTGCGCTCTTCAGGGCATTCTGCCCTCCCATGCTTGCAATTGTCGACAGGCCCAACACTGACAGAGAGAAATACTCGGCCGGCCAGAACTTCAGCGCCACTCTGGCCAGGGGTCCTGAGAACAGAATCAGCACGATGATACCAACAGCGCCGCCCACGAAGGATGCCACAAGCGACACCCCGAGCGCCTCGCCTGCCCTGCCCTTCTTGGCCAGCGGGTATCCATCGAACGCAGTCACCACCGCCGACGGTGTGCCCGGCGTGTTTATGGTGACCGCCGTTATCGAACCGCCGTAGTTGGCTGCCAGGTATATGGCCGCCAAGTATACCAGGGCCAGCGATGGGTCCATTGCGTAGGTGAATGGAACCATCAATGCCACCCCCATTGAAGGCGACACGCCAGGCATCGCGCCGGCCAGTATCCCCACGATGATCCCTGCGGTTATCAGAAGAAGGGGCTCAAGACTCATGAGCGCCCCTGCTGCCTTAAGCAATCCGATCAAGCCCTGCACGATATCTCGTCCTCCCGCCTCATCTTCTCAATACGGCCGCCAGCAGAATGCCCGTAGGTAGCGGGACCGACAGCAGCCTGTAGAACACGAAGTACGAGAAGGCTACCCAGCCCCCTGCAACCAGCGCCAACCTGGGAAGATCCCTATAGCCCAGTAGAAATCCGCAAACAAACACGAACAGCCCGGCTGAAACGAAGTACCCTACCCACGTAATGCCGATGATCTTCAGGACAAGCAAGGCCATAAGCAACAACACCTTGTCCAGCCTGCCGGCCTCAGGGTCAGGCGAGTCCTTACGTGCGAACACGCGAACAAGCCTGACTATGGCCAGCGCCACTAACAAGCCCGCCCACACCCTGGGAACCAGTTCAGCATCTACACCAGCGAAACTCATGCTGGGGAAGCCATAGGTCAGGGCACACGCTACGAGACCCGTGGCTGCCAGAGCGGTATCCAGCGTGATCCTTCCCACGTATTGCCTCATGGAACCTCTACGGGCGAGGGCCCAGGCGAGTAGCACGACACATGCTCCGATGAGGGGCAGGATAGCCTGCCCCGATCCCGCAACCCATGAGGAGAACGACTCCACAGCCATTCCTCCGATCCGTTGGGACTACTTGATTATCCCGAACTGCTTGAAGTACTTCTGAGCATCCTCCAGGTCCTTCTTCACGAACCTGGTGAACTCATCCGTCTTGTACGCCACTACTTCAATGGCCTGCTCTTCAAAGAAGCTCTTCCACTCAGGATCCTTTGCGACCTTCTCCACCAGATCCTGCAGCCAAGCAATGGCCTCTGGCGGTGTGCCCTTCTTGACCGCGAATCCTCTCCACATGATCTCGTCGTCCAGGCCGGCTAGCCCCAATTCCTTGAACGTAGGAGCGTCGGGGTACTGCTTGAGCCGCTTGTCTGACGATACTGCACACACCTTCAGGTCAGGCCTGCCCATAGTGTCTGCCGGGTTCCCCACATATGCGACGCCCTGACCGCCCATGAGCGCCGCCATGGCCTTGGGCCCGCTTTCAAACGGTATCCACATCGCGGAGATTCCAGCCTTGTCCCATACCTTCATGGCCATCAAGTGATCATTCCCGCCGGTTGAGGGGCCCACCCAGATCTGCTTGCCGCCCTTGGCCTTTGCATCCTTGACAATGTCGGCCCAGTCGTTCGTGGGCAGCTTGCTATTGGAGATGATGCACTCCGGGTCCTTCATGAGCATGGACACCCATTCGAAGCCCCACACGTACCTGTCGATGCTGCTATTAGTGGATACTACCTGGATAACCACCGATGTTGTGGGGGCGAAGATGGTGTAGCCGTCGGCCGGCTGCCCCAGCACGTACTCCATGCCAACCAGGCCGCCCGCCCCGGAGCGGTTCTCGACCACGAATACTGCCTTAGTGTACTTGGACGCCACGTCAGTGAACTTCCTCGTGGTGACGTCCATCAGCCCACCGGGCGCAACATAGTTGATAATCCTGATGGGCTTCGCGGGGAAGGCGTCTTTGGCGGCCGCGCCCGACGCGAAGGACAGAACGAGCAGGGCAGCCACTGCCAGGAACAGCATACGTACACGGTTGTTCTTCATCTAGCTAACCTCCCAAGTCATCTTCTCCGGCTCACACAGGATGAGAGCCGAGTGCTAGCGCTGAAACAGCCGGAACATGAGGCCGTGCCTCAAGCCTCGATCACTCATAGTAAGCTCAGCCACATCCAAACACTCCATGATGCCCCTGACTATGCAGGCGCCTCCGATGATCACTTCGGCGCGCTTGGGCTGGAGTCCTACGATCCTCCGCCGATCACCCAGCGGCATTGAGCAGAACAACCTGATCAGATCGTCCACATCATCCCTGGTAAGGGCAGCGCCCTGTATCAGGTCGGGATTGTACTCGGCCATCTTGAGCTTGACAGAACCCATAGATGTCACGGTCCCGCCGATACCGATCAGCCTGTCAACTGGCCGCTCGGCATCGACGCGGTTCGCTCGGAGTGTGTCAAGCACGGACGACATCGCGGCCTGCACCTGCTCCGGGCCCGGTGGGTCTGACGCAAGATGCTCATCGGAGACTTTGACCGCTCCCAGGTTGATGCTGAACCTGCGGTCGACGCCGGCGTCCCCTCCGAAGCTAAACTCAGTGCTCCCGCCGCCAACGTCGCACACAGCCAGTCGCCCCGCTGAAGCACCGATGCCCGACAGAACTGCGAGATATGCAAGCTCAGCCTCTTCCTCGCCCGGAATCACCCGAACCGCGATGCCCGACAGGTTCTGCACTGCCGCGACGAAGTCGGCTGCGTTCTTCGCGGTTCTGAGGGCCATGGTTCCCACGGCCACGATCTCCTCTGCTCCACTGGCCCGCGCGAGTTCAGCAAAGCCGGCCACGGCCTGCGCATTGCGCTCCATCGCCTCCGACTGCAGCATGCCTGTGTCGCCCATCCCCTCACCCAGGCGAGCTATGTTATTCTGGTCGACCACACTCACGAGGCTCCCGTCGGAAGCACGTTCAGCGACATACAGCTTGATCGAGTTCGTCCCTATGTCGATTACTGCTTTTCTGTTCATTTAGTCCATCCCCACAACACGTTTCATGGCCGCTATGTAGTTGATGTTGGCGAAAGAACCCAGCCCGAGCTGACGCACGGTCTCCATCACAAGGTCCGGATCCGCATGCTCTACGCAGATAGTCTGCAGAGGGATAGAGTTGAACTCAGTCATGGCGAACTCTACAGTGCATCCGTTAATAGTCAGGCCGTATCTCCGTTTGGCGACGTCTACGGCCACAAGGTCCGGATGAGGCTCAACGATATCTTCAATGAACTCATCGTAAGTGTACGACTTCCTGATGTCGGGCGGGGCCGAAACCTGTAGCACACCCAGCAGCCTCATGAGATTCTCCGCTGCAACGGGAAACTGTTCCTTCATGATAGGACGCCACTGTTCCAGACCATCGTCATTCACAGCCTGCAGCGACTTGATATCCATCAGCCCGTCGCGTATCTTGGTATTCTCATTGCTTCTGCGCGATAGTATGTAGACCTCTTTGCTCTCTTTCAGCTTGGCCTCGCCATGGCTCAGCACTCCGGCGCCCTCGGCCTCCAGGTTCTCTGCAAACGTACGCCATTCCCATCTGGGGATTATCACACCGTCCAAGCATCATCCCTCCGTCCACATGGTGGTTAGCGTCCCGGGTTCACGGCCGCTGAACCCTTGCTGCATGCCACTAGTGTCTAGCTACTGTAGTGCAAATGCACGAAGCGTGCCAAACGCGTGATCCGGCTAGAAGCGGGCATTCAGAGAAGACGGGCCAAAAACGCGGGCCTTCATCAGTTCACAATGAACCGTTCATGGGTTCAATGTGATACTATGTGCTAAAGGAGGAAGCAGTCATGCCGTCATCGAGAGCGAT
>Ga0079067_1064278_pt1 | contig 12938 bp, 6 predicted proteins | sample ADurb_Cas_03_Slu_FD_73458 | JGI IMG/M metagenome (GOLD analysis project Ga0079067, IMG submission 73458) | Active sludge microbial communities from Illinois, USA, of municipal wastewater-treating anaerobic digesters - ADurb_Cas_03_SludgeMetaT... | ecosystem: Engineered > Bioreactor > Anaerobic >...
GTCGTTACCATAGCTCCAGTTAAATACTGCTGATAGATCGAAACCTTTGTAACGGGTATTAACGGTAAATCCACCAGTGTGCTTCGGATTGGCATCGCCAATAATAGTACGATCCTTAACGTTGATCACGTTGCTGTTATCGCTGTTATCCAAATCCTGCAGCTTCATTGAACCAGGACGAATAGTGCCAACAACAGCACTGGCATCAGGAACTCCTGGCTTTAGAATCCACTTCTTAGTTGCTTCATCATAGCCCACAAAATCGCTCACCTCGTAACGGCCGGCCGATTTGTAGCCGTACATCATGCCTACAGAACCGCCTGTTGCAATCCAAAAATCGTTACCAATGTCTGTAGAGGCCCAAGTCGATTCGGCGCCAAAATCTTTCATAACACCCAGGCTCTTTATTTCGTTGCGGTTAAAGCCTATGTTAAAGTTGAAGTTTAGACCAAAATCCTTTTTATCAACGGCAATCCAGTTTAGCGAAATTTCAACTCCCTTGTTCTGAGTTTCTCCCATGTTACGATATTGAATATCGTATCCTGTTCCTGCAACAGGAAATGCAATAAGCAAATCCTTTGTAGTGTTTAAGTAGAATTCGAACGATCCTGTTAAGCGTGATTTTAGCAACGAATAGTCGATACCAATGTTGCGGGTATAGGTAGTTTCCCATTTCAAATCGGGATTTGCCATTGTTTTGGATGGCGCCCAGAAGTTTCCTGTTCCGTTAATCCACTCTGTATTGGTTGATACAAATACTTGGCTTAGCAAGCCCGATGGAATGTTGTTATTACCAGCAGTACCATAACTAAAGCGAATTTTCATGTCGTTCAACCAACTTTCGGACCATTGCATAAAGTTCTCGTCGGATATACGCCAAGCTGCAGCGGCTGATGGGAAGTACCCCCAACGGTTACCCTTTGCAAATTTTGATGATCCATCGGCACGGAAGGTTCCCGATAGGATATATCGTCCCTTGTAGTTATAGTTGACTCTACCAAAGAAGGATGTTAGGTTGTCATCTGGGTAGTAGAAATTGTCGATAGACGATGCGACACCTTGCGAGGTTAACTTAAATGCTTGAGTAGCGTTGAAAAGCTTAGGAAGACCATGAACCGTATTGCTAAGCTGCTTTGCGCTGGTATGAAGTAGCTCTTGTCCTAAAAGCATGCTTACGCTATGATCGCTTCCTAGCCACTCCTTGAAGTCGTAGTTGATGGTATTGGTATTTCTAAAGCGTTCGCGACCGTTATCGGTAAGGATGGCAGCAGGAAGCCCTTGGTTTTCGCTTGCTGGTGCATTCTTAACATAGTAGGTAGAGCGGCCGTAAAAACGCTCCTCGTTGGTTTTGTACACGTCGAGTCCGACTTCCGATTTTGCTGTAAAGTTTTTGAAAACCTCCCATGCAGCGCTAGCCGAAGCGTTGTAGTTTATGCGGCGTTGCTTTTTGTCGTTATCAGCAATGGCAACATTAGGCTTGGTTAAATCGCCAAATGTTTCCTCGTCGGTGTCATCTGAATTTCCAGAAGTTCCAAGTGGAATTGGGGTATAAATTACGGTGTGCTTCAGGCGGGAGTCGGCCGAAGACGCCTCGTTTTGCTCGTTAAGCCCACCTCCGTTTACTCGGGTATCCGAATAGCGGAACGAATAGTCAAGAGTAATTTTTTTGTTTGGCTTATGGTTCAACTTTAGGTTAAAGTTGCTTCTATTAAAGTCAGAACCAACCATAATGGCCTTATCCTTTAGATAAGAGTAGCTAAAAGCATAGTTAAACTTGTCGCTACCACCGGTAAGGCTAAGGTTGTGGTTCATCGAGTAGCCAGTACGCCCGTATATCTCATTCTGCCAGTCTGTGCCAGTAGTATTCTGGTAGGATGATAGGTTGCTATAGTCGCCGAAATAGTTGGTATAGCTTGTCAGATCATCCTTCAGAAGAGCCAACTCGTATTGCCACTTGGCAAAATCGTAGGGCTGGAGCACGTCTAGCGTTTTTGCAATGCTCTTAACCCCATAGTAGGCGTTGTACTTAACCGACATCCTACCTTCCTTACCCTTCTTAGTGGTAACAATGATAACGCCATTAGCGCCTCGAGCTCCGTAAATGGCGGTCGAAGATGCATCCTTTAGAACATCAATACTCTCGATGTCGGAAGGGGCAATATCGTTGATTCGATCTACCGGAAATCCGTCTACAATATAGAGCGGGCTATTGTCTCCGGTTATCGAACCTCCTCCACGTACGCGAATCTTCATTTCGGCATCCGGAGAACCTTCTGTTGAGGTTATCTGAACACCGGCTAAGCGTCCGCTCATAGCTTCAAGGGCAGATGCAACAGGTATTGCCGCAATAGCCTCCGCCTTAACAGAGGCTACCGATCCGGTAATGTCACGCTTTCGCTGAATGCCGTAGCCAATAGCAACAACCTCCTCCAGCTGTACAGAAGAATTCTTCATCACTACGGTAATCTGCTTTTGCCCTTTTAAAGGAACATCTTGGTTCTGCATTCCAATAAATGAGAATCGGAGAATTGCAGTGCTTAAATTTTTCACCTTAATCTTAAAGGTCCCATCTATCGTTGTAGAGGCACCAACAGTTGAACCCACCACCTGAACGGTTACGCCAGGAAGAAGTTCTCCTTTTTCATCCTTTACCACACCACTCACCTCTTGAACTTGAGCCATAGCGCTCGAAATCCCAAAGAAGGCAAGAAGTAGTAAAAGCTTAATCGAGATGTGTTTCATTGTTGAAATTTAGTTTTGTTAGGTTTCACTTTTTTGCCGACAACTAGCAAGTAAGCTTCATGTAATAGTCCTCCATTTTCATGGATTTTATGGATGCAATATAGGACGACATTCACAAAAGGATGGGTGTGTTTTATCCCATTCAAGGGGGTAAAACGTCACATTCGTAACATTTCTTAACGTCATAAAAATACCACAAAACCATGTATAAGTAACACTTACACACATACCCCATCCTTTTAGCTAACAAAACCAGCAAAAAAAGCATCGAATTTTCATCTCCTAATAATCGATCATAATATACGATTATCGATACGAATGCCCCTCCCTTTATCTCGATTATACACTATGCCTGAACAGCAAAAATTCGATTTAGTATTATAGTTGAGGGAAAGTTCTTGTTTGCTAGTTTACTACATCATATTTTAGGTAGACTAATAGTGTGGATTGGGCTGCCGCTATAAGTTTCTGCCGGCTCTCCAATGCACAAGCAAAGGGGTAGCCCAGCATTCGCCGAGCCACCCCTTAAGACTAGAACTAACGGACCTAAAAACCTATCTTTTCCTATCGCAAATCGACTCTACCTCTAGGCTTGCCATTATGAATGGACCAACTCCCTTGGGGTCATTATCGCGCTTTTGTTCGTTTATGTAGTACTCGTACGAGCCATCCCTATACGGATTTTTCCCTCCGAGGCCAGCCACAGCGCAGCAGCTGGTAAGGCTAATTGTTCCATCGCTATTCTTAACGATAAACTGGTTAAGGATTCCTTTATACCCCTTTTTAGCAACCTCTAGGTACGATTTATCCAGATAGCCCAAGCGTACCCCCTTATACAAGGCGTAAACAAACATCGAAGATGCGGTTGCCTCTAGGTAATTTCCTTGTCGATCACCCTGATCGAGCACCTGGTACCAAACTCCAGTTTCCGTATCTTGATACTTTTTTACTCCAGCCGCAACCTGATTTAAAATGGAGAGAAGTTTTTCTCGTCCGGGATAGTCTGAAGGAATGCTGCTGAGCGCATCCACCAGCCCCATGGCGTACCAGCCCATGGCTCTTCCCCAAAAGTTGGGCGAGCAGCCCGTTTCTTTGTTGGCCCAGCCTTGCTGCTTTTGCTCGTCCCATCCGTGGTAGTTTAGCCCCGTTAGACGATCGTAGGTGTACTTGTTTACCAGTTCAAACTGCCTTATAGCATCGGCAAAGTCATCTGGCCTGTTGTACTCCTTGGCGTATAGCGCGTAAAATGGCGCTCCCATGTAAAGGCCATCGAGCCACATTTGGCTGGTGTATATCTTCTTGTGCCAAAAACCACCTTCGGATGTTCGTGGGTGCGTATCAAACTGATGGCGCAGCAGGTCTACCGCCTTTTTATACTTTTCAACTTTTGTCTGACGGTATAGGTAAATAAGAAACTTCCCAGGATTCACCCTGTCTATATTGTACTCCTCCAGCTTATAAGTGGCAATGTCTCCCGATTCGTTGATAAACTTATCCGCAAAACCTTTTGCATAGTCGAAAAAATGCTTGTCGCCGGTGCTATCAGCGAGCTGTAGCATGGCTAATGCCATTAATCCCTGGGTATAATCCCACTTAGGCTCCGAAACAAAGTCCGCCATCCAAAGTTCCTTATGGCGCTTCATTTCCGATTGTCCCATTAAAACAGAGTACCGGGTGCACTTCTTTTTAGGTTTTGCTGCTGTAGATGGTAAAACAATGCCAACTACGATGGCCAGCACAACTCCATAAGCCGTAAATCGTGTCCTTTTCATATGTTCCTAGAAGATTGAGGTATTAAGCTGCGGCCCGCTACTTTTTTGCCTTCGAAAGCTTGCGCAGCCATTTTTCGTACTTTGGGTATAGCTCCTGTGGCCAATCGCCATACCATCCATATCCAGTTCTACGCTCGTAGCCTATTTCGGAGATGTCGTACTTTTTCACTCCATCTCTGTCGCAGACAAACGGACGCATATCATCGAGATTATAGAAGCGAGCCCATATAGGAGCAGCAAGTGAATCGTCAACCAAGCGGCGGTCGCGCTTGCCCTCCGAGTTTGTAAAGATTTCGAGCTTCTTACCGGTAATTTTAGCCCTATCAAACCATGCCATTGCACTCTTTACAGCCCTAATAATTTCGGGAGAAGGATTGGAAATGTTCATAAGCAACTTGGTAATCTCGGCCGATTCCAGCCCCGAAAATGAAGGAAGCTCGTAGGCTCGTGCTTTTGCAGGCTTCAACGTTTTTTCGTCGTGCTGGGCGCACCATACGGTAGGAGTGCCATCCACAACTATTTGAGTTTTAAGAATGCAGTCAACACCTTTATCAAACATCTTTCGTGCGATGCTCGCATCGGATTCCGTTGTTATCTGTTCGAATAGAGCATCCCTGTCTGCCAACTTCTTTAAAAGGATCATAACGTTAACCATTGCATTATCGTTGTAGGTGATATGAGTATAATACCCCTTCCGGTCATAAAACTGAGGCCATCCACCATTCGACAGCTGCATCTTTTGAAGGAATTTAAAACCCTTTGCAAAGGCTTCGCGGTATGCAGGATGCTTGGTTACGTTGTATATTCTTGCTAGGAAAGCCAGTTCGGTAGTGGTTGCACCATTATCGATGGTGGCATCTTGGGTTAGCTCCTTTTCATCTTCTATGGCAGCTTCTTGAGGGATGCTAAGAGAATCGGACATTCGGACATTCTTGGGCCATCCGCCACAGCTACGCTGGTAAAGCAGTATGTTGTGGGCAATATACTCGGCCTCCTTGCTGCCGAACCATTCTACCGGTTTTTCCTTCACAAAGCTACGCCATTCACGCGCCATTTGAGGGGTGTTATGAGTGTCTTTTTGTGCAACAGCCGGAGCAATTGCTACTAAGCAAGCGCTAATTATAATTGCAGTCCTGGTTAAATAGATATTTTTAAATCTCAGCATCGCTATTCTCTTTATAAGATTTCTGCAGATAGTCATTTCAAAGGAATTCCCTTCGAAGCAGGCTCCTGCATATGATGCGAATATCTTACATTTCGGTCTTCCTAAAGCATCATTTTTTCCCAATCTGCGAGGGTAAACGTAACACCATCATCTCCTTTTGCCCGTTTGAGGGAGCCATTACCGTGTTGTATACACCTGTTTGTCAAAAGTAAGGCTGCAGATCACTCAATCTACAGCCTTAATCTTCTACTCCTTTTTGTCGTTTTTAATTTTTTCGAGATAGCTCGATGGACTCATGCCGTACACATCCTTAAAGCATTTTCTGAAGTGAGCTATATCCCTAAAGCCAACAGCATAAACCACCTCCGATATGGTGATCTTATTCTGCTCTAACAGTTGAGCGGCTCTACGTAGGCGGATGTCTCTTATAAACTCTTTTACGGTCATGTTGGTAAGAGCCTCAAGCTTGCGGTATAGCTGCATTCTGCTAACACCAACTTCAGAAGAAAACAATTCAATGTCGAGATCAGGCTCGGCCATATACTTCTCCACCACCTCTACTGCTTTTCTCAGGAATCGTTCGTCGGGCGAAGTAATCGAGATATTGGTAGGCTGTAGCAGAATTTCGGTTTTTAGCTTATCGCGTAGCTTATTACGAAGCAGCAGCAGGTTGTCTATTTTGACGTTAAGTATTTTAACATCGAATGGTTTTGTGATATAGTCGTCGGCACCTGCAATAAGGCCGTTCATCTCCGATTCCTTAGAGTTAGCAGCGGTTAGCAGCACCACCGGAATATGGGAGGTTCGCTCGTCTTTCTTTAGCTTTCTGCAAAGCTCCTGTCCATCCATTACAGGCATAATCACATCCGAAAGCACCACCTCTGGAATGTACTTAGCAGCTATATCAAAGCCTACCTTTCCATTCTCAGCTTCCAAAACGGTAAATTCGTGCTTAAAATGCTCGCGGATAAAGGCTCTAATATCAGAGTTGTCGTCTACTACCAAAAGGTACTTTGCCGATGCAGCAACCATCTCCTGATCCTCTCCGAGTCGGACTGATGCTTCCTCGCCTTCGACACCCTTACGAACTTCATAATCCTCAAGTATCGGGAATCGTACGGTAAAGGTGGTACCTTCGCCCATCTCGCTCTGCACATCTATATCGCCATGCAGAAGCTTAACAAACTCCTTTACTATAGACAATCCAATGCCTGTTCCGGTAACTCCTTTTGAGTTTGCGGCCTGAAAGAAGCGATTGAAAATATTGTCTATGCTATTATTGGGTATTCCCATTCCTGTATCGGATACCGATATTTCGTAGCAGCTTTTTGTGCCAACATCTTCAAACGTGTAGGAATCCTTAAGCAGCAGGCTTAGCCGAACCTCGCCACCCTGCTTCGTAAACTTGAAAGCGTTAGACAAAAGATTATTCACGATTTTTGCCATTTTGTCGGCATCCATCCAAATGTTAATCTCCTTTTCGGGGAAATCAACCACAAAGCGAATACCCTTTTCTGCCGACATAAAGTTGAATGGCTGTACTACACCCTCAAGGAATCGTACCAAATCCCCCTTGTCATAATCGACATTAAGCTTACCGGTCTCCAACTTCTTAAAATCTAGAATCTGATTTACAAGCTTCATCAGGAGCTGGGCATTATTTCGTACCATGTTAAGTAGCGCCCTATCGCCATCGCTCAACGACGGATTCTCCATTACCTTCTCTACTGGACCAACAATAAGGGTTAGAGGGGTTCGTATCTCGTGCGAAACATTCGTAAAAAACTGCTGCTTCATGGTATCTATTTCGTGCAGTTTTTTGGCTTTTGCCTTCTCGAATATGAGCTTATTGCGAAGATTGGCCCTATTGGTTAGGAACTGAATAACGAGGATGACAACGGCAATGAATACGAGTAGCATTAATCCACGAAACCAAATTGTCCCCCAAAACGGTGGTCGTATTTTAACGGTCAAAACAGCGCCCTCTTCGTTCCAAAGCCCATCGGAGTTAGAGCCTTTAACTCTAAACTTGTAGGTACCAGGGGCAAGATTCGAGTAGGTTACCGAGGTGGCATTTCGGGCATCAACCCAACGATCTTCGAGCCCTTCGAGCTTGTAAGAGTACCGATTCTTATTGGCCTTAGCATAGTTTAGGGCCGCGTAGTCGAAGGTAATCATGTTTTGGCTATGCCTAAGCGTTACCTCTTTGGTGGTGCAAATACGCTTATAGTTTGCTCCATCGTCGGTTTCAATCTTTAGAGGCTCGTTGAATATGCTGACGTTAGTAATTACAATGGGAGGTCGATAGCTGTTGGGCTTTACCTGCTTTGGATTAAAGATGTTGAATCCGTTTATGCCTCCAAAAAGGAGCTCGCCGCTTCGTGTTTTGGCAAACGCTCCATAGTTAAACTGGTTGTTCTGCAAACCGTCAACCCGATAGTAGTTCATAAACTTGTGGCTGGCCTGATCGTAGCGCGAAAGTCCATTGGAGGTGCTCACCCAAAGTCCGCCTACACCATCATCGACTATGGAATAGGTGAAGTCGTTTGCAAGACCTTCGGCTTCGGTTAAAAATCCTTTTACGCCTTTCTTCTTGTCGAAAATGGCAAGTCCATGCCCTTGAGTAGCCAGCATAAAGGTATTGTCAGAAAGCTTATAAAAATCTCGAACAACCTCGTTAACAATGCGCTTTGTACCAGTTGTAGGGTTGTATATTGCCAAATAGTCGTTCGATCCGAACCAAATATCTCCGGTCGAATCTTCTCCAATCCAGTTAACCTGCTTATTCCCGATAATATCGCCTCTAGAGATAAAGCTATCCGATACCGGATCGTAGAGGTCTATGCCTTTATACGACCCAACCCAAATACGCTTTCTACTATCCATAAAGGTTATCCACACCCTATTATCGCTTAATCCACCTGCTTTACCGGGAGTTGCAACGTAGGATTTTAGCACCCTTTTAGAGCTGACATTTACAACGCTAATGCCACCCATGTAGGTCGATACCCAAACATTTCCGCGCTCATCGGGCATAAACCATTTTATACAATCCGACTTTAAGCCGCTGTTCTTTTTGGCAATAGACGAAAATCTTCCGGTTTTTCTGTTTAGGATATTGATGCCCCCACTCTCTGTTCCTAACCAAACTTCGTCGTTGCCCGATGGCCAAATGGCGTATATTTCGTTATCGTTCAACCCATCGGCCTTAGAGTTAGACATAGAGTAGTGCTTAAAGTACTTCTTCTCGTCGATTAGGTAGCTAACCCCTCCCCGTGTGCCTACCCACAAGTCGCCTTTGGCATCAACAAAAAGGCTAAGAATGGAGCTCTGCCCCAGACTAGTTTGCTCTTCGTCCTCGTGGCCATAGTAGGTAAACTGTTTGGTTAATGTGCTGTAGGAATATAGCCCAGCTCGGGTTCCAAACCAGTAATCGCCATTCTTATCCTGAGTTATTGCCTTAACGGTTTGCGATCGATCCTGACTTGGATAGGGGGCAAATTTGCTGACACTTTTATAGTCGGCATTAACGTAGTACACGCCGCTATTGTAGGTTCCAACCCATATTTTTCGGTACGAATCGGCATATAACGACCAAACTTCGTCGGTAAGGTACGACTTTGCGCCAGAGCTTACCCTTGCAAGACGCCTATTGAGGGGATTGTAGGTAAGCAATCCTCTATCTGTTCCTACCCATATAATCCCACGATGGTCGATTAGGATTTTTTTTATGTGTCCTACTGCAAACTGCGAATTCTTGAACTTTATAAAGGTTGCCTTAAGCCCATCCTCCGATTGTACTAGCTTATACAACCCACTATCGCATCCTAACCAGATATTCCCATCCTTATCCGACCTTATTGAGTTTACAGATACTCCATCAAGTCCCTTTATGGTAACCGGCTCAAACTCTTCAACCCCATTTTGTAGCCTGTAAAGTCCACCCTTCTCTACGCCTACCCAAATAGCACCATCTTTATCCTGAAAGATATCGCGGATTAGCCCATCTGTAGGGTTAGTTCTACCCTTTGGCTTCATTTTAATTTGCTTAAAACGCTGCCCATCGAAGCGGTTTAAGCCATGGCTTGTTCCTATCCAAATCCAGCCATCGCGATCCTGAAAGATGGATTGAACCTGGTTGTTAGAAAGCCCCTGCTCTTGAGAGAAGTTGTCGAACCGATACTGCGAATTTCCTCCTGCCTGTGTACCGGTGCTGGCCAACACCAAGGCAAGGAGGATGCTTATACTAAAAAGTCTTGCAAGCAATTTCATACATTCCAAATATGAGTTGTAAAGCTAGCGAATATTACCTGCAAAAGAATAATTTAAAATCACAATCCACAGTGGTATTCTTCCCTTTTTTAGATAAAATCACCTTGAAAGAGTCGGCTGCATCAGTTGTTTTGCAGCTCATTACATAAGGAGGCGTATACACTATATGCCCAGAATGGGTAGAGGCTACTTTGATGTTGAAGAAAAAGGATTGTTGGACCTTCCGAATTTGAGCAATAGCGAGAGCAACTTGGATATTTCCTGCATAAAAAAAGCGCCCCTTTATGGAGCGCTTTTCTATACTATCTAATAAGGTTTTCTTAGTTACCCAATGTAGCAACCATTACGGCCTTGATGGTGTGAACGCGGTTCTCTGCCTCATCGAACACGATTGAAAGTGGAGACTCGAATACCTCTTCGGTTACTTCCATTTCGGCAAGACCGAACTTTTGGTACATCTCTTCACCTACAACAGTTTCGCGGTTGTGGAATGCTGGTAGGCAGTGCATGAACTTCACGTTAGGGTTACCGGTAGCACGGATAACGTCCATGTTGATTTGGTAAGGCTTAAGCAGTTTAACGCGCTCTTCCCATACCTCAGCAGGCTCGCCCATCGATACCCAAACATCGGTGTAAACGAAGTCGCAGCCTTTAGCACCTTCTTTTACATCTTCGGTAAGGGTAATCTTAGCGCCAGTTTCCTTAGCAATCTCGCGGCATTTAGCAACGAGTTCCTCCTCTGGCCAGCATTGCTTTGGAGCAACGGCACGGAAATCCATACCCATCTTAGCAGCACCTACCATTAGCGAGTTGCCCATGTTGTTGCGGGCATCGCCAAAGTAGGCAAAGGTTACCTTGCTAAGAGGCTTATCGGTATGCTCGCGCATGGTTAGGAAGTCGGCCAAGATTTGAGTTGGGTGGAACTCGTTGGTAAGACCATTCCATACTGGCACACCCGAATATTCTGCAAGTGTTTCAACAATTTCTTGAGAGTAGCCACGGTACTCGATGCCGTCGTACATACGGCCAAGAACGCGTGCAGTATCTTTCATAGACTCCTTCTTGCCCATTTGCGAGCCAGCAGGGCCTAGGTAGGTTACATGAGCACCTTGATCCATAGCGCCAACCTCGAATGCGCAGCGGGTACGGGTAGAATCCTTTTCGAAAAGAAGAACGATGTTCTTACCCTTCATGGTTTGCTGTTCGGTTCCTGCGTACTTTGCCTTCTTAAGGTCTGCAGCTAAATTCAATAGGTAGTCGATTTCCTTTGGGGTGAAATCTAGAAGCTTAAGAAAGCTCCTATTTCGCAAGTTAAAAGCCATGTTATTAAATTTTATGGTAGATCGATTTGCCTATGCAAGTAAGCAAATTGTTACGACCTACGCCATTCTACTTGTCATTATTTTTCGTTCCTATAGGCGTTTGCCTACGAGCCTTTGGCAATGGTGCTTAATGCCGCTTAGCAGCTGCAGCCAATTGGTTTATCCTTGGCGTCGTACTCCATGGTAATCTTAGAGCCGTACTTCTTATCCTCGAGCTTGGTTGCTTCGGTGATAATGCTCTTTTCGCCGCCCAGCTCAATAAACTTAAGCGCAGCACGAATCTTTGGAGCCATGCTACCTTCGCCAAACATGCCCATGTCCAGATACTTCTTGGTATCGTCGTAGTTTAGGAACTCAGCAATTTGCTGGTTAGGCTGCTTGTAGTTGAGGTAGATGTAGGGAACATCGGTTAGGATGTAGAACTCGTTGGCCTTGATGTTGGAGGCAAGAAGCGCCGATGCCGAGTCCTTGTCGATAACCGCTTCGGCAGCACGAAGGGTGCCCTCCTCGTCGTAGTACACAGGAATTCCACCACCGCCCGATGCGATTACGATGAAGCCTTGATCGGCCATGCTCTCGATAACCTTTTCGTTAAGGATGCCCTTAGGGGCTGGCGATGGAACCACACGGCGCCATCCGCTGCCGGTGTCCTTTACCTCTTCCTTAAACACCCAGCCCTTGCTTGCAGCCAGCTTGTCGGCATCCTCCTTAGAGTAGATGCGGCCAACACGCTTGGTAGGATTCGAGAAGGCGGTGTCGTTGATGTCCACCAAAACGGGGGTTACCAGGGTTACCACCTCGCGCTTGATGTTGTGCTTGTGCAGCACGTTGCGTAGGGCGCGCTCGATGATGTAGCCAATTGAGCCTTGGGTATCGGCCACGCAAACATCCAGTGGCATTTGGGGTAGGTTGTACACTTGCTCGCCTGCATCGTTCTGAAGCAGCGCATTGCCTACCTGTGGACCGTTACCATGGCTGATCACCAGGTTGTAGCCCTGGCGAAGTAGGAATACAATGTTTTCTAGGGTGTCGGTTGCATTTTGTTCTTGCTCTTCGATGGTTCCCTTTTGGTTGCCCCGAAGCAGCGCATTTCCGCCAAGTGCAATCACTGCTAGCTTTTTTGTACTCATATATTTTTTCAGTAATAGTTATATAGGTCGTTATTAAGCCGAACAAGCGCCCTACGGAGCGCCAGTTCGAGTGGAGACCTACATCATCCACCGAGCGCCAAAATTATATTTTTTTAACTTCAAACAACAGGCTTTGGAAAATATTTGACGAAAAAAACGTCGATTTTATAGCTAAATATCGAAGCAACGGCTATAATTCGATACCAGATGCGGTTTAACGCTCGAAAATTGAAAGAACTAAGGGCGATTTTTCTTCAAATATGCCTATTCGAGATGTTTTTACATCTTTTTGCAATAAAGGGTTAAAGGGATGGCAAGGGGGGGGTACGAAGGTAGGGGCTAAAAAGGTAGAGGATGCACGGGGCATCCTCTACGTATAGGTTTGGCACAGCCTGCTTGGCTAGGCCATCTTGTAGGCTATGGCGTTGATGTTCATTCCGGCACCAACCGAGGCAATCACGATGGTGTCGCCCTTTTTGATCTCGTGAGGGGCCAGCTGGCCTCGCAGGATAAGGTCGAGCAGCGTGGGGACGGT
>Ga0079067_1068663_pt1 | contig 12579 bp, 12 predicted proteins | sample ADurb_Cas_03_Slu_FD_73458 | JGI IMG/M metagenome (GOLD analysis project Ga0079067, IMG submission 73458) | Active sludge microbial communities from Illinois, USA, of municipal wastewater-treating anaerobic digesters - ADurb_Cas_03_SludgeMetaT... | ecosystem: Engineered > Bioreactor > Anaerobic >...
GTCCTTCTTTGTGAATGCGCATGTAAGTGCTTGTAATTATTAAACAATGATAAACATCAGGTAAACAAATGCAGCAGGTGCTGCCAGTAGTATTGCATCAAAACGGTCGAGCATACCCCCGTGTCCTGGGATGATATTGCCTGAATCTTTGATGTTTAGACTACGCTTTAGCATCGACTCCACTAGGTCTCCAAGATCTGCAAATATAGAAACAACTAGTGCAAGTCCAATCCATTCTGTTAAAGTTAGCCCCGAAAAGCCTAATTTACCAAGTGGAGCGATGTAAGGATACAGAAAGTAGAGCCCTACGCTCATTGCACAAGTAAAGAATATGCCTCCAATAATTCCTTCCCATGTCTTCTTTGGCGAAATTCTTTCGAAGAATTTGTGCTTACCTATAGCCATACCTGTTAGGTATGCAAAGGTGTCATTTGTCCAAACTAGTATGAAAAGGGCTAGAATGTAGTACCAGTCAAAAATTACTCCATCGAGATTTGAGAATTGAAGGAATACAAGAAAGTTGAGTATGGCAAATGGAAGGGCTATGTAAAACACTCCAAGTAGCGTCATCGAAACGTTTAGGAAGGGGTTTGGCTTATCCCTAAATAGCTCAGAAATAAATATCCCAACATAAATTAGTAGGGGAAACGCTAAATAAACCACATCTTGATATCCTCCAAATGCAAAGATGAAAAAGGATATAAAAGTACCCAATCCGGCAATTAGCCCAAATGAGAAGTTGGGTGCTATGCCTCCTTTTTTTACGTTGATGTAAAACTCGTTTAGGGTAAGGCCTATAATAATGAGCATTAAGAGCAAGAACGTCTCATACCCAATAATGATACCTGATACAAGAATTGCAACGAATATGGCTCCACTAAGAGCTCTGGTTGTAAAGTTGTTAAGTTTCAAAACGTTTAACTATTTTCTTTTTACTTGTTCTACATATTCCTCTTGGAGCTACAGCTGTATGCCCTAAAAGAGCGAACTATGCGTTTGATTCTTTGTTTGAAGACTCTGCGTCTGTCTCGGATTCCGTTTTTGATTCGTTCTCATTAGCAGCAGTGCTAATATCTCCGAGTGAATTTTTATCTTCAACGGGTTTTACGCTAAGGAGTTCTTCTTTTGCTCCTTTTCTTTTTCCAAAGATTGCTTCTAGATCTTCGCTAAAGATTACTTCTCTTTCTAAAAGAAGTTCAGAGAGCTTATTTAGCCCTTCTCTATTTTCGATGAGGGTATTCTTTGCTCGCTGATAAGCTTCTTCTACGATACTCTTAACCTCTGCATCTATCGTTTCGGCAGTTTTTTCGCTGTAAGGTTTACCGAACATGTATTCGTTTTGCCCTGTTGAATCGTAAAAGCTTAGGTTGCCGAGCTCTTTGTTCATGCCGTAGTACGATACCATGGCATAGGCTTGCTTGGTAACTCGTTCAAGGTCGTTAAGCGCACCTGTAGAAATCTTTCCGAAAACAATCTCTTCTGATGCACGGCCACCTAATGTTGCAGCCAACTCGTCCATAATTTGTTCGCGAGTGGTTATTTGGCGTTCTTCAGGAAGATACCATGCTGCACCAAGCGCTCGTCCACGGGGCACGATGGTTACCTTAAGCAACGGATTGGCATGTTCGAGCAACCACGATACGGTGGCATGTCCACCCTCGTGGTAAGCAATTGTTCTTTTCTCTTCAACGGTAATGATCTTGTTTTTCTTTTCAAGACCTCCTATGATGCGGTCTATTGCATCCAAAAAGTCTTGCTTATCTACCTGCTTTTTGTTTTTACGAGCAGCAACAAGAGCAGCTTCGTTACAAACGTTGGCAATGTCTGCCCCGGAAAATCCTGGGGTTTGCTTAGCTAGGAAACTTGTGTCGAGTTCTGGAGCAAGCTTTAATGGGCGTAAGTGTACCTTGAATATCTCTGCTCGTCCGTTTAGATCTGGCAGCTCAACGTAGATCTGCCTGTCAAAACGTCCGGCGCGGAGTAGGGCGCGGTCGAGAATATCAGCCCTGTTGGTTGCTGCAAGTATGATTACCCCTACGTTGGTTCCAAAACCATCCATTTCGGTTAAGAGCTGGTTGAGGGTGTTTTCTCGTTCGTCATTGCCCGAGAAGTTGGCGTTTTTACCTCTTGCGCGACCAATAGCATCAATTTCATCGATGAATACGATACATGGAGCTTTCTCCTTTGCTTGCTTGAAGAGGTCGCGTACGCGCGATGCTCCTACTCCAACAAACATCTCAACGAAGTCTGATCCCGAGAGCGAGAAGAATGGAACATTTGCTTCGCCTGCTACGGCCTTTGCCAAAAGCGTTTTACCAGTTCCTGGAGGGCCTACAAGAAGTGCTCCCTTGGGGATTTTACCTCCAAGTTCGGTGTATTTTTGTGGATTCTTAAGGAAATCGACAATTTCCATTACCTCGACTTTTGCTTCGTCGAGTCCGGCAACATCGTTGAAGTTGACTCTAACGTGGTTTTCCTTGTCGAAAAGCTGCGCTTTTGATTTGCCAACGCTAAAAATGTTGCCACCAGCACCCCCAGCTCCTTTTGACATTCGGCGTAGAATGAATACCCAAAAACCAATAATTAAAGCTGCGTATAGTAGGAGCGTGAATATGTCGCCAGTCCAGTCCTTCTTATTGTTAAAGGTGATAACGGCTTGATTGCCGGCTGGAAGTGTTTTCTGGAATTCTTCAATGTTCTTCTGAAATTCATCAGGAGATCCAATGGAAAAGTAGAATTGGGGTCCGTTTTTAGAAGGAGAGCTGAAGCTGGTCTCAAAATCCTTTTGGTAGTTTTTTATACGGCCTTTCTTAAGGTAAACATCTACGCGCCTATCGTTGCTGACAATGTCTAGGCGCTCAACGTCTCCTTTAGGGAGCATTTGTGTTTTTACCTTTTGAAGGTTTGTCTCTACGGGTGATCCTCCGCTGTAGAAAAAGTTTAGCCCTATGATGGCTAATGCCACAATAGCATATATCCAGTATATGCTAAACTTGGGTTGAGGGAACTTGCTGTTTCCTCCTTGCTTGTTATTATTGTCCATGTTGTTGTTCTTCCCATCTGTATCAAAAAAGGCCTTTATACGGCTGCTAATTGGCAGCAATGCCTTTGCTATGCTCTTGTTGGCGTATGGTTTTGTTTTTTGTCTATCCATGTTTTACTCTTTTTGCATCGGCCCAAAGATCTTCCAGCTTGTAGAACTCTCTTTGTTCTGTTTGAAAGACATGCAGCACTACGTCTCCATAGTCTAGTAATACCCATAGGCAATTATCGTACCCTTCGCTGTGCCATGGTTTTTCGCCTGTTTTTTCCAGCACTTTGTCAGATACACCATCGGCAATTGCGCCTACCTGCGTGGTAGAGTTTGCGTTACATACTATGAAATATTGGCAGACGGCATTATCGAGCTTCCTTAAGTCGAGGCTTACAATGTTTTCCCCTTTCTTGTCATCAACGGCCTCAACGATTGCATTTACTAATTCTTGAGTTTGATTTTTGACGCTGGTTTGCTTTACCATTAAGCTGCTGTTGTAATAAAGTTTGCGTACAAATGTACTGATTTGTAACAATATTAAGCACAGGAAGTGTCTTTGAAATCCCGCTTAAAGCGGCAAAGTAACAAAAAAAAACAAAATAAAGTTTAATACTTTTGTTCCTCAAAATGTAAAGCATGAGCAAAACTTTCACAAGTCGGAATGATGGTGTAATTGGAGCAAATGTTGCCTACAAGCCCGTTGCGGAGTCGACGAATACGGAGGCTACAATGGGGTTGGCTCAAAAGGATGGTGAGGGGACGGTGTATATTGTAGACTTTCAGACAAAAGGACGAGGGCAGCGCGGAAACTACTGGGAGAGCGAAGAGCGGAAGAACCTTACGCTTTCGATCTTGACGTACCCTGCGTTCCTGGATATAGCCAACCATTTCTACCTTTCGAAGGTGGTGGCCAACGGTATGGTGCAGGCCTTGTCGGAATTTGGTATAGCGGCAAAAATTAAGTGGCCGAACGATATCTACATTGGCGATTTTAAGGTTGCCGGAATTCTTATAGAGAATGGGCTTATGGGGAGCAAGCTCTCGCACAGCATTTGGGGGATTGGGCTAAACGTAAACCAGCACATCTTTAACAGCAATGCTCCAAATCCTATATCGATGTCGTTGGTTGTAGGTGGCGAGCTGAACCGTGACGAGGTGCTTCAGGCTGTGCTTGGGGCTATCGATGGCTGGTATGCAAAGCTTAGAAACGGGCTGCTGGCCGATATTGATGCTTACTACTTCGGGGCGCTGTACCGTAGCCAAGGAAAGTTCTGGTTCGAGGCCGATGGAGAACGCTTTATGGCCTCTATAAAGGGGATTCAGCCTACCGGCGAGCTGGTGCTGGAGGATGAGAAGGGGGCGCTCCGCTCGTTTGCTTTCAAGGAGGTGTCGTTTATTATCTAGCAACATCGGTAGAATCACCAGCGACATTGGTAGAATAGCCAGCGTACTCGGTAGAATGACCAGCGACATTGGTAGAATTGCCAGCGTACTCGGTAGAATCACCAGCAACATCGGTAGAATTGCTAGCGTACTCGGTAGAATCACCAGCGACATTGGTAGAATTGCCAGCGTACTCGGTAGAATGACCAGCAACATGGGTAGAATAGCTAGCGTACTCGGTAGAATCACTAGCAACATCAGTAAAATGGATGGCGTACTCGAGTAGGATATGCAAAAAAGGAGGCAAACGGATGGTTGCCTCCTTTTTTACGTTATCGTAGGGCGCTGTGCTCGATCGGCATCAGCCTATCGGCTAAAGGCCTTGGCGATTTGGTCGGCCATCTGGTCGATGCCGTCCTGCAGCTTGCCCTTGAGCATCATCTTCATCATAAAGTTGAGGTCGGCGTGAAGGGTGAGCTTCATGCGAACGTCGTAGGGGGCTACCTCCTTGAGCTGTATCCAGAAGAAAAACTCGAAGGGGATTTTGCCGTCGCCGGTAAGCTTAAGGGTTTTGTGGGGCTCCTTCTCCACGAACTTCAGGCCTACGTCGAAGCCTTTTACCTTAAAGTGGCAGGTGTTTTCGTCGGCCTGCCAGTCGGTCATTTGCCCGTCGGGCACCATGTTAACCAGCCCATTGAAGTTGCGGAAATCCGAGAGCGCGTTGAATACGAGCTCGGCGCTGTTGCGGATGGCTACTACTTTGCTTTCTACTTCTGTCATGATTCCTTACTTTCTCCACTTGTCGGGGGCGATGCGCCACTCCTTTAAATCGTTTAGCTGATCTTCCTTTACGTAGCCCGACTCGAGGGCCGACTCGATGAGCGCGTTGTAGCAGCTTAGGGTGTCGACCTTTACGTTGGCGGCGGCGAAGTTGTCTTCGGCGGTTTTAAAGCCGTAGGTGAAGATGGCCACCATGCCGAGCACCTCTACGCCGGCCTGACGTAGCGCTTCGACAGCGCTAAGGCTGCTGCCTCCGGTGGAGATGAGGTCTTCGACTACCACAACTTTTTGGCCTTTGGTGTACTGACCTTCGATCTGATTGCCCAAACCGTGCCCCTTTGGAGCCGAGCGCACGTAGATGAATGGCTTTTGCATCTCTTCGGCAACCAGAACGCCGTGGGCAATGGCTCCGGTGGCTACGCCGGCAATTAGCTCGGCTTCGGGATACTTTTCGGCGATAAGCTGAGCAAAAGATTGGTAAATTTGCTTGCGGATTTCGGGGTACGAAAGGGTTACCCGGTTGTCGCAGTAGATGGGCGAGTTCCAGCCCGATGCCCAGGTGAAGGGCTCGCTGGGGCTTAGCTTCACGGCCTTAATCTTGAGCAAGCTTTGTGCTATTGCTTTTTCAACGCTAGTCATTATGAAGAAAATTTATTTTAACGAACGGTTTATCGGGGTTGCCGGATTGGACCATGCCGTTAGCAGCGCCGAGGGGATGGAGCAAATCCTTGTAACCGACTGCAAAGATATTCCAAATCTTGTAAAATACTTTGATGATACGCCTTCCATCGCTGGGCTAATCCTGAAAGGGGCGGATAAGAAGAAGATTTTTAGGGCGGTTCGAGCCTGCTTTACCGGCATCGAGGCTGCTGGTGGTTTGGTGGTAAACCCTCGCGGCGAGGTGCTGATGATCTATCGCTACGATAGGTGGGATCTGCCCAAGGGTAAGGTGGAGCGCGGCGAGGATGTTGAGGATGCTGCCGTTCGCGAGGTGGAGGAGGAGTGCGGTGTCTCGAACCTTACGGTTGATGCTAGGCTATGTAAGACGTACCATGTTTACGCGATGTACGGCAAGCGCATGTTCAAAACTACGCACTGGTACCTGATGCGCCACGATGGCAGCGGGGCGCTAATCCCCCAAACCGAGGAGGCGATTACTGACGCTCGCTGGGTGGCGGCTGACGATCTGTCAGGCTGTCTCGAAAATACCTACCAAACGATACTGGAGGTTTTTAGAAGCGCTGGGAAAGGACTTTAGGTATTCCGAAGCGTTTGGCGCCTCGACTCCGCTCGGCGATCAACAAAGGGTCGCCGAGCGGAGTCGAGGCGGAGGGAAAGGGCTCTTTTTATGCTAGCTCCGCCACATTCTTCTAGCTCCTTTTACAGCATGTCCCAATTCCGCAGCTGGTTTACGAGCATAATCTCCAGCTTCTCGTGGGGCGTAGGTGCAGGCGAAACCTCCATTTTCCCTTCGGGGTTAATCAGGAAGTAGGTAGGGTACGCTCTAACGTCGTATCGGTTGATGATGTCGGGTGCCGCTCCGTAGTGCACAAACGTCCATTTGTAAGGCTTTGTGGAGAGAAAATGCTTCAGATCGTCGATGTTGGAATCGGTGGATATGGATATGATCTCTACATGCTTGCCGTACTTTTTGTGGATTTGCTCGAGCAGCACAAAGTCCTGTAGGCAGGTGTAGCTGCTAACCGAGCAGAAGTTGAGGTAAACAAACTTTCCTCGGAACTGCTCTAGCGAGAAGGGCTTTCCGTTAATGTCGTATAGCCTAAACGCTGGAGGGAAGTAGCCAGGTAGCAGGCGAATAACCTTTTCTCTAATGTTGGTTGCAATGGCTTTATGCTCGGGAACTGTTGTGGAGAAGTAGAGGGAATCGAGCAGCGTTAGCAGGTTTTTTCTCGAAAAGTTATCCTCGTAGAAGCCATCATAAATTCCTTTTAGGATGACGAGCTCCAGATGCTGGTCGTTTTTTAGTACGCTATCCTTCGATAGCACCTTTTTTAGGCGCGACAGGCTTGCTGCGCTAATGCTGGAGCCAACGTTGTCGCCCCTCGATGGCTGATTGTAGAAGAGAAAGAAGCGGTCGTATATCTGGTTGAAGAGCTCCATGTACGACGGGTTGGTGTAAAGTATGGGCTGGTTTAAGAAGTACTGGTCGGAGATGCTTTTCGACTTGTAAACCATTACCAGATGCTTCAGTAGTCCCATGCGGTACCTTTTGTAAGCTTCGAAGAATGGGTTTTGCAGCTTGGCGCCTATGGTATCGAGCTGGTATATCGATGAGTCGATCTTTACCTTGCCTTTAGTCTTAAAAGACTCTTGAGCTATCGCGTTAAACTTTTCGTTGAAAAGGTCGTCGTAGAGGCTTATTAGGTAGTTAATGTCGGACCTAGGGCAGCTGCTTATGCCAATATGAAAGGTTTCTTCCTTAAAGAATGGGTTTAGGCGCTCTTCTTCGGTTTTAGGAACCTTTTGGGGGAAAATTAGGTTGTACTCCTTTCCCGGTTCTGCAAAGAAGTAGCCTTTTTGCGCTCCAAGCACTACGAAAACGAACGTCGGCTCAACTACCTTTAGCGAGCTCTGAAAGCTCCCGCGCTTATCTACCTTTACTTTACCCAAGGGCTCTTCGTTGTAGGTAATAAGGTCGCTATAGGTTTGGAACGTGAGGCTATCGCCTGCGTACGAAGGAGCGGTGCCCTTTATATGTGCCATTTGGCAGTACCCAACGTTGGCTGCAAGTAGGGTTAGCAGCAGCAGAGCCTTTTTTACCATTACTCTTCGAGGTATTTCTTAATGTCTAACGATTTTGGAATAAAAGCGGATACATCGCCTTTATTCTTCATGATCTCTCGGACTATGCTCGAGTTTATTGGGGTGTGTATGGTTGATGTAAGTAGGAATACGGTCTCGATATCGTCGTCCATCATCTTGTTCATTTGTCCGATGGCGCGTTCGTATTCGAAATCGGCGGATGTTCTCAGCCCTCTTAAGATAAATTTGGCGTTGATGGATTTGCAGAAGTCGACGGTTAACCCTTCGAAGGTAACAACTTCTACCTGGGGGGTGCCGGCAAATATCTCCTGTACCATTCGAATGCGTTGCTCTACGCTAAAGCAGCTATTCTTTGTGGTGTTGTGGCCAATGGCAACGATAACTCTGTCGAAAAGGTTCAGCCCGCGAAGAACTATTGATTCGTGGCCAACGGTAAAGGGATCGAACGAACCTGGGAATACGGCAATTTTTTCCATTTCAAGTTTAATGGGGTGTTCTGTGCAAATGTAAAAAGTTCGAAGGATATCTTCGAACTTTTCTATACTTAAAGGGGGGTATGGTTATATAAGCTTTTTGGGCTTTTTTACCTTTTCGTTGAGGAGCGCAAATTCTAGGGCATCGTCTATTGTTTGGACGAAGTGGAAATTCAAGCCTTTGATGTATTCATCCTTGATTTCTTCAATATCCTTTCGATTCTCTTCCGAAAGCATAATGTCGGTAATACCAGCACGCTTTGCCGCAAGAATTTTTTCCTTAATGCCCCCAACTGCAATAACCTTTCCCCTAAGGGTGATTTCTCCTGTCATCGCTAAAGACTTGCGTACTTTTTGCTGGGTAAAGGCTGATGTTAGGGCAACGGTCATGGTGATGCCTGCCGATGGGCCATCCTTGGGTATTGCACCTTCGGGGACGTGGATGTGCACGTTCCACTTGTCAAAGATCTCGGGATTGATGTTGAGCTCCTCGCTGTGCGATTTGATGTACTCCATTGCAATTACGGCCGATTCCTTCATTACATCTCCAAGGTTACCTGTAAGGGTTAGCGAACCTTTCCCAGGGCTTAGGCTGGTTTCGATGAAGAGTATTTCTCCTCCAACTTCGGTCCACGCAAGGCCTGTAACTACACCTGCAAACTCGTTACCTTGGTAGGTATCCTTTACAAAGCGGGGTACGCCAAGTATTTTGCGAATTTCTTCTGTTGTAAGCGTTGGATTGTACTCCTCTTCGAATGCTATATGCTTGGCAATATTGCGGACCACCTTGGCGATGGTTTTGTCGAGTGTACGAACCCCCGATTCGCGAGTGTATTCGTCGATGATAAGCTCCAGAACTTTTTTGGGGAACTTAACCTGCGATTTATCTACACCATGTCCTTCAAGCTGACGTGGTATAAGGTGTTGCTTGGCTATTTCGTACTTTTCTTCGGCAAGGTAGCCGCTTACCTCAATCATCTCCATCCTGTCGCGTAGCGCAGGTGCAATGGTGCTTATGTTGTTTGCCGTAGTTATGAATAGCACTTTCGACAAATCGAAGTCGAGCTCTAAATAGTTGTCGTGGAATGTTGAGTTTTGTTCGGGATCGAGGACTTCCAGTAGTGCCGATGCCGGATCTCCATGAAAATCCTTGCCAATCTTGTCAATCTCATCGAGGATAATAACAGGATTGGCGTACTTCGATTTTTTTATGGTTTGAATGATACGGCCTGGCATTGCCCCAATGTAGGTCTTACGATGCCCTCGGATTTCGGCTTCGTCGTGGAGCCCCCCAAGTGATATTCGACCGTATTCGCGACCAAGAGCCTTGGCTACGGATTTTCCTAGCGATGTTTTTCCAACTCCGGGAGGTCCGTAAAGGCATATAATTGGCGATTTTAGATCACCCTTTAGTTTTAAAACGGCAAGGTGCTCCAATATCCGCTCCTTTACCTGGTCAAGCCCGAAGTGGTCTTCATCTAGAATTTTCTTCGCTCGTTTAAGGTCGAAGTTGTCTTTAGAGTATTCGTTCCAAGGAAGTTCGAGGAGTAGCTGCAAGTAGTTTAGTTGGATAGAGTACTCTGCAACTGCGGGGTTCATGCGCTCTATCTTGGAAACTTCTTTCTCAAAATGTGCTTGTGTATCCTTGCTCCACTTCTTTTCTTGGGCAGCTTTTCTTAGTTCTTCAATTTCCTGTTCGTTAGGGCTACCTCCAAGCTCATCCTGGATGGTTTTCATTTGTTGATGAAGGTAGTACTCGCGCTGTTGCTGGTCTAGGTCGAACTTTACTTTTGCCTGAATGTCATTCTTGAGTTCGATTAGCTTCATCTCCTTGGTGAGATATTGAAGTAGGGTAAGAGCACGCTCCTTTAATGACGCGATGTCGAGTAGCTTTTGCTTCTCGTCGTTTGTAATGTCGGAATTCGAGCAAATAAAATTCACCAGAAATGAAGGGTTGTCGATATTCCGAATGGCAAACGAGGCTTCGTTTGGAATGTTGGGCGAAAGTTTGATAATCTTCAGCGCAAGATCTTTTACCGAACTTACGATTGCATCGTAGTCGTGATGAGGCGATGATGGTGCAACATCTTCAAGTTCGGTAATCTGGCCTTTAAAGTAGGGTTCGGTTTCTACAATTTGGTTTAGCTCGAAGCGCTTAATTCCTTGTAGGATGACGGTCGTGCTACCATCGGGCATCTCTAGGATTTTTAGAATCTGCCCTATGGTTCCAATTTTATAGAGGTCCTCTTGGTTGGGCTCTTCAATCTTCGAATCAATTTGAGAAATTGCCCCAATAATCTTGTCCTTGGAGTACTGTTCGCGAACTAGCTTAAGCGATTTCTCACGTCCAACGCTGATTGGGATTACTACGCCAGGAAATAGCACAGCATTCCTTAACGCTAGAATTGGTAGCGGATTCGGAATTTCTGAACTGTCTATCTGCATCTCGCTGTCGTTGGCGATAAATGGGATAAACTCGTTGTTGTCTTCTGTAGCGCTCGTAATTAGGATATTTTGGAGCGATATATCTGATTTGTTACTCATACAAATGTTATTCGACTACCGACAATTTGTCAGCATGTTGCTTTCTTGTTTTTCTCTTGCGGAGTATGGCAATAGCTGTGCCAAACTATGATGTTAAAAAGACCTGTCTTTTTCGGTCATCTCGAATACGGTGGCTAGAATTTCCTTGTCTACGATGTCTAATTCGCGACACCGTCTTGATAGCGTAGCGCTTATTGCTGGAATGTAGTTGTTGCTTTTGTAGGTTATGTAGCCTTGCGTGCCTCCCCATGCAAACGATGGTATAATATTGCGAGGGAATCCAGAACCAAAAAAGTTTGTGCAAACTCCAATAGAGGTACCCGTACTAAACATTGAGTTTATGCCAGTTTTACTATAATCTCCCATTATTATGCCGCAAAACTGCAGCCCTGTTTGGATGAAGCGCTGCTGGTTGTAGCTCCACATCTTTACCAGCGCAAAGTTGTTTTTTAGATTTGATACGTTTGTGTTGGCTCCTAAGTTGCACCATTCTCCTATTACTGAATTGCCAAGATATCCATCGTGAGCCTTGTTGGAATATCCAAAAATAACGGACTCCGAAACCTCTCCTCCGATTTTAGAATGAGGACCTATGGTTGTGCCTCCATAAATTTTAGAGCCTAGCTTAAGAGCGCTGTGGTCACATAGCGCAAAAGGTCCCCTTACTGTAGAACCTTCCATTATTTCGGTATGCTTGCCGATGTATATTGGGCCGGTGGTGGAGTTGAGTATGGCACAGGTTATTTTGGCATCCTCTTCTACAAAGATGTTATTGCCAATTAGTGTATTAGTGGCATCGATCGGCGCACTTTCTCTGTTGCGGGTGAGCAGCAGAAAGTCATTGGCAATCTCGTTGGCGTTTTGGGAGAATATGTCCCAAGGGTGTGCTATCCGCACAATGTCAGCGTCAAATTCGCGAACCTGAAATTCTTTTATGATACTGGGTTTGAATTCTGAAACTTGACTAGCCGTGCATTTGACGGCAATTGTGAGGTTTCCTTTGGTAAGAACTTGTCCTTGTTCTAATCGCGTAATTCTTTCAACTAGAGCAGCCGAAGGGAGTACTGATGCGTTTATCAGCAGGTTTTCCGTCGAAATTTTTGAAGGGTATTTTTTTGAAAGGTATGGTTGCGTAAGGTATGAAGGAGTAGCTTCAAGGTGTTTTGCCCATTTTTCCTTGATGGTTAAAATGCCAACTCTTACTTCGGCAACAGGTCGAGTGAATGAGAGAGGCTTCAGATTAAGCCACGCCTCATCATCAAAAAGAATGATTCCCATGCGTTAGTTGAACTTTACCAGCAAAGGTACATAAAAAAAGCCCCGCAAGCGGAGCTTTTTTGACGTATAAGCTAAATGATCCCTGTTTATTTCTTCTTGTCGTAGTGCTTCTTGTAGCGGTTCATGAACTTATCTACGCGACCAGCGGTGTCGATAAGCTTCATCTTGCCGGTGAAGAATGGGTGAGATGCGCTCGAAATTTCAAGCTTGTAGAGAGGATAAGATTGGCCATCAATCTCGATGGTTTCTTTGGTGTTGATGGTTGATTTCATCAAAAACACTTGCTCGTTTGACATATCTTTG
>Ga0079067_1068790_pt1 | contig 12433 bp, 11 predicted proteins | sample ADurb_Cas_03_Slu_FD_73458 | JGI IMG/M metagenome (GOLD analysis project Ga0079067, IMG submission 73458) | Active sludge microbial communities from Illinois, USA, of municipal wastewater-treating anaerobic digesters - ADurb_Cas_03_SludgeMetaT... | ecosystem: Engineered > Bioreactor > Anaerobic >...
CCCCTGGACGATCGAAGCGGCCAGACCGTGCTGTTCGAGTACCCTGCCGACCATCGCTGAGTGCTGCTTCCACTCGAAGTCCGGTTCCGGTCGATCGAGGGAGAAGTCGAGATCCTCGGAGAACCTGTCCAGCCCGTGCACGATCCTGAGGCATGTGCCGCCGTGGAAGGCCGCGCGGGCGAAGAAGCCGGATTCGGACAGGCCGTACAGGACAAGCTCCTGCATGGCCTCGCGGACAGCCATGTCCTCCGCTTCGGCATCGGGCGCCTCAGACGACATGATCCGATTGATCAGAGGCGACGTCATCCGCTACTCCTCTCATCACGAAGAGACCGGAGGAAAGCTCGCACTCTCGCGGAGCGGAAGCACCCTTCAAGGGAGACGATGGCCGAAGGCTCGATCCGGTCGATATCCTCCTCGTCGATGCGCATCGAACCGACGAGGAACTCTCTGGCGGGCGGCGACAGCCTGCGCGCATAAGCGAGGTCGGCGATCGCCCTGAGGGGAGTCGCGATCAGCGCCGATCCCATGCCGGTGTCGGTCGATTCCACGCCTTCGAGGAAGCGGCCCGGGACAGTGGGGATGCTGGTGTACGTGAAGAGCCCGAGCGGGTTCGAGAACTCGCGGCTGCGGCCCTGGCAGGCGCTGAGGCTTACGCGAACTCCTTCGGGGATCAAGCCGTGGAAGGCCAGGGCGGACTCGAAGGAAAGGTAGCTCCCGGGCTGGATCGCGTTTGCCGCGAGAGCCGGCGAACCGGTTGTCCCGCCCTTCGGGTCGGGGATGAGATAGACGCCCCGTCGCAGCCGGATCAGCCCGCCGTTCGCCAGGAGCCTGTTTACCACCCCGTATCGCCGCGCCCTCGAGCCTCCGAGCATTACTTCAATCTCGAACTGCCTGACGATTCTGCCCGCCGGGCCGGCTTCGAGGAGCTTCCGTGTCAGTTCGTGCATGGCCGTCTTTCTGCTCGATACTTCCGCTTTTCGGAAGTATCGTACAAGAATGTGAGGAAAGCAACCGCTTCGCCGGTCGCCTCCACACTAAAGCCCCCGCAGGGGCTCAGGGGGCCACTATCGAGCGAGCCAACCCGTAGCTCGATGCTACGCCTCATTACTCCTCCATGCTCCGATCATCATCTACCTCTACTGGACCGGTCAGCTCGGAGACGCACCCGACAACCAGGCGGAGGACGGCACGGCAAAATCTCTTCCCGATAGTGACTCCCATATCGATGCCGAGACGGAAACGCCGGACGGATCCGGCGCCGGCGTGAGCTTCCGTGCCGTATAAAGGAATCCCGGATCGAGTAACACCGATCCAAAAGGCATCAGATGCAGTCATTACAAAGAATGAACAGGTAGATTCCGAAACGCTTGTCTGTAAGAAATAGTGCCATATATTTCTTACAACAAAGCGGGGTAGGTAATGGCGCAAACTATAAAAGACAAGATAATTGCAAGAATCTACGGCAAGGGCAGGGGTTGGGTGTTCACGCAGACCGACTTCGCCGATCTGGGCACCCGGCAGTCTGTCGATGTCGCGCTCCACAGGTTGCTTAACGAAGGACGGATTCGAAGGATCGCCAGAGGCTTGTACGATTACCCCAGGTACAGTGATCTCCTCGATACGACGCTGGCGCCCGACTACGATCTCGCCGCGAGAGCCATCGCCCGGAGGCATGGCTGGCGCATCCAGATCTCCGGATCGGCTGCGTTGAACATCCTCGGGCTCTCGACCCAGGTCCCCGGCCGCCTCACCTACCTGTCCGACGGGCCGTCGCGGGAGTTCGTAATCAACGAGAACACGATCGAGTTCAGGCACTCATCGCTGAAGGAGTCCGGTTTCAGGATGCGGGAAAGCTTCCTGGTCGTTCAGGCGCTGAGAGCCCTCGGACCGGATCACGTCACCCCGGACGTGCTGGATCGGATAGGGAAATGGCTGGATCCGGCCCTCCGCCCGAAGATTCTCAGGGACACGAAAACCGCTGCCGGATGGATTCACCGGGCGATACGCGGAATCTGCGAAGGAGGAGCGCGTGGATAGGATCGCCGGACTCCCCGCGAGGGACCGCATGGACCTGTTCATGGAAACAGCCAGCCGGAAGGGAATGCTGCCGGTCGGCATCCTACCGTACATCTGACTGAATACTCCTGATACGAACAAGTGCTGGCCCGCTCTATGGAAGCTATCGACAGGCGGTGTCAAACCGAGATACCCTGTCTGATATGCCAGTCACGACTTCATGGGTGCTGCTGCTTCTTTCCAATAGAAAGACCTGCAAGCGCAAGGCTGGGATCGAACTCGGTCGATCCTGCATTTCTGGCAAGCCGATTGCTTCCCTTATGAGCATGCCCCCGGATGTACGCGACACCAATGCTGCAAAGCGAGGTTGACTCACGCTGGAAGCCTGTCGATACTCATACGAATGTGCCCTGAGCATGGCTCGAGGCACTGACGGATTGGAGCCATGACCTACCGGACCATGATGCGCCGGCATCCGGAAGAAAAGGAATACCACACCCTGCATGGCCGCCCGCCGGACCCACTTCCCGGCAACCCCGCCGAGAAGCCGTTGCGGGAGTTTCTGGACCGGAACAACGAGAAGGTCTTCGGCGCATGACGACTTCCCGGTCACTCCCCACTTCTTCCGAGCTTCAAGTAAAAGGGAAGTTCACCGGCAGGCCTCTCCAGCTAAGACCCCTGCTTGATAACAGCCGGGTTGAAGAGACGCCGGACGGGATCATCACCTACTCCGGAATCGACGATTACAGCGGTGACATCTTCATCAGGAGGAGCGCTCTCGAACAGATAGACGGGAGCAGGCTCTTCTATCCGTGCAGCAATCTCGATCTGGATACGCCTCTGGCCTTGTTCACCCCGTTCGTTAGCGAGTTCGTGTTCGTGGATATCATTTTCGGCAGAGAGGAGTATCTCAGGCCCAGGGAGCCGGATGATCCTGATAGACTCGACCTTGCCGCGCCAATGGTGGATATCTTCCCGAGGATGAAGGCCGCCTTCACTCCTCTGGCTTCCGAATTGGCCGGCCCAGCGCGTGCAACGCTTCAAAAAGTCGTTGAGAGATATGTCCGCCGCTACAGGTCGCTCGAGTCTGTAGAGTATCCCGAGCTAGAACCGGCAACCATGACCGAGACTTACAGGCACAGGCATTCCAGAAGGCACATCAGGATTGTGAGGAGACGAGGCTTCGGTTTCACGACATTCAGAAAATACATCGACTCCATCGGGGTGTTCTTCTACCGAGGAGACAGCCTCGGTGAAGGCGGCAGCGGAAACCTCTGGCTCGCCCGCGACCATCTGCTGGAAATACTGAGCAAACTTCGTAACGGTGGCCTGATTGTCACGGATGGAACAAATCACGGGCGTGGAGAGGAATACCACCACGGGTCGTGGGATAACCGTGATTACAGTAGCCTCTGGGCATTGACGAACAGTAATGCTGTCGAGAGCCCTGATCCCCTCCCGGATCCTTTCGTCGATCGCCTGGGAAACAGATTCGAGTGTGTCGGATATGCGGGGCGCGGCTACGGCCCGACTCTGATCTGGCAGGTGTGGAAACCGGAGATCCAGCCGGCGGAAGAACCCGTGAAACAGGAGGTACGGAAACCATCGAAGAAAACCGGTAAGCGGAAGAAATCCAAGTCGTTTCACTATAGACCCATCTTTAGCTATGAAGATGAATGATGCCTGAAGAAGCCGGCGATTACACATTCCCCTGCAGTGATGACGAGGAGAGACATTCAAAAAATACGTGGAAGCTCAGACAGGATATAAGGTCGAGGCAGGAACTGCTTCCGACATAAGCGTCCTCTGCGAAGAAGTTTGTGGTGCCAACCTCTGTATCGGCTACTATGATGAGCACTGTCCTGGTTCTACGAGATGCACGGCCAATGCACGGGAATCGCTCAACATACGAGTATGGGGGAGGACTCTTGATATCTGCCGGAAATGGTTAAATAGGAGCGATTTGCAAAGATATGAGCTGAGATAGAACCATCGATTGATCAGCCCGATGGGGACAGGGCGTTGGAAAACGAAACACTAGTTCTCTAGTTTTCTTAAGGCGTTAGATGAAGGTGAGGTGAGCCGCCAGCCACGAAGAGTGTGCGCATTGCCATGACGAGCAATCTGTGAGCCCATTCTCACGTTCAGGCATCAAATTCTCATGGGTTGCCCGGCGTCTCTGCTCAAATTCATCAGTCAACTGCTTGCTGGAAAACGACCTCGGTCGATCCTTCATTTCTGGCAAGCCGATTGCTTCTCTTAGGAGCATGTCCCCTCGGGTGTACGCAACACCTATGCTGCAAAGTGAGGTTGACTCACGCTGGAAGCCTGTCGATACTCATACAAATGTGCGCGGAGCATTGCTCGAGGCACTGACGGATTGGAGCCATGATCTACCGGACCATGATGCGCCGGCATCCGGAAGCTGAATTCAGGCTCGAAGAAGCAGCCTGGCTCCAAGCTAAGAAATCCTCTCTGAAAACCATTGATGATCCCGGATCGCCGGATCGATCCTTTCCCTCACTATCCTGGAGAAACGGAGGAATCGAACAGGCATGACGATCTGGATCGGGATCACGGGTAGCGCCTGGCGGACGTTCGAGTTCAAGAACGGGAAGCGATACCACACCCTTCATGGCCGTCCGCCGGACCCACTTCCCGGCAACCCCGCCGAGAAGCCGTTGCGGGAGTTTCTGGACCGGAACAACAAGAGGGTTTTCAGTGCAGAAGGTCTGTCTGTCAATCACTCCCTGCAAGGAACCGCTTACATAGGTTGTTCTTGTCTTAGTGAAGATGCCAAGTCATTTTCCTGCCGGAGCTTATAGGAGGGCTAAAATGGATGGATCAAGCATGAAAACGAAGTTGATGAACATCGCTGAACGTCATGGGCTGCATGAGACACTGGAGAGACTGGCAAGCTTTAATCCAGAGGCTTGGAAAGTCACAGTTGCCGTCATCGGTCCCTTCAAATCCGGCAAATCCACACTTGTTAATGCGTTGCTCGGGCAGCCGCTCATGCCGGTTATGGAGACTCCGTGCAATGCAAATGTAGTCGAGATTTCTCCCTCAGAAACGGAATCGTTCAGAGTCAGAAGAGACAGTGATGATGGTGAGACGATCACGGAAATAAGGAGATCGGACCTTGCTCGTGAGGTGATCAACTACGAGAAGGGAAAAACTGTTCTTGTCGAGACGAAGTTCAGAGACCTCCAGCTCGAGAAGTGTATGATCGTAGACACTCCTGGAGTTCACTCGATCAACGATATCCATGATGACATCACCTTCGGCTATCTGCCGTTCATTGATGTAGCCCTCGTTGTCTTCGATATAACGAAGGGCTCTCCATCGGCAGAAGACATGGCGTTTCTCTCGGCTTTTTCGGATGAGCTACTCTCTAGGATCGTGTTTGTCCTGAACAAGGCAGATCAACAAGACACAGACGATGTCAAAAGAAGTGCCTGCAGCTTCGAATCTGTTCTAAAGGGTATCATCCCAAACCCCAGAGTCATCACGTTTTCGGCTTCTAATGCAATTCAGGGCATCGAGAATCAGGATAATAGCATTCTGGAATCGAGCGGTTTCATCACGCTGAGAGACACCCTCATCAGCAGTGTCGTGAAGAACAGGAGAGAGATCGAGGCTTTCAGATTCAGGAAGAGAATGCTGGCTGAAGCTAAGACGATGATTTCCATGCTACGTGAAAAGGCCTCATCCATCAATCTGTCTACCCCGGAACTCGATGAAAAGATCAAGAGAACAATAGATGAGATGAACATCTTGATCCGCGAAAAGGAGCGACTGCTTTCCCTGGTTACCGAGAATGGGAGAAAATGCCAGGGAGACCTGAACGGTATTGTCAACCTACATGCACCTGCCATCGCCAAAGCTATCGCGGAAAAGGAGAATTACTCGGATCTTATCACAGAGTTCGGAGAGGATTTGGTGAAAGCCATCAAGGCCAGGCTGTTGGAAATCGATTTTAGTAATCCGATCGACGTGAAAGAGATGAACGGCGCGATAGACCTTGCATCAGCATCAGCTTCAGCCGAAATTGCCTCGCTTGTTGTCGACATAGGCAGCTTCCTGCTGGTAGCCTGGATTGTCCCCGGCAAAAAAGTGGGTCTTGAGGTGAGTGAGGCGCTGGCCGCGGGGCTCGAACGGGTACTTGCGAGGTCGCGGGATGACGGATCAGATAAAGATGAAAGTGTTGATGAAATGATCCGCGGGATCGGAAATACTCTCAGAAGAATCAATCCAATTGAAATGTTGAAGAAGAATGTTATGCCAAAGCTCGTTCTCGAACCCCAGGTGAGGAGCAAGCTTCTCGAAGTTGGTCGTGCAAAGGTTACAGCAGCATTCGCGTTCGCAAGACAGGCTGTAGATGAAAGGATTTCAAGGGACATACAGGAACCCATCAGTCGCAAAAAGGAAGCCATCGAATCACTGAGAAGGGAAAGAGACAAGTACTCGGATTCTCAGAAATCCCAGATAGAGGTTATTGAAGCTGATCTGACGGAAATGGAGAAGCTAGGATGAGCAGCACGCTCGATAAACTGGAAAAGATTTCATCCTTTTACGAGGAACTCCTTGCCAGCGATTTGAGTCTGCTCAGCGATGATGTAAAAGGAACTCTAAGGGAAAAGAAAGAACGTTTGAGAAAACAAGTGGCTGAAGCCAGGGTTAAGTCAGAGCTGATCCGAAATGATTCATATCCCCTCACGGTTGCGATAGTCGGTTCGTTCAAGACGGGGAAATCCACCGTGCTCAACAGCCTGCTTGGTGATGAGATAGTAGGGATGGACGTTCCGCCGGCTACAGCAAAAGTGACCACCATCAAGCATGGGGATGAAATTGGCTTCTTTGGTGTCGACAAGGATGATCAACGAGTGAATATCTCTCATCAGGACTACATCAGGTTGAGCACACATTCTTACGACAGCAACATGAAGAAGAGAGCCAGGACTCAGGATCAGGATTACAAGAGATTCGAAGTCGAATACCCGCTTGAATCGCTCAGAAAACTTGACATTATGGACACTCCCGGCTTTTCATCCGAGTCGACCGATGATGATGAAGTGACCAAAGTGGCAGTTAAGGATGCCGACGTCTTTCTATGGGTCTTCGACGCCAATAGAGGCTCCGCTTCCAAGGAGGAACTGGATCTTTTAAAAGATCTTACAGATAAATGCTCCGATAACACACGCATTTGTGGCATCATAAACAGGATAGACGAGAAACCAACTCAAGAAAGACCACGAGTGATAGAGGGATTCAAAAAGTCCCTCATAGGCAGAATTGACCATATAATAGACTATTCCGGCAAAGAAGTACTCGATATGAAAAAGCAGAGCAAGATTTGGGAAAACACACTCGCTGAACTCATGGACTCGATGCGAAAGCAATGCATCGAAGGACTAAGCGTTCAGGCCACTGTCAGCCCCACATCCATCTCTGCGCATGTCTCTGTTAAAAATAAGGCAACTTTGCACCAAATTGGCTGGATTCGTCTTCCCACATTCCCTCACCAGATCTCCAATAGGACTATTTTTAAAAGGAAGTTGACTGGAATGGGGAGGCAGGATGACTATGGTTTCAAAAATCTATCTGGAGTACTCGAAGATTGGCGGAAGCATTCAGCAGATATTACGAAGAATCTCCTGTTGAAATCGTCAGCAGAATCGTTGGAAGAAGAGAAGAAATATTTGAGTGAAAAATTAATTCAACTGATGAAAACTGATTTAGATGAGCTAAATCGAAGTCTTTCTGAAATGAAGAAGAGCGTAGATTTTTCAGCTAAGAAGTTAAGAGAAAAAATAGATAGCTTGGGTGAAGAGTTAAAAGAAAAACTAGTGACTGAACTGCAAGACAAAATATATAACGAAAAGGTCAGGCACCTTCTGCAAGCTGGATATCGAATCAGGGTAGACATGGAAGGAATAGATAAGATTATCAAAACTCACTTCCAAAAATTTACCCAAAAGACCATATCAGCTGCAAAAACACTAGATAGCCTTTTTGAAGGGAGTGATTGGCGAAATGGGTTAGATGCTGAGATAATGTTTTATAAGGAAGTATTTGGGGGAACCTCGGGAGACTCACTTATTTCACTTATGTATGTTTTCGACAATTGGACAGAAGTACCTGAAAGCCGAATCAATGAACTGGAAGGCATACCGCTGTGTCTCGACAGCTGCATTGCTGATGAAATTCTCACCGAACTCACAAAGATGCTATTGAAGCAAAGAATTGAGCGAGTCGTCGAGGATAGAGAGAGTTTGGCAAGAAACACAATTCGAATCAGCGGAGAACTTATCTCAAAAGCGGAGGCTATCCTGAATGCTTGCTGAATACCAGGAACGAAAGACCAGGCTCCTTGAGGCTTTTGGCCTCATCAAAACTAGCAATTTCCTGCCGTGTGGTTCGGCGGCAACTGGTGGATGGAACGAGGCGTCTGTGACCGACGTGGAGACTAATCTCAAAGAGAACAAATTCTACGTCAGTATCTGCGGTCAGATGAAAGCAGGAAAATCAACCTTTATGAATTATCTTCTATTCGAAAACGATAGGGAGGTATTGCCTACCGATCCAGTCCCATGGACCGCAAAACTCACCATGGTACAAAATGGATCGCAAGAAAAATCAAGGATACTCTTTTACACCGAAAAGGAATGGGAGCAGCTCAAGCTTAAGGGCGGATCCGAGAGTAAAGAAGAAAAGTCCTACTTCAACGAATTCATTCAACCAGCGATTGACAGGGCGGCATCAAAAGGAATCTACACCGAGCAGCTGATAGCAAAGGAAAGAAAAACTCTCGAGCTGCCAAAGATCGATCAACTAAAGGAATATGTGACTGCGGAGGGTTTGTACACCCCGTTCGTACAGTCAACTGAAGTGACGGTTCCCTGTCATAAGCTTCAGAATGTCATTCTAGTCGACACCCCTGGGATAAACGATCCTGACGAGAGCCGGTCGAGGATAACGACCGAGTGGATCGGAAAGTCCTCCGCCGTCGTATACCTATTTCTGGCAAACCAGGCACTCAGTCAGGCTGACATTGACTTCATTGACGTCCACCTTGCTTCCGTACCCGCCGAGTTCATGGTTTTTGCACTCTCGAAAGCAGACCTTGTCAAGTCGGGAAGCATCAGTACGGTCGAAGCTTACATTGAGGCAAATATACCGCTTAATCCGAGGCTTGCTGCAAGGGAGATACTAAAAGGCAAGCGGGTTCACCCTATAAGCACGATTGCCGGTGTAATCCACAATCTAGAGGCAAAAGGCGAACCCCTCTCTGAAAAACTTGCATTCCACAAGACAAGAATTCCGCCCGAAGTGATAGAACAGAAAGGCTGGCTGGACGAGTTGTTCGCGGCGATAGACGCCCAGATAATGCGGAATTCTGGTGAAGCCGTTCTGAAAAAGGCGGAAACAACGCTAAATGCTATCTGCACTCGGAAGGAATTGGATATCTGCAGCTCACTCGAACAGATCGCGGCAAAGAGGAAATCGATCGGTCTTGATAAGGGCGAGCTCGAGGCTCGACGCAAAGGTCTTGTCGATGCGCTACGGAAGTTCAGCAGCCAGAAAGACGATCTGAATACGCAGATCGGCAATGAAATTAAGCGGATACAGAAATACGCAATTTCACGAGAAACAGCTGTGGTTTCACAGGCGGAACAGGAGCTTGAAGACTGGGTGAATGCTCAGAGCAACCCTGGTGAAGCCATTAGAATGGCTGATTTAAAAATATCGAGAATTGTCCAGAAGGCGATTCTATCCCTCTCTGATGAAGCGGTCTCAGAAGGTGACATCGAAAGGGTTCAGGAGTTGTGCCGAAAACTACAGCAAGATCTCAATTCGACACTCAAAAAGGCTACAGCTTCAACGGACAGACCGTTCATCCCCGTTGCCGATGTCCGTCAGTTGCTTGACGAGACGACCAGCTCTGTTGGAGCGATCTCGTACGAAGACTGTCGCAGGAAACTGCTCTTCTGGACTAAGAAGGGTGAGACGCTCAGCGCAATAAAGAACAAGGGTGCGCATCTCATAAACGAACAGCTCAGAGAAGTCAGAGGGAAGCTCCTGGACGGCTTCTCAACCCAGCTATTTGAGCATTCCAAGATCATAATCGCAATGGCAGAAGAACATGTCGAGAGCGTCAGGAATGAACTCGAGAAGGTAGCAACATCTGCACAGTCCAAGGATGATATGCTCAGAGAGGTTCAGATTCAGGAAACGGGCATACTTCAAGAGCAAAAGAGAGTCCAAGCTGTCATTGAGAAGATCAGAGACATGATAGGAGTAAAATGAAAGCGGAGGAACCGAAGGGAGGTCATCGTATGTTCGGTTGCTTTTTGCTAGGTACAGCCGTCGGTTTCTTCGCCGGGTACCTTCTGGGAGCGAATAGAAAGCAGCATCAGGCGAAAAGCCTCATTTCCATTGAAGATAAGGGTAGATCGACAACCGAACAAGAAGCAGAAACTGTCGTGTTCGAAAAGCTGAAGCAGTATGAGAGTGATTACATGAAATACAAGCACTCTGAGTACTGCAGGATCTTCACCCCCGCAGAAAATCAACCGAAGATCTCTGAGCCGAAGATGTTCTTCAGCCCCTCCGAACTGAAGCCGAACGCCAGCACTTCAATATTCGTAGTTGAACGGGCGATAAAGAGGTACATGCTAAGAAGACTTTCACCGAAGCCTCACTTGAACCCTGCCCAGGAAGACAGCCATCAGTCACGAATGGATGCGAGCATCGCTCTGCAGGATTTCCAAGAACTGGCTCGTGCAAAGGCCGTTTACAACGCACTTGTCTCTCTTGAGACAGAAGCAGGGGACCAAGCCGGGTATCGCGATGAAATGAGAAAAGTCCAGAAAAATCTTGAGGAAGTCGAACGGAATATCAAGAAGAAACTATCTCTCCCATAACGTTCGATAGCGAGGGAAAGCCGAGACTCGTTCCATCTTTGAGTATGACAGTCGATGAGGTCAAAGTGTTCTGCGATCCGATCTCGTTTCTAGGTCCTCTCGAAACCCACCTCGGATTCTCCCTCCCCGAGCAGCCCGAGGTTCTGCGGGCGATACGGCTTCTCGCCAGGCTCGGCATCCCCGGCGCTTTCTGGAGCGAGTCGGCGGAGAAGGATCCGCTCGCCACGGCGCTGCGACTCCTCCGCTGGAACGAGGAGCTTCGGCTGGCCGGCTGGCGGGGGCAGGCGGTGTCGCCCAGGCTGAGGCAGCTCTCGCAGCTTGTGGAAGGTTCCCCTCCGGGTATCGCCGGGCGGGTCGCCCGCGTGATTGAGGCGCTGAAGGTTCAGGAGGTCGATCTCGAGTCGATCGAGCTTATGGGCATCAGCAGGGGCGAGCTGCCCGTGCTGTTCCGGCGCCTGCTCGAAGCCCTCGAAGCCGGGGGCACAGTCATAACCGAAACCCCGATCGAGACGGTGACGGGCAGCGGCGATCTTGCGGGCTGCCTGGCTCCGGGCTACTCGCCCTTGGGCTCCGGCGAGCTTCGCATGATCCGCCCGCAGGGTCCGCTGACGGCCGCCGATCTCGTGGCGGCATGGCTGGCCGGGCTCGATGACCTGTCCGGCACCGTGGTCGTTGGCGGCGACGAGATTCTGGACAGCGCCCTGCACAGGCACGGGCTGCCCACGATCGGGGCGGCCAGGGCTACGGGCGGCGAGACGCTGCTCCAGATCCTGCCTCTTGTAGTCGCTCTCGGCCGGGCGCCGCAGGATCCGGAGGTCGCCCTCGAACTCCTGTCGCTTCCCGAGTCGCCTGTTCCGCACGGTATTGCGAACAGGCTGATCGAAGCCCTGAGGCAGTGGCCGGCGATAGGGAGCGATGACTGGAACGGCAGGCTCGTTTCCGGCATCGAGGCCATCCCCGACGAGGACAGGAGGAGGCGCGTCCGGGAGCGCCTGTCGGTGCTGTTCTCGACCTGCGCCGACGGCGACGGGTTCCCGGCCGGTGCGCTGGACAGGCGTGTGAATGCGATTGAAACCTGGGCGAAGGGCATGGCGCGGAATGCAGGGGAGCAGGCCTGGCGCTGGGACTGCCTGCTGCACCAGCTTGCCTCATTCCGCAGGCTCTGCCGCGAATCCGGCCTCGATAGCCTTCCGAAGCCCCTTGTCCAGAAGCTGATCGTTGCCGCCACCTCGCTGGTAGGCCTGCCGCCGGCCCATGCGGCGCAGGCGGGGCTCGTGTCGGTCGACGATCCCGGGGCCTTGCTCCGCCCCGTCCGCAGGGTGGTGTGGTGGAACTTCACCGAGCGCAGCGCCCCTTCGGTGGATCAGCCCTTCCTGTCGCCGGAGGAGAAGGCGTCGCTGGAGGCCCAGGGCTGCGAGTTCCCCGAGCCGGCGGAGCTAGCGGCGAGGAACAGCCGCGCATGGCGCCGTCCGCTGCAGATGGCTTCC
>Ga0079067_1046455_pt1 | contig 12288 bp, 8 predicted proteins | sample ADurb_Cas_03_Slu_FD_73458 | JGI IMG/M metagenome (GOLD analysis project Ga0079067, IMG submission 73458) | Active sludge microbial communities from Illinois, USA, of municipal wastewater-treating anaerobic digesters - ADurb_Cas_03_SludgeMetaT... | ecosystem: Engineered > Bioreactor > Anaerobic >...
ATCAAATGGATGACCATAGAAGAAGCGCTTAGTGCATCGGAAAAGAATCCGAAGAAAATCATTATTGACATTTATACCGATTGGTGCGGATGGTGCAAAGTGATGGACCGAAACACCTTTGGGAACGCAGATGTAGCAAGCTACATTAACGAGAACTACTATGCGGTAAAATTAAACGCCGAAAAACAAGAATCTTTTACCTATAAAGGGAATGTATACAACCTCCAAACAACCAATGGAAGATCTATAAACACGTTTGTTCTTGCCATTTCGAATGGTAACATTGGATATCCAACAACGGCTTACCTCGACGAATCCCAGAACGTACTAACGCTAATCTCGGGTTATCAGAAACCAGAACAGCTACTCCCCATCCTGAAATATCTTAAAGCGGATCTATTCAAAAGTATGAGTTTTGAGGACTACATCAAACAGGAAAATAATCAACCTCAATAAAGATCCAACTCAAAGCAAAACAGGAAAGGCAGCACTTAAATGCTGCCTTTCCTGTTTTATCTCCCCTAACGTTGTTATGCCTGACCGTTACTGCTACTCGAAAAAGGCATTGGAACAATAGGCTCCATCTCCTTGATCTTAATCTCACCGAAATGCTGCTCGTATTTTTCAATATTATCTTGAAGAGCCATCAGCAGGCGCTTGGCGTGCTCTGCTGTAAGAATAGTGCGGGTTTTAACCTGCGCCTTAGGCATCCCCGGCATAATTCGAATGAAATCCAGCACAAATTCGGATGACGAGTGTGATATAATAACAAGGTTTGAGTATATGCCCTGGGCCACTTCGTCGTTTAGTTCAATGTTCAGATCTGGTTGTTGATTATTTTCCTCCATCTTAGTCTATTTATTTGGGATAAATGTATAAAAAAACCGGGGACAAGCCCCGGTTTCCTTAAAGTTATTAATGTTTACTCTTCAGCAACATCATCGTGAGATCTCGATTTAACCATGCTCTGATAATCGTCCATAGAACCAACTACTAGCCTATCGAACTGACGAAGACCTGTACCCGCAGGAATTAGTTTTCCGCAGATTACGTTTTCCTTCATTCCCTCTAGATAGTCGATCTTACCGTGGATAGCGGCTTCGTTAAGTACCTTCGTAGTTTCCTGGAAGGACGCTGCCGACATAAAGCTGCCGGTTTGAAGTGCTGCACGGGTAATTCCTTGCATTATCTGATTTGATGTTGCGGGGATCGCATCGCGAGCTTCGATAAGCTTAAGGTCTTTACGCTTAAGGATTGAATTCTCATCTCTAAGCTTACGAGCAGTAATAATCTGCCCTGCCTTAACATTCTTCGAATCTCCTGCATCAATAACAACTTTCTTGTCGTAGATCCAGTCGTTCTCGGTCATGAATTCCCACTTGTCAACAATCTGTTTTTCAAGGAACTTAGTATCTCCTGCATCAACGATTTCAACCTTGCGCATCATCTGACGAACGATGACTTCAAAGTGCTTATCGTTAATCTTTACACCCTGTAAACGGTATACTTCTTGAACCTCATTAACGATATACTCTTGAACCTTTGTAGGACCTTGGATTGCAAGAATATCGCTTGGAGTTATAGCTCCATCAGAAAGAGGAATACCCGCTCTAACGTAATCGTTCTCCTGAACAAGAATTTGACGAGAAAGTGGTACAAGATATTTCTTCACTTCGCCAAGCTTCGACGTAACGATAATCTCTCTGTTACCACGCTTAATCTTACCAAGCGAAACCTCACCGTCAATTTCCGATACTACAGCCGGATTTGATGGGTTACGAGCCTCGAAAAGTTCAGTTACACGTGGAAGACCTCCGGTAATGTCACCTGCCTTACCTACCGCACGAGGAATCTTAACAAGAATATCACCAGCCTTAACAGGATTGTCGTTTTCTACAACAATGTGCGCTCCAACTGGTAAGTTGTACGACTTATACTCTTCACCTGCATCAGAAACAATCTTAATACCAGGGTTCTTCGTCTTATCACGCGATTCGATGATAACCTTCTCGCGATATCCGGTTTGCTCGTCCGACTCTTCACGGAAAGTGATACCTTCCTGAATGTTATCAAAAGCAATTTTACCTGTGAACTCTGAAATAATAACCGCGTTATATGGATCCCATTCTACAACAAGGTCACCCTTGGTAACATCATCGCCATCCTTCATATAAAGGATAGATCCATAAGGAATTGCGTGAGTATATAGTGTAATGCCGGTATTCTTATCGACGATGCGCATTTCAGCCAAACGACCAATTACAACGTCAACATTCTTACCCTCGCTATCAACCTTTTGAACCGTACGAAGTTCGTCAATTTCTAGACGACCATCGTAACGAGCAACCACCTTAGAATCTGCAGCAATGTTACCTGCAGTACCCCCTACGTGGAAAGTACGAAGTGTAAGCTGCGTACCTGGCTCACCAATTGACTGTGCTGCAATAACACCAACTGCTTCACCAATCTGAACCATTCTACTAGTTGAAAGGTTACGCCCGTAGCACTTTGCACACACGCCTTTTCGCGATTCGCAGGTAAGTACAGAACGGATTTCAACCTGCTCAATTGGAGAATCTTCAATTTCAGCACCAATTGCTTCTGTAATCTCTTCGCCGGCAGCAACAATTAGTTTCCCGGTTAACGGATGGTATATGTCATGAACGGTAGTACGTCCAAGGATTCTTTCGTAAAGTGTTTCTACAACTTCTTCGTTATTCTTGATTGCAGTTGCAACAAGGCCACGAAGCGTTCCACAATCTACTTCAGAGATAATTACGTCATGCGACACGTCAACCAAACGACGGGTTAGGTAACCCGCATCAGCCGTCTTAAGTGCGGTATCCGCAAGACCTTTACGAGCACCGTGGGTAGAGATAAAGTACTCGAGTACCGATAGACCTTCCTTAAAGTTCGAAAGGATTGGGTTCTCGATAATCTGACCACCTTCGGCTCCAGATTTCTGAGGTTTTGCCATCAGACCACGCATACCAGAAAGCTGACGAATCTGTTCCTTCGAACCACGAGCTCCAGAGTCAAGCATCATGTAAACAGAGTTGAATCCCTGACGGTCTTCCTTTAGCTGCTTTAGCAGAATCTGGGTAATCTTGGCGTTGGTATGTGTCCAAATGTCGATAATCTGGTTGTAACGCTCGTTGTTGGTAATGAAACCCATGTTGTAGTTAGCAACCACCTCATCAACCTGTGCGTAACCATCTTGAATAAGCTCTTGCTTTTCCTTAGGAATAAGCACGTCATCAAGATTAAACGACAGGCCACCGCGGAATGCCATACCATAACCAAGATCCTTAATATCATCAAGGAATTTAGCGGTTTTGGCAGTACCACACTTCTTGAATACCTGTGAAATAATATCTCGAAGCGACTTTTTGGTAGCCAGTTCGTTGATAAAGCCCATTTCAAAGGGTACGTACTGGTTAAAGATTACTCTACCTACAGTTGTATCTATTAACTCTTGGCCAATTTGATTGCCATCGGCATCGTACTGTGGGTAGTTAACCTTTATTATAGCGTGAAGTTCTACAGCTTTTTCGTTATAGGCTATAATAACCTCTTCTGGGCTATAGAAAATAGTTCCTTCGCCCTTTGCACCCTTACGCTCTTTGGTAATGTAGTACAAACCAAGAACCATGTCCTGCGATGGTACTGTAATAGGCGCACCATTTGCGGGGTTAAGGATGTTGTGAGCACCCAACATTAAAATTTGAGCCTCAAGAATTGCGGCATTACCTAATGGAAGGTGAACGGCCATCTGGTCACCGTCAAAGTCCGCGTTGAATGCAGTACATGAAAGTGGGTGAAGTTGAATAGCCTTTCCTTCAATAAGTTTTGGTTGGAATGCTTGAATACCTAAACGGTGAAGGGTTGGTGCACGGTTCAGCATTACAGGGTGACCCTTGATAACATTTTCAAGAATATCCCATACAACTGGATCTTTACGGTCAACGATCTTCTTAGCAGACTTAACGGTCTTTACAATACCACGCTCAATCAACTTACGGATTACGAATGGCTTGTAAAGTTCAGCAGCCATATCCTTAGGAAGACCACATTCGTGCATCTTAAGTTCAGGACCACCAACAATAACAGAACGAGCCGAATAGTCGACACGCTTACCGAGCAAGTTCTGACGGAAACGTCCTTGTTTACCCTTCAGCGAGTCAGAAAGCGACTTCAATGGACGGTTTGCTTCTGTCTTTACCGCATTCGACTTGCGTGAGTTATCGAAGAGTGAGTCTACAGCTTCTTGAAGCATACGCTTCTCATTGCGAAGAATCACTTCAGGTGCCTTAATTTCAATCAATCTCTTAAGACGATTGTTACGAATGATAACACGTCTGTAAAGGTCGTTTAGGTCAGACGTTGCAAATCGACCACCATCTAGAGGTACAAGTGGACGAAGTTCTGGTGGAATGACAGGAATCACCTTCAGGATCATCCATTCAGGACGATTGATATCCTTCGACTCTCTAAATGCTTCAACAACATTAAGACGCTTTAGCGCTTCGCTCTTTCGTTGCTGTGAAGTTTCAGTATTTGCTTTATGACGCAAAGAATATGATAAGTCGTCCAACTCTATACGTTCAAGCAGTTGGTAAAGAGCCTCGGCTCCCATACCTGCAATGAACTTGTTTGGATCGCTATCGTCAAGATACTGGTTTTCCTTGGGAAGAGTATCCAGAATATCTAGGTATTCTTCTTCCGAAAGAAGATCCATCTCCTTTATTCCATCAACAGCCTTTATACCCGATTGAATTACGACATAACGCTCGTAGTAAACAACGGCATCAAGCTTCTTAGAAGGAATACCAAGGAGGTAACCTATTTTGTTAGGAAGAGTGCGGAAGTACCATATGTGCGCAACAGGAACCACCAACGAGATGTGCCCCATACGCTCACGACGAACTTTCTTCTCGGTAACTTCAACCCCACATCGGTCGCACACAATGCCCTTATAACGGATACGCTTATACTTTCCACAGTGGCACTCGTAATCCTTCACAGGACCAAAGATACGCTCGCAGAAAAGGCCATCGCGCTCAGGCTTATAGGTACGATAGTTAATTGTCTCAGGCTTCAAAACCTCGCCGCTCGAGCGCTCGAGGATCTCTTCCGGAGAGGCAAGTCCAATAGAGATTTTGGTGAAGTTGGTTTTAACCTTATTATCTCTTCTGAATGACATATTTTGAGCTTATTATATTCGATGAAAATGAGCCAACCCTACCAAAAATAGGGTGGCTCTATGTTTGTTACTCAAGGTTAACGCTCAATCCTAAGCCGCGAAGCTCGTGAAGTAGCACGTTAAGTGATTCAGGAATACCAGCAGGTGGCATTGGTTCTCCCTTAACGATTGCCTCGTAAGCTTTAGCACGACCCATAACGTCGTCAGATTTAATGGTAAGAATTTCTTGGAGGATGTTAGATGCACCGAATGCTTCCAGTGCCCAAACTTCCATTTCCCCGAAACGTTGACCACCAAACTGTGCCTTACCACCAAGTGGCTGCTGAGTGATCAGCGAGTATGGTCCGATAGAACGTGCGTGCATCTTATCGTCAACCATGTGACCAAGCTTCAACATGTAGATGATACCTACAGTTGCAGGTTGGTCAAAGCGATCACCCGTACCACCATCATAGAGGTATGTTTTACCGTTACGTGGTATACTAGCCTTATCGGTATAGTCGGCAATTTGATCAAGTTCGGCGCCGTCGAAGATTGGAGTAGCAAACTTTACCCCAAGTTCTCTACCAGCCCAAGCGAGCACAGTTTCGTAAATCTGTCCAAGGTTCATACGCGATGGCACACCAAGTGGGTTAAGAATGATATCCACAATAGTACCATCTTCTAGGAATGGCATATCCTCGTCACGAACAACTTTGGCAACAATACCCTTATTACCGTGACGACCCGCCATCTTATCTCCTACGCGAATCTTACGCTTCTTCGCAATATAAACCTTAGCAAGTTGAACGATTCCGGTTGGAAGTTCATCTCCAATTGAAATATTGAACTTCTTTCTTTTTGCTTCAGCATCAAGTTCTTTAAACTTAACAATGTAGTTGTTAATTAGATTCTTGATGATATTGTTTTTATCCTTGTCGGTTGTCCACTTGTTCGGATTTACGCTTAAGTAATCAAGCTCTATAAGAACCTTTTGGGTGAATTTCACTCCTTTACCGATAAGCTCAGTTCCGTAGTAATCTAACACCCCTTGAGACGTTTTTCCGTTTACAAGGTTAAACAACTTGTCTACAAGTTTTGCTTTAAGACCGTTGGTTTTCTTCTCAAATTCATCATCAACCTTCTGAAGAAGAACCTTCTCGCTAACCTTTCCCTTCTTATCCTTAAGAGATCTAGAGAAAAGTTTCTTATCAATTACCACTCCACGCAATGAAGGAGAAGCCTTAAGCGAAGCATCTTTAACGTCACCAGCCTTATCTCCAAAGATTGCACGAAGCAACTTTTCTTCAGGAGTAGGATCAGATTCTCCCTTTGGTGTAATCTTACCTATAAGGATATCCCCAGGTTCAACGGTCGCTCCAATGCGGATCATCCCGTTTTCATCGAGATTACGTGTAGCCTCTTCGCTTACGTTAGGAATATCAGAAGTAAGTTCTTCCAATCCTCGTTTAGTGTCACGGACTTCCATAATGTACTCGTCAACGTGAACTGAGGTAAAGATATCCTCCCTAACAAGTCGTTCAGAAATTACAATACCATCCTCAAAGTTGTACCCCTTCCAAGGCATGAATGCAACCTTAAGGTTCCGACCAAGAGCAAGATCTCCATTCTCAGTAGAATAACCATCAGTTAGAATCTGACCCTTAACAACTCTTTCCCCCTTCTCAACAATCGGACGAAGGTTAATCGAAGTGCTTTGGTTCGTCTTAAGGTACTTAGGAAGCCTGTATATTTTCACTTCAGGATCGAAGCTTACGTAACGCTCATCTTCGGTCATATCGTAGCGAAGATGTATTTCAGCAGCGTCTACGTATTCAACAACACCATCAGCCTCTGCAACAATCTGAGTACGGCTATCGCGCACAACTTCACCTTCCAAGCCTGTTCCTACAATAGGAGCATCGGGTTGAAGCAGCGGTACAGCCTGACGCATCATGTTCGATCCCATCAGCGCACGGTTAGCATCATCGTGCTCAAGGAATGGAATAAGCGATGCTGCAATCGAAGCAATCTGATTTGGAGCTACGTCCATCAGTTCTACCTGCTCAGGCTCAGCAATAGGGAAGTCACCCTCCAAACGCGACTTAACGCGATTTGTAGCAAACGTACCATCATCATTTAAGGGGACATTTGCTTGAGCGATAATCTTTCCAGCTTCCTCTTCAGCAGAAAGGTACACAAGACCTTCGGATTCAAAGTCAACCCTTCCCTCAGAAACCTTGTGGTAAGGAGTTTCAATAAATCCAAGATGGTTAATCTTTGCAAAAACACAAAGAGAAGAGATTAGTCCGATATTTGGACCTTCTGGAGTTTCGATAGGACACAAACGACCATAGTGCGTATAGTGTACGTCACGAACCTCGAATCCAGCACGTTCACGCGAAAGGCCTCCAGGTCCTAATGCTGACAAACGACGCTTGTGAGTCATTTCAGCAAGAGGATTGGTTTGATCCATAAACTGCGACAGCTGGTTTGTTCCAAAGAACGAGTTGATAACGCTGGATAGCGTCTTAGCATTGATAAGATCAACAGGCGTAAACACTTCGTTGTCACGTACATTCATACGCTCACGAATAGTCCGAGCCATACGAGCCAATCCTACGCTGAACTGGTTAGCCAACTGCTCACCCACGGTTCTAACACGACGATTCGACAAGTGGTCAATATCGTCAACGTCAGTCTTCGAGTTGATAAGTTGGATAAGATATTTAATAATGTTGATTATATCCTCTTTAGTCAACACCTTAATATCCGAGTCGATGTTTAGATCAAGTTTTTTGTTGATACGGTAACGTCCAACTTCTCCTAGGTCGTAACGCTTGTCAGAGAAGAACAACTTGTCAATCACATCACGAGCAGTAGCATCATCTGGTGGCTCTGAGTTTCTAAGTTGTCTATAGATGTATACCACTGCTTCCTTTTCGGAATTACAAGGATCTTTTTGAAGAGTGTTATTGATGATAGAGAAATCGGCATTCACACCTTCATCTTTATGAAGAAGAATCGTTTTGGCGCCCGACTCCAGAATTTCATCAATATGGTCGTTCTCTAAAACAACGTCGCGGTCGATAATTACCTCGTTACGCTCAATCGATACAACTTCACCAGTATCTTCATCAACGAAGTCCTCTATCCACGATTTTAGCACACGAGCAGCCAGCTTTCGACCAATATACTTTTTAAGATTTACTTTAGAAACCTTGATCTCATCAGCGAGATCAAAAATTTCGAGAATATCGCGGTCCGTTTCGTAACCTATAGCGCGAAGAAGAGTTGTTACAGGCAACTTTTTCTTACGATCGATGTAGGCGTACATAACGCTGTTAATGTCAGTCGCAAATTCAATCCACGATCCTTTGAACGGGATTACTCGGGCAGAGTAAAGTTTTGTTCCATTTGCGTGTACGCTTTGCCCAAAGAACACGCCTGGAGAGCGGTGTAGCTGTGAGACAACCACACGCTCAGCACCGTTAATCACGAATGTCCCCTTGGGGGTCATATACGGAACGGTACCTAAATAGACATCCTGAATGACGGTATCAAAATCTTCGTGTTCAGGGTCTGTACAATACAACTTTAGCTTAGCTTTTAGCGGAACGCTATAAGTTAAGCCTCTTTCAAGACACTCTTCCAACGAGTAGCGTGGTGGGTCTATGAAATAGTCAATAAACTCTAAAACGAAGTTATTTCGGGTATCGGTAATCGGGAAGTTTTCCATGAAAACCTTGTAAAGCCCTTCATTTTTTCTATTTTCGGGCGTGGTTTCCATTTGAAAGAAATCCCTGAAAGATTGAAGCTGTATCTCAAGAAAATCAGGATAAGATTGCTGATGTTTCGTTGATGAAAAGCTAATTCGCTGGCTGTTTTTGTTTAGAGACATCGTTTCAAGATTTGTTGAACTAAAGTTAGAAAAAACAACAAAAAGGCTTAGAATCTAATATAAATTAGATTCTAAACCCAAATTACCTAACTACTAGGTAAATGCTATTTAACTTCAACTTCAGCTCCAGCCTCTTCAAGTTGTGCTTTAATTGATTCTGCTTCTTCCTTAGAAACTTTTTCCTTAACTGCCTTAGGAGCACCGTCAACTAGGTCCTTAGCTTCCTTAAGACCAAGACCGGTCATTTCCTTAACAACCTTCACTACTTGAAGTTTAGCACCACCTGCTGACTTCAAGATAACGTCAAATTGAGTTTTTTCAGCAGCAGCGGCTTCGCCACCAGCAGCAGGTGCAGCAGCTACAGCAACTGCAGCAGCAGCAGGCTCTATGCCATACTCTTCCTTGAGAATCTTAGCTAATTCGTTAACTTCCTTTACAGACAAATTAACCAATTCTTCTGCAAATTTCTTAAGATCTGCCATTTTACTTCGTTTTAAAAAAATTTTTTGACTAAACTACTTTTCTTCTCTCTCAGATAGGGTCTTAACAACACCCGATAAAATGTTTCCGCCTGATTGCAGCGCAGAAATAACGTTCTTCGCTGGAGATTGCAATAGGCCGATAATATCACCGATAAGCTCTTCCTTAGACTTGATGTTAACAAGTTCTTCAAGGCTTGCTTCACCGATATAAGGAGTCTCCTCTACGAATGCACCTTTAAGAACTGGCTTTTTAAGCTTATTCTTCTTGCTAAACTCTTTGATAAGCTTCGCAGGAACATTGTTCTTTTCGGTTAACATTATCGAAGTAGAACCCTTAAGCACGTCGAATAACTCGGTGCCTTGGAATTCGATTTGTTCGAGCGCCTTACGAAGTAAAGTGTTCTTTACAACGATAAGGGTAATCTCTTTCTCAAAGCATTGTCTTCTTAGTGCTGCGGTGTCTTCCGCATTTAAACCCGAAATATCAGTCAGATAAAAATGAGGAAAAGTCTTGAGCTGCTCGGCTAAACTGTTGATAATAACGTTTTTATCTTCCCTTCTCATTGTAACAAGGTTAAAAAATTACTCGTTAATTGATCTAGGATCAATTTGTAAGCCGGGGCTCATTGTTGAAGAAAGGTAAATACTTTTGATATAAGTACCTTTCGCAGCAGAAGGCTTAAGTTTGATAACAGTGTTCAAAAATTCGTGAGCATTGTCTGAAAGCATATTAGGCTCAAACGACAATTTACCTACCGATGTATGAACAATACCAAACTTGTCTACCTTAAAATCGATCTTACCGCTCTTAACTTCCTTCACTGCCTTTCCCACTTCCATGGTAACAGTTCCGGTTTTAGGGTTCGGCATCAGACCACGAGGACCAAGGATACGACCTAGAGCACCTACCTTAGCCATTACGCTAGGCATAGTGATGATCACATCAACATCAGTCCATCCCCCCTTAATCTTGTCGATATATTCGTCAAGACCTACATAATCGGCTCCAGCCTCAGTGGCTTCTTGCTCCTTATCAGGGGTGCAGAGTACTAATACGCGGGTCTGCTTACCTGTTCCATGAGGTAGAGTCACAACGCCTCTAACCATCTGGTTGGCTTTGCGAGGATCTACACCAAGACGTACATCGATATCTACTGAAGCATCAAACTTTGTGAAAGAAATTTCCTTCAAAATTTGAGCTGCTTCCGATAACTTGTAAACCTTGCCTGGCTCAATCTTCGATAAAGCTAACTTCCTATTTTTGGTAAGTTTACTCATTTCTGCACGCAGTATTTAATATTACAATTGGGGGAATTCACCCTGTACGGAAATTCCCATGCTTCTTGCTGTACCTGCAACCATTTTCATAGCCGACTCCAAGGTGAAGCAGTTCATATCAGGCATCTTGTCTTGTGCAATAGCCCTAACTTGCTCCCATGTAATGGTGGCAACTTTCTTACGGTTTGGTTCAGCAGAACCAGATTGAATTTTGGCTGCCTCCTTAAGTTGAACAGCTACTGGTGGCTGCTTTACGATAAAGTCAAATGACTTATCGCTATAAACAGTAATAATGACAGGAAGAACCTTTCCGGCCTTGTCTTGTGTCCTGGCATTGAACTGTTTGCAGAACTCCATAATATTCACACCCTTCGAACCTAAAGCAGGTCCTACTGGTGGTGATGGATTTGCTGCGCCACCTTTAATCTGCAACTTAATAAGTCCAGCGACTTCTTTAGCCATAGCAGTTTTTACTTAGTTTAACTACTCTTTTTCAACTTGCATAAAGCTCAACTCCAGTGGAGTCTTTCTGCCAAAAATTTTAACCATTACCTTGAGCTTTTTCTTATCCTCATTTACATCTTCAATGACACCATTGAATCCGTTGAATGGTCCATCGATTACTTTAACCGATTCGCCAATCACATAAGGGATAGAAATTTCCTCTTCGCCTTCTGTAAGCTCATCAATTCGGCCGAGAATCCTATTAACCTCAGCAGTCCTGAGAGGGATAGGAGCATTTTGATTTCGAGGATCACCCAAAAAACCGATGATATTAGTAATATTGGTCAAAATGTGAGGAATTTCACCTACTAGCGCCGCTTCAATAAGAATATAACCGGGATAGTGTATCCTTTCCTTGCTGATCTTTTTACCATTTCTAATTTGGTAAACCTTTTCAGTAGGGATAAGCACTTGGGAAACAAAATCAGAAAGGCCACGGTTGCGTATTTCGTTTTCGATATACTCCTTGGCTTTCTTTTCTTTGCCACCAATTGCTCTTAGGACGTACCACTTTTTTTCGGTTTCGCTCATCGCTCTTTCCTATTTTTATTACAGCATGCTGTAGATTAACTCCATAAGATTCCTGAAGGTGATGTCCATTGCAAAGACAACAATAGCGAATAGTAGGGAAGCAATCATAACAACTATTGCGCTGCTTTGCAACGTACTCCAAGAAGGCCAGGAAACCTTATTTTTGAGTTCGTTATAAGACTCTTTGAAATATTCTTTGATTCTCATAGGTCTAGTTTTCTAAAGCACGGGAGGAGCGACTCGAACGCCCGACACTCGGTTTTGGAGACCGATGCTCTACCAACTGAGCTACACCCGTAAAAATAGGATTGGTCTATTAAGACCAATCCTAGAAATTATGAATTACTCAACAATTTCGGTAATCTGACCAGCACCTACAGTTCTACCACCTTCGCGAATAGCAAAACGTA
>Ga0079067_1041241_pt1 | contig 12150 bp, 10 predicted proteins | sample ADurb_Cas_03_Slu_FD_73458 | JGI IMG/M metagenome (GOLD analysis project Ga0079067, IMG submission 73458) | Active sludge microbial communities from Illinois, USA, of municipal wastewater-treating anaerobic digesters - ADurb_Cas_03_SludgeMetaT... | ecosystem: Engineered > Bioreactor > Anaerobic >...
AAGAGCCGCGCCACCATTCGCGAAAACGAGAAGAAGGAGGCGGAGGGTAAGTAGAACGGCCGCAGTAGGATTTGGAGGTTAACATGTACGGTATACGATGGCGCAGCTCGGCAAGGGTTGCGCCATTTTGTTTGAGGGGCGTACAACGGCGCAGCAACCATGCAGCGCGCAGCACCTACGGCCGCCAATGGGCTCGAAGGGCCGTGGCGGCATAGTGCACGAAGGGTAGCAACGTGATGGGGGAGAGGTAGGAGTCGTACCGTCCTATCAGCTGCCGGGTAGGTTGCTCTTGAGCTTCTCCACGTCGGCCGTAAGCTTGGCGATTTGCGACTTCAGGCTGTTCATCTCCTCGCTTATGGCGTTGTCTATGGCAAACGAGAGGACGCCTTTGGCCTTCCACACCTCCAGGATGGCTTGTGGGCCTACCCTGTAGGGGTCGTATAGCGGGTTGTCGGATACGAACAGGAAGGTTCCATCGTCGTCGATGTTGTTGTATAGGCGCTTAAACACCACGCCCTCGGTTTCGGTAAGCACCACGTAGGCTTGGCCATCCTTAACGTTCATCCAGTTCTCGACGTACTCGCACACGATGTACGATCCCGAAGGTATGGGCAGCATGCTGTCGCCCTTAATCTGGAACATGCGGTAGGTGCGCTCGGCGCTCATCTCGCTAATGGGCAGCTCGAACGATGGGAGCTGCTCTACGTACTCCATATCGGCATAGCCGTCGAGGTACCCGGCCGATGCCTGTACCGGAACAATGGTAACCTGCTCGCGGTTGCTGGCGTTAACCACGGTGGTAAGCACCCTGAGCTCGGTTCCCTGCATTTTGGGGCGGAACGATTTCAGCTGATCTTCGGGGGTGATGCTCAAGTCTACCGAGATAAGCTCGTCGATCCGTATCCGAAAAAGGCACGAAATCTGCATAAGGGCGCCCAGCTTAGGGGTGGCGCGGCCCTCTTCGTACGAGCCAATTACCGAACGGTTGGCGCCGATTCTACCGGCAAGCTCCTCCTGCGTAAGGTTATGCTTCTTGCGTAGGTACTTCAAGTTCGATGCAAAGCACTCTTCAATCTTCATGTTGTGGTGGTTTTAGCACGTTTCACCTTGGTTTTTCTCAATCGCTACAAGTGCAGCTAGGGCGTTTCTGCTCGATGGCGGCTCGCGACCTCCTCCTTGTAGGCCCTTTCTTTTTCTATGTGGAGATTTTAGGGGCACTCCGAAGTGGAGCTTTCTTGAGCTAATGGCGTTGGTCTAGACGGAGGATGCAGGCCTATTGGCCTCATCAGCATGCGCCTTTCCCAGCCTTTACGTCGTCCTGCCGTAGCATCATCAGTAACGCAAGCCCAATTAACAGCTTTTTTAGCCATTTGCCAAATGTTTTAGCAATAAATTTGTAGAACATCGCATAAATGCTATATATTTGCCAATAATATTAGCAAACTAAACAGCTATTGCTATGGATTTGGCTAAAAAAATAGGCATTTTGGCCAATGCGGCCAAGTACGATGTGTCGTGCGCCACCAGCGGGAGCAAGCGCAAGAACAGCAGCGGAGGTTTGGGCAATGCGCTATCGGCGGGTATCTGCCATAGCTTTGCCGACGATGGGCGATGCATCTCGCTGCTAAAGGTGCTCTTCACCAACCAGTGCATATACGACTGTGCCTACTGTATCAACCGTCGCTCTAACGATGTGCCACGCGCCGCCTTTACGGTTGACGAGCTGGTAGATCTTACCATAAACTTCTACCGTCGCAACTACATCGAGGGGCTCTTCCTTAGCTCGGGCGTGGTGGTTTCGCCCGATCATACCATGGAGCGGCTGGTTAATATTGCCAAGAAGCTGCGCCTGGAGCATAAGTTCAACGGCTATATCCACCTAAAGGCCATTCCGGGAGCCTCGCCGGAGCTGCTCAACGAGGCAGGCTTGTACGCCGATCGTATGAGCGTAAACATCGAAATACCTACCGATAGCGGGCTGAAGTTCCTTGCCCCCGAAAAGGATCATGCCAGCATCATCCATCCCATGCTATACATAAAGGATAGGATTGTGTCGAACAAGGAAGAGCGCCGCATCTTCCGGAAGGCGCCGTCGTATACGCCCGGAGGGCAGAGCACGCAGGTTATTGTAGGCGCTACCAGCGAAAGCGATTCGGACATCCTTCATCTTGCCTCGGGCTTGTACAAGGGGGCAAGCCTAAAGCGCGTTTACTACTCGGGCTACCTGCCAACCAATGCCTACGACAAGCGGTTGCCGGCCGTTTCTGCACCACCGCTCAAGCGCGAGAATCGGCTCTACCAGGCCGACTGGCTGCTGCGCTTCTACCACTTCGATGTGGACGAGCTGGTGGATACGCTTAACCCCAACCTCGATCTCGACATCGACCCCAAGGCGGCATATGCCATTCGCCATCCCGAAATCTTTCCGATTGACGTAAACAAGGCCGATTACGAGCAGCTGCTGCGCGTGCCCGGCATTGGGGTTCGCTCGGCCAAGCTAATTGTGGAGGCGCGGCGCTACCGCCGGCTCGACAGCGATAACCTTCGCAAGATTGGCGTGGTAATGCGCCGGGCTAAGTACTTTTTGACGTGCAACGAGCTTCCCAGCAAGGCGCTGCTGAGCGACTATCAGCCCGGTACGCTAAAGTCGCTCATCCTTCACGATGCGGCCATCGCAAAGCCACAACAGCTAACGCTATTTTAGCCATGCATCCTGCGGTACCATATAAAAGCAGCGTTGCCATTGTGTACGATGGCACTTTCGAAGGGCTTCTCTCGGCCGTATTCGACATTTACGAGCAAAAGCTGCTGCCAACAACCATCACAACCGACACGCAATCCATGCTTTTCGGCCAGCAGATAACCCTGGTTAAGGACGAGTATAAAAGCGAGCGCGTATTTAATGGCATCTGCAAGTACGGCGGTATGGCAACGTGCGATATGCTCTACCATGCCTTTATGTCGAATGTACCCATGGCCGAGATCGACATATTTCGCTACCTGCAGCTGCTTTTTAAGCTTAAACGAGATGTTTCGGGGATGATGGGGGAGGGGTACATCCTTCGCGTGAGGCAGATGCAGCGCAAGGTAACCCGCGAGGCTCACCGAATGCTGATGTTTATCCGATTCGAGCAATCGAAGGATGGTACCTACTTTGCCCCCATAGCCCCACAGTACGATGTTCTCAAAATCATAGTTTCGCACTTTAAGAATCGCTTCAACGATCAGGCGTGGGTGATTTACGATACCGCCCGTAACTACGGCGCTCATTTCGATGGCAAGGATGTTGCGCTAATTACCATCGAGGAGCCCACCTTTAACATCGAGAATGGGAGGCTGTCTTCCTCGATGGTTGCCGAATGCGAAGCGGAGTATCAGCACCTTTGGCAGGTATTCTTTAAAGAAATCGCCATAAAGGAGCGAAAGAATCTGAAGCTGCAGCAAAACTTCATGCCAAAGCGGTTTTGGAAATACCTTACCGAAAAGAGATAGCAAACTAAGGTTAATCTCTATTTACATCCCTAAAAAACGGGGGCTGTAAGATTGATCCTTGTTGCACACCCTGCTACATTACAGCTTATTACCTTATTTGATGCTTGTTGGGGTTGGTAAATTAATTCCTAAATGGGGCTATATTTGCACCTCAAATCATCAGCAATGAACTTCTTTAGCTTACTCGATCTAATCGGAACATTCGTATTTGCCATAAGTGGAACCATAGCAGCCGGAGAAAAGCGCCTCGATCTTTTTGGTGCTGCTTTTATCGGTTTTGTTACAGCAATTGGCGGCGGAACGCTGCGCGATATGATGATTGGCATAAGTCCTGTTAGCTGGACATCGTCGATGGCTTACCTATACGTCATTATCCTTGCCGTAATAATCACCTTTTTTCTGAAAGAGCAGATTTTCCGTTTTCGCAGAACAATCTTTCTTTTCGACACCATAGGTATTGGAGTATTCACCATTATTGGTGTCGAGAAGGCGCTGGCAAATGGGATTAACACTCCTGTGGCCATTATTATGGGTATTCTGACTGCCGTTGCAGGTGGCGTTATTCGAGACACCCTAAATAACGAGGTTCCCCAAATTTTTAAAAAGGAGATTTACGCTACAGCCTGTTTTGCAGGAGCAGTTGTATACATCCTGCTAAAGCGTTTTGGCATACAAACCGAGGCAAACCAAGTTGCGACGATTCTAATAATAATTGGGATACGAGTTATATCCGTAAAGCAGCAGCTTGGGCTTCCCCGAATGGACTTTAGGGCGCAATAGCAGGGGGCTTCCCTAAAAAACAAAAGGATGCTACGTTTTGTATAGCATCCTTTTGTTTTTTGTAAGGTGTCCTCTAAAAAGAATCACAAACTATTTAAAACAAAAAAAGCGCGTAGGCTCACCCTAGGCGCTTCTAAAGTATTAAAACCACTCTTAAGTATAAACAAAAAAACCTCACTTTTTGTAGAGGCTTTCGTCGGGGTGGCAGGATTCGAACCTGCGACCTCCTGCTCCCAAAGCAGGCGCGATGACCGGACTACGCTACACCCCGTTGTTCTTATTTTAAGACAAGCAACGTCTTGTCTCCGGTTTTGTCGGGGTGGCAGGATTCGAACCTGCGACCTCCTGCTCCCAAAGCAGGCGCGATGACCGGACTACGCTACACCCCGTGCACTTGCGGTGAGGGGGGGATTCGAACCCCCGGTACGGTAACCCGTACGTCAGTTTAGCAAACTGGTGGTTTCAGCCACTCACCCACCTCACCGTGATTGCGATGCAAATATAAGGATAATTGCTAAGTTGCCAAACATTCTCCTAACATTTTCCCAGCGAAATTAGGCGTGCGCTGGGAATTGTGGGCTTTTAATGCGTCTCTAGATACTGAAAATTAAAGGGGTTGTTACTTTCGCAACAACCCCTTTAATTTATGTAAATTCGAAAATCAGGCCTCTATTGTGGTGCTTATACCCCGTGCTGCTAGGCCATCGTGCATTGCTTCGAGGTAAATATATTCGCCATGCTTAATGTCGCACTTACCTTTTAGGTGGGCTATAAGCGCGCATTGCTCGGCTTGCTCGGCGGTATGATCGCACACGTCAATCAACGATTCAATTACGTGCTCAAAAAGGTTGACTTCGTCATTATAGAGGATTAGCGAATACCTCGCAGATTCCAACTCTTCGATGTCTCCACCTAAATCCGGTAAAAATTTTTCTAAACTCATTGTTGCTTCTATTGCCCGTTAGGAGTTAACTCAATCTTTGTGACAAATGCTTCGACAATGCCCTCTGAAACAAGCCGAATCTTTAGGGGAATTGCCTGTTCAAATGTATCAAAATTTCCAATGCTGTAGGTGATGAGCCCATCGGGCATTGGCGATTTTATAATCTCTTTATCAGACAATAGCTTTTCCACTATATCCTTAATGTTCTTTGGCATCTCTCCTGCAAATGTCCCAACAACAACCCTAAACATTGCCGATGGAGCAGCTACTGTGCTCTTTGTTTCCATCGCTTTTTTCCCTTCCATCGCTTTTGCCTTTGCTAAAGGAACCAGTTTTCTATCGGCGAAGGCAACTATAAAGGCATCCTTAAATCCGTTCTCCTTAACCTGAGCAACCCGGCTCTGAGCGCTGTGGTAGCTGTTAAATATGCCTGCAAACACCCTCTTCCCGCTGCCTGTCGATTCGTAGAACATTGGAGAGAACTTAAATAGCGAGTAGTTTAGCTCCTGAGAGAACAGCCCTAGCTGAAAGGAGTAGACAACCCCTGTTGGCAAAGATCTGGAGCTGGGCATTGGGTTTTGTTGGCTGTACGATGCGGTAGTGTTTACGGCAAACTCGCCGCTATTGGTTGGTGCCGAAAAGGCAATCTGTGGTATCTCTACGTTGTCTCGCTTTACAACGCCAAAGTTTGACGCTTCCGTCAACGCGACATCCGTTTGCTCGCTCTCTTTTTGTGGGTTGAGCGCTGCATACAGCGAATCGGCAATGCTTTTTTCCTTTGCTGCTCGAGCCAGGTACAGGCTAAGCCAGTTGAGCGATTTCTGCTCGTTAAGGTATGCCTCCTCTACTTTCTGGTAGTCGGCATAGGTTTCGCTAATGGCTGCTGTTCCGTTCCTAATTCCTTTTGCTCCAAGGTACGAGCGCTGTGCGTTTTGAAGCAGAACTGAATCTTCGGCAGATGTGCTTGGTAGGGATCGAGCCATTTGGCTCATCACCTCGAAGTAGGCACCATAAAACGATGCCCATCCGCTATTCAACCTTTTTAATGCAGGCTTTAGGCTGGCTTCGTACTCGTTGATCTTGCCCTTAACCTTTTCCATCTCCAGGGTGTCGGATGCGGCAGTAAGTATCTGGTGCAAGTCCTGTATTTGCACACCAGTGGAGGATGCGCTATCTATAAGCGCCATAGCTTGTGGCATACGTAGCGGAGAGGTTGCCAGCTTGTCTAACTGAGGCTTGGTTAGGTGTGTGGCGAGCAGCTCGTTTCGAACGAACCATTCGTTGACAGCGGGCTTTTCGTTAACCTCAAGCTTTATCTTTCCGCTAATAAAATCGCGCTCCAACGAACTTGCCTGGTCGAGCAGCTGCTCCCTGATGTTGGTTAGTTCCATTAGCCTGTTCTCGTTAAAAACGATTAGTCGCTCCACATCCTGGCGGGTAGAATCGGGCATGTCTGCCCATACAGCTCTTAAGCGATCAATCTTTTTGGACGTAGAATCGGTTAGCGACTCGTTGTTTGCCAGCGCCACCTTTATTTTGCGGTATTCGGGAAGTGCGGCAACACCTTCTGTTGACTCAACGGCAACTTTGCTTTGCTGTGTAGCGGCAGCTTCGGCGGCCTTTGGTTCGGGAGTGGCGGCTCTTTTATCTAGCCCTTGTAGGGCAAATGCGCTTTCGGGCGAGAGCTCTACTCTAATGGTATTGTCAACGCCATCTACCTTAAACACGTTTATTGTGCCATTGGTCTTAATTCCGCGCATAGAGGCAAAACAGGCTGTTTTGCCATCCTTGTCGGGAACAAATAGGTAGTCGTCGTAGGGGCTATTGATGGGGAAGCCTAGGTTTTCGGGTGCGCTCCACTCTTTCTTTTCCGAGCTGTAGGTTGTCCGGTATATGTCGTAGCCTCCGATGCTGTAGAGCCCCTTCGAGGCAAAGTAGAGCGTGCAGTTGTCGGGACACATGTAGGCGTAGTCCTCGTCGAAGGGCGAGTTAATGGTGCCGGGCAGCCGTTGTGGGCGGCTCCATGTCCGTTCGTCAACCTTTTGGATGAAGAAGAGATCCTTACTGCCGGTTTCGTTTTGTCCGTAGCTGGCATATACCGATATATCGCCAACCCTTCCTCCATCAACATGCGAGAAGATAAGCGAGTTCAACCCCTTTTTACCGTCGATGACGGTTTTTAGCTCGGCAGGAATGTCGCCAAACCCCGAGCTGGAGGGGTAGGTGTCGTAGGTCTTGTAGAAGTCGGCGGCGTTAACCTCGGCTTTAGCAATTGGCGATACCTTAGAGCTGTAGCGTAGCAGGTTTTGCCCGTTAGATGCTGCACTTGCCGCCAGCTCCAACGCTACCGTAGAAACATCGGGCGATCCGCCATTTACCATAAAGCGCTTGTAGTAGCTTAGCGACTCGTCGAAGCGGTAAAGGTAGCGGCACACCTCGCCCAGGTAGTAGTATACCTTATTGGGTACCTCTTTGGTTGATGCTGCTTTTAGGTACTTATACGCCGCGTTCAGATCTTCGTCGGAAAGAAAGTAGCAAATGCCAAGACGGTAGTTATAGGTGGGGTCTTCGCTGTAGCGTTCGAGCAGCTGACGGTACATGGGGATGGCCTCGCGGTACTTCCCTGCTGCAAAAAGCTGGTTTGCGGCATCCGACGATACCTGTTGCGCCGAAACGCTCACAATGCTTACCAGCAGTATTGACGCCGTTAGTAGTAATCGAAGAGTGCGCATGGTTTTACTGTATTTGATATTGCTAAGGTAACGAATCAAATGGTTTTAACAATTTGATGGGCGTTGGATTTTCCCTACTATCCATGTAAACGGGTAAAGACGCGATGAATCGCGCCTCTACGATCGTCCTACAGCATTCGCCAACGCATCATGCCAAACAAAATTGTGAACGCCCCTCGATTTTTCATTTTTTTTAGTAGCTTTATTGTAAAATTGAACTGATTATGGCAACGTTACAGATTGGCGATAAAGCCCCTGATTTTAAGGGCATCGATCAAAACGGCAAGGCGGTTACCCTTGGCGACTTTGCCGGCAAGCGGCTAGTCCTCTACTTTTATCCTAAGGATAACACTCCCGGCTGTACCGATGAGGCCTGCAGCTTGCGCGATGGTTGGAGCGAGCTTAGGGCGAAAGGATTCGAAGTTTTGGGCGTTAGCGCCGACTCGGAGGCATCGCACCAGAAGTTCATAGAGAAGCATAGCTTGCCCTTTAACCTGATTGCCGATACCGAAAAGGTGATTCTAGAAGCCTACAATGCCTGGGGCGAAAAGAGCATGTACGGCAAAAAGTACATGGGCGTCATCCGTAAAACCTACGTGATAGACGGCAACGGCATCATCGAAAACATCTTCGAAAAGGTGAAGGTAAAGAGCCATGCTGAGCAAATCTTAGACGCGTATAAAAAATAACAAACAGATAAAATGGCCACAGCAAAAGCAGAAATCAACAAAGACAAGCTAAAGGCGCTACAAGCCACCCTCGACAAGATTGAGAAGGATTTTGGTAAAGGCGCAATTATGAAAATGGGCGATAAGCCATCGGAGGATGTGCCCGTTATTTCGTCGGGTTCTATCGGGTTAGACGTAGCCCTGGGCATCGGTGGATATCCACGCGGTAGGGTTATCGAAATCTACGGACCTGAGTCGTCGGGTAAAACCACGCTGGCCATCCATGCCATTGCTGAGGCTCAAAAGGCTGGCGGTATTGCGGCTATCATCGATGCTGAGCACGCCTTCGACCGCTTCTACGCCGAAAAGTTGGGCGTTGACGTGGAAACGCTGCTAATTTCTCAGCCCGACAACGGCGAGCAGGCGCTCGAAATCGCCGATCACCTGATCCGCTCGGGCGCCATCGACATCGTGGTAATCGACTCGGTTGCCGCGCTTACGCCAAAGGCCGAAATCGAGGGCGATATGGGCGACAACAAGGTAGGTCTTCAGGCTCGCCTTATGTCGCAGGCGCTGCGTAAGCTCACCGCCACCATCAGCAAAACCAACACCACCTGTATCTTCATCAACCAGCTGCGCGAAAAGATTGGCGTGATGTTCGGTAACCCCGAAACCACCACCGGAGGTAACGCGCTGAAGTTCTACGCATCGGTGCGCATCGATATCCGCAAGAGCACCCAGATTAAGGACGGCGAGGATGCCACCGGTACCCGCGCCAAGGTGAAGATCATCAAGAATAAGATGGCACCACCGTTCCGTAAGGCCGAGTTCGACATCATGTACGGCGAGGGTATCTCTAAGATTGGCGAGATTATCGACCTAGGCGTGGAGTACGAGATCGTTAAGAAGAGCGGCTCGTGGTTTAGCTACGGCGACACCAAGCTGGGACAGGGACGCGATGCCGTTAAGCAGCTGCTGCAGGATAACCCCGAGCTGGCCGAAGAGCTAGAGGGTAAGATCCGTGAGGCGCTGGCTACCAAGTAGGATTATACCGATTGAAAAGATTTACACTGATCCCTTTCAGATCAGAATTGCATAAGGGGAGGCTACCTGCAACGGGCAGCCTCCCTTCGTTTTTGAATGCGGGCAGCCTTTGCGGAGCTGCGGGGGCTATTCGGATGAGCCATCATGGGCTGACAGGCAGAAGTTCTGCTAGCCTATGCAGTGCCGGAGCAATGCTGCGTAGCTGCTTGCCTATCGGTTGGCTGAGGCTTAGGGAAAAGGGCGCAACGTTTTGTTGGCTTCTGCTAAAAATATTAGCCTTGACGCTTAGCGAGATGGCTAAAATGTGGCTCCAATATGGGCGTAGGGCTTGCAAGATCGAAAAAAATGGCCCATCTTTGCGCCACTTCTGAGAGAAACACGGGTGTAGCTCAGTTGGTAGAGCATCGGTCTCCAAAACCGAGTGTCGGGCGTTCGAGTCGCTCCTCCCGTGCTACAAAAAGAGCCTTATCGTACGATAGGGCTCTTTTTTTTTGTTCGGGCAAACCGAAAAGTCTGCTTACAAATAACGGTCGCCTGGCAAGCCAGACGACCGTTTATAGATTCAAAATAGGTCGATTCAAAGCTACTGGTTGTTTTCAGTAGTGGAGGTCTTTGCTACGGTTTTCTTAGGAGTCGTGTAGGTAACGTCGAATCCCCATTCGCCAAGCATCTTCGGATTCTTAGCGTGGATGGACTTCAGCAGATTCTTACCACGTCTAACGGCCTCCTCGATAGGTTCCATTAGTAGGTCGCGCTCGCGACATTTTGCCTCGGCCTTCATGCGAAGCTCTTCGGCCTCGCGATTCAGCTCAACAGCTTTTGGAACATTGGTAACAAATTCCGTCCAGTTAACATCGGTTAGCGCCAGTAACGGCGAAGAATTTCCATCCTTTAAATGTTTAACTGTCATTTTATCGGCAACTCCGAGAATCTCTGAGATGTTGTTGCCCAGCTTAACCCTTGAAGAGTTTTCCATGAAATTTAAATTTTTGTGTCTACTTAAAAAAGTTGTTTTATCTATTGCTAAATTAGCTTATTATTTACAAATAAAATACATTAATGGTGAAAAATTTTGTCATTCTTTTCTATGTATTAACCTGAACGCTAGATTTTACAAGGGATTGAGCCACTTATTGACAGCTAAGAAAATTTATCAACAGGTATGCCTTTAATGGAGCAGATGACTTCCGTATGAGAGTCGGTATTGCGCCAAATAGGGGGCAATAGGAGTAAAAAAAGGAGCTTTTGCTGCGTATGCCACCGGCATTACCGATAACATCTGGTTGTTACGCCCCAATAGTAGTGCTATACATGAGTAGGGAATGCCATACGCTCGTATCCGAGCAAAATACACGGCAAAAAGTATCGGCCATATCGTGTATAAGGGCTTATACAAAAGTATTGAGGGCTCTACATATGTATTAGGCTAAATACACAGCGAAAATGTGAATGCTACATCGTGTATAAGGGCTTATATAAAAATATTAGGGGGTATACATATGTATTGGGCTTAATACACCATAAAAAACAGAAGGTGGCGTAGCGTATAGAGGCTTATACGTAAGCTTTTGGGTAAATTATACGTGGTATATGGGGAATAGGGCAGTGGAGAAGTAAGAACTTGGGCTTCAATTTCAGCATTCGAGGTGAAAATGCTACAAGCAGCAGCGTATTGGCTCTGCTTGGCGAAAAAAATCCGATTAAGGTTGGTTAAGCTAATTACTTTTATTGCTACATTTACGGCAATCCTATAGCAGAAACCTTTTTAGTAAACAAAACTTGTATGGCGCTCATATGCCACCTTCCGTTTGCAGAAATAGCTATTCTACTGTAGGCAAAAACAACAAAGTATGACCCCAAAGCAGCAAATTTACCATAAAACGACCCGCATTGGGCGTATATGGGGGTAAAGCGGAAATATGTGCAGATAGTAATATCAATATAACCTAAACCTAAGTCGAAAAATGGAAATAAAAGAGCTGAGAAAACTCAACGTATTTGAGATAGATTGTAACCTATTTAGCGTATACAACCAGTTCGATAATCTTTTGTCCGAGTTGAGGAGGCGTACGCTCCCCGATGCAATCGTAGGCTACATCAATAGCGGTATCGATCTTGTTAATTCTACGTCAGATATTGGATTGAAGAATCAGATTAAAAAGACGCAAGCCGATATCCTTAAGCTGCTGGAAAAGGAGCTTAAGCTGGTTCCCCAAAACCACTACCGTAACTTCTGGATGGCCGTTGGGACTGCAGGATTTGGTTTGCCCCTCGGTGTTGTTTATGGCTCGCTAGTCCACAACATGGGCATGATGGCTATTGGACTGCCTTTTGGCTTGGTAATTGGCATGGCTGTTGGTTCTTCAATGGATAAAAAGGCGCTTAAGGAAGGGCGACAGCTCAATATTGAGATAAAGTAGCCGGATAGAGTCCTGTTATTAACTCGGCTGGTGGGCGCTATTTACTAAACACGATTTTTTGACTTATAGAA
>Ga0079067_1012990_pt1 | contig 11895 bp, 6 predicted proteins | sample ADurb_Cas_03_Slu_FD_73458 | JGI IMG/M metagenome (GOLD analysis project Ga0079067, IMG submission 73458) | Active sludge microbial communities from Illinois, USA, of municipal wastewater-treating anaerobic digesters - ADurb_Cas_03_SludgeMetaT... | ecosystem: Engineered > Bioreactor > Anaerobic >...
ATGGTTCGCCGCATGAAGCAGATCGTGGAGATCGTGGGCTACGAGCCGGAGACCAACGAGCTCATCACGAACACCGTGTACGAATGGGACCCGGCCACCGACCGGTTCATATTCAAAGGCCATGCCTTCCTGTTCGACAAGATCATGGAGATGAGGTCCCTGACCAACGATGAGATGATGGCGGAGTTCGACCGCCGGGTGGAGGTCATCAACTATCTCATCAAGAAGGACGTGCGCGACCATCGCGAGATCTGGAATATCGTTAACTCCTACTACAAGGACGGCGAGAAGACCCTTGCCCGGCTGAGGGCGGACCTGGCGGCCATGGAGGTGGGCTGATGGCTGGGGAGAGCGATCTGTTCACCCGCATTGACTCCACCAAGAGGTCCTACCTTCGCACGAAGAGCGCCACCCCCGCCCACTCCAAGGAGGTGGGGGCGCGTGTCATCAAACTGCCCGAGGGAAGCGTGCCCGAATATGTGAAGCTCACCCCGTATCAGGAGTTCTGCTGGAGGACCATCGGCAAGACCGTGGTCAAAAGGATGAGGCCGAACCCACGGTTGGAGCTGGCATTGATGCAGGCCCATATGCGCCTGCGGCCCGAGGAGTATACGGCCTATGTCTGGATGACCACGCTGATCGTCGGCATCCTCGCCGCTGTGGTCGGGGCGCTTTTCGGCGGAGTGCTGATCGCATTCTTGGGCGTGGGGGCGGGCATGGTGACGGTCGCCACCGTGCTCATGGTCGTCATCCCCGCCGTGCTGACCTATGTCGTCCTCAGCGCCATTCCGAGTTCCAGGGCCAAGACCAGGATGCGGGACATCAACAAGCGTCTGGGGCCGGCGATGAGCTTCATATCCGCGATGGCCAGCGCAGACGTGAACATCGACGTGATCTTCAAGGAGCTGGCGCGCCAGCCCATCTACGGGGAGATAAAGAACGAGGCGGAGTGGATCACCAGGGACACGGACCTCTTGGGCACGGACATCCTGACGGCGATCAGCAAGGCGGCCCAGAGGAGCCCTTCGACCAGGTTCCAGGAGTTCCTGCAGGGAGTGGTCACCACCTCCACCTCAGGGGGGCAGCTGAAGCCCTATTTCCTGCAGAAGGCCGACCAGTTCGAGAAGGAATACAAGTTGGAGATTAAGTCCCAGCTGGAGACGCTCGGGCTCATGGCAGAGACGTTCGTGACCGTGGTGGTGGCCTTCCCCCTCTTCCTGGTGGTGATCATGGCCATCATGGCCATCGTCCCGGGGGCTGGGGGGAACACGGACATGACCATCCTGCTGCTTTACCTGGTGGTGGGGCTGATGATCCCCTTCTCCCAGTTTGGCTTCATCTTCTTCATCTGGAACATGACCAAGGAGTCCACCATGTGAGGGCTTGATATGGCTGACGAAGAGCTTTTGGACATCGGGCAATTGAGCCTCAAGAAGAGGGACTACAGCAAGATCCTTCTCATTCTCGGCGTGGCTGGCCTCGCCCTTTGCTGCGTGATCGGCCTGATCGACGCCATCGGTGGGTTCGAGACGGGTCTGGAATGGATAGATTGGCTGGCCATAGGGCTGATGGTGATGTGCGGCCCCTACGGCTTCTATACCAGCTATAATCACCGGAAGATCGTGGAGATCGAGTCCAGGTTGCCGGTCTTTCTGCGCGATGTATCGGAAGGCGGCCGATTCGGGATGACGCTGGCAGATTCCATCAAGGCGTCTTCCCGTGGCAGGTACGGGCATCTGACGCCCGAAATTCAGCGCATGGCATCCCAGATCGATTGGGGCGTTTCTGCCACTGACGCCATGAAGCTCTTCGTAGAACGTGTTGACACTCCGCTTGTCAGGCGCATGGTCACCATCGTCATAAAGGCCAACGAGGCAGGAGGAAATGTCGCGGATGTGCTGGACATGGTCGCCCATGACGCCAGGGAGACCCTGCTCAATCGGAACGAGCGCTCCATTGCCATGTCCACCTATACCATTGTGATCTATGTGGCGTTCGCTGTGTTCCTTGCAACAATATACATTTTGAACTCCACCTTCCTACCTGAGATGGTCAGGGCCAGCTCCTCGATCGCCGAGGGAGCCGAGGAGGTTGGCGGCACTCTGCCAGTACAGGTGAAGGGGGAAGTCGTGCCCCAGATCAACCTGATTTTCGCCATAGCGGTCGTCATCCATGCCTTCGGGGATGGGATATTGGCGGGGGTCCTGCAGGACGGGAGGCTAGCGAACGGGTTCCGACATTCCTTCATAATGCTGCTGATAGGACTGATAGCACTGAGGATGGTGTGAGACATGTCCATGGATGGCGACGAGCCTTTGAAGGCCCTCGATACGCTCATAGAGAAGGGCGGCCTGCAGATCGAGCGGAGGAGGAAGACCACCGTAAAGGACCGCTATATGGGGCTCATCCATCGCATGTCCAAGGAGCCGGTGCGGGTGATGGTGCCATCCAGTACCAAGGACAAGGAGGAGATGAAGGGGCGGATAACCGAGGTTCCCAAGATCGCCGAACCCTACGTGGATGAGGTGGAGATTGCCCCGGTACTCGAGCCCTATTCCTATGTGAGAATCAAGTTCGACAATATCGCCTCAGAGTACCTGTATGAGGTCATCGAGCCGACCCTCACCGAGGACGAGGGCATCCTGCTGGAGATGCTGAAGAACAGCGTGGTGCTGACCATCAACAAGACCGATGACAAGCTGAGCAGGGAGAAGGAGAGCATCCTCCGCGCGGTTACCGATGAGCTGCTGAAGACGATAGGTGTCACCCTGACCCTGGAGTCCAGGGAGCGCATCCACTATTACCTCCGCCGCGACTTCATTGGCTACGGGATAATCGACGCCATGATGATCGACCCCAACGTGGAGGACTGCTCCTGCGATGGGGTGAGGATCCCCCTCTACATCTTCCATCGCAAGTACGGCTCGATCAAGTCCAACGTACGATTCGAGTCGGACGAGGAACTGGACTCGTTCGTCGTCTGGCTGGCTCAGAGGTGCGGCAAGCACATATCGGTGGCCGAGCCGCTCCTGGACGCGACGATCCCGGATGGCTCCAGGCTGAACGCCACCCTGGGGAAGCATGTGACCAAGCGCGGCTCCTCCTTTACCATCAGGCGCTTCAAGGACAACCCGTTCACCCCGGTCGATCTGCTACGCTTCAAGACCATGAGCACGGATATGATGGCCTACCTATGGATATCCACGGAGTTCGGCAGCTCGATGCTGGTCTGCGGGGGCACGGCCAGCGGGAAGACCACGACGCTGAACGCCGTCCTCCTCTTCATCCCCCCGCAGATGAAGATAATCAGCATCGAGGACACACGGGAGCTGAACCTCCCTCATGAGAACTGGATCCCCGGGCTGACGAGGGAATCCTTCGGTGGCCGGAAGGCCTCGGCTGGCTCGGTGGACATGTACGACCTATTGACGGCCGCCTTGAGGCAGCGGCCGCAGTACCTGATGGTCGGCGAGGTGCGGGGCAAAGAGGCCTACGTCGTGTTCCAGGCAATGGCCACAGGCACCATCTCGTACTCGACCTTCCATGCGGAGGACGTGCAGGCGATGGTGCACAGGATGGAGAACGACCCGATCAACCTGCCCAGGGCGCTGATCACCGCGTTGGACATCGTCCTGCTGCAGGCGCAGGTCAAGGTGGGGACCAAGATGACCCGGAGGGTGAAGTCGATCACGGAGATAGTGGGCATGGACCCGGAGACAGGGGAGCTGATCACCAACTCCGTGTTCTCCTGGAACCCGGCCGACGACTCCTTCAACTACAGCGGGCATTCCTACATCTTCGAGAAGGTGCGCACGCTCAAGAATTGGTCCCCCCGGGAGATGGAGAGGGAGTGGAGGCGGAGGGTGGAGATCCTGGAGTATATGAAGAAGATCAACGTCGGGCACTATCGCGAGGTGGCCCGCATCATCTCCACCTACTACAAGAGCCCGGACAAGATCATGAAGGAGGTCCGGGAGGTCATGGGCCAGGACCACCGACCCTGAAAAGCGTTAAAAAAAAGAGAAAGGGTGGAAAGGAGTTTACTTCGGCCTCTCGCCCTCCCCGGGCTTGCTGGCTTCCTTGCCTTCCTCGGCCTTTGAGGGGGCTTCCGCCTGGCTTGGCTTCTCCGGCTTGGGCTCGCTTGCCCGGCGGACTATGCGCCTGAAGGTGCCCTTCTTCTCCTTCTCCTCGGCCTTGGGGGCCTGGGGTTCGGCCTTGGGCTGCTCGAACACCGTGCCGCAGCGGTTGCATACCTTGGCGTCCTTAGGGTTCAGCGTTCCACAGGCGGGGCAGGCGAACACGCCGGACTTCCGGCCCATCTCCTCCTTCCTCAGCCATTCCTCGAACGGCAGGAAGTTGGGCTCGGTCTTGAGCCACTCCTGGAACTTCTCTTCGGAGTACTTGTTGCCCAAGGCCGCCTTGGCCTGGCTGCGGAAGCCTTCGATGTAGTCGTCATACTGCTTCCTCATGGTCTCAATGTATCCGGATCCTTCCTCGCCCTCGAGCGGTTCGGTCAGGAACTTGGCCCCACATTCCGGACAGCTTTCTGCCTTGACCGGGATCCACGCACCGCACTCGCTGCATTTGGCGGTATCGGCCTCGAACTCCACCCCGCACTTCGGGCAATGCTTGGACACCTCGGGGATGAGCGCTCCGCAATTCCCGCATTCCACCATGCGACCCAATCCCACCTTATACAAGTATATGGAGAAGATGACGATGACCGCGATTACAATGGCCACGATCAACAGGTATACCCAGGTGGGTATCGACTGGGGAGTGAACGGAGCGATGATCTTGATGTCGCTCGTAGCACTGAAGTTACCTTCGGAATGGGCCACGGTTACCTTCAGGAGATGATTGCCTTCTTTGCCGGAAGGGACCTGGACTACGGCATAGAAGCGCCCCTCCTCATCAGTCTTTACGGTCTGTTCTATACTGAGAGGGAGTCCCGTCGCATCGGTCAGGACTGCTTTGACGGTTAACCCCGTCAACGGCGCATGGTGATCGCCCTGCGTGACCTGCCCATTCACGATAATGGCGTCCCCTGGAGCGTAGTTGACCTTGGAGAGCTCGAGATCGATATTGGGGTTCAGGGCGACGACCTCGAAGGGTATCCGGTACTCGTTGTCATCCGGGTTGGCATCGAGGCCTACGTCGGTGTTTATCGACAATGTGTATTCGGCCTTGGAAACGTTCACGGTCCAGGTCACGGTATATTTAACGGTGCCTCCTTCAGCGATATTGCGATTCTCTTCGAACAGAACCAGCCGCCCATTGGATTCGAGATATACCCCCACATTGATGTTGGTGGCGTCCACAAGGCCGACGTTCTTTACGGTGAAGGATATCTTGATCCTCTCGCCCTGAGTGCCAGAGGTGACGTTCGCATCGTTGGATTGGATCATGACGTCTGTGATGGCGATATCGGGCCGGTTGTCCTTGACCAACAGGTTCTGATGGGCTTTGTTGTTGTTGTTCAGCGGGTCATCGATCTCATGAATGTGCGTATACGTCGTGTTGGTCCCTGGGTTCACAACCACCAGGATCGTGATGTTGTTCCTCTGGCTGATGTTCATCATGGTGGATGGATCCCAATCCAAGGACACGGTCGTTGCCGTCTTCGCGTCTAGGCGTGTCACAGGTACCACACCGATGACGGACTCTCCATTCAACCAGAACACCACGTTGAATCCCGACGCAGAGGACTCTCCGTCATTGTGGACGACGGTTACGATCTGGATCTCATCGTCCAGATTGGCCTCGTTTCCGGCCATACCATTGATGAGGAAGTTGAGATCGATGGTTATGAGGTCCGGGTAGTCGGCCACATTCGTTTCGACCTCGACCATATTATTGTCCTTGCTGCCTTCTACGATGGCGTTCTTCTCGTCCACGATCACCTTTATACTGTGGGGTCCTGCCGTCGTCGGGGTCCAAGTGATGCTGGCAACGCCCTTTTGACCGATGGGGATGTTGGGCATTGAAGCGTTTCCAATGAGATCGTCCCCGTCGTAGAAGGACACATTAAAGGCGCTGGCAGTGAAGTCGCCCAGATTGGAGATGTGGACGATAATCGAAGTTTTCCTGTCCCGTTCAGGGATCGAGGGATCTATCACGACGTCCGCAGGGACGATCGCCATGTCCGGTACGCCCAGTACTGTCACGGTGGTGCTGTTGAAGTTGTTGCCCTCGTTCAGCTCGGGGATCTTGTTCAGGGGATCGACCATGACGCTGAGCGTGTGGTTGCCCAGCGGATAGTCTGCGGTCCAGTTCACGGAAACGTCGATCTCGGCCTGCGGCGCAAGGCTTTCGATCACGCGGTCGACGTACCACCCGGTGGTGTTGTCCCTGAACCTCACCGTTATGTCGTAGGCGGTCACGACCCCCGCGTTCCTTACGGTCGTGGAGAGGGTGACCACGCTCCCCCTGAGCGGAGTGGTGTCTGAAACGATGAACGGCGGGTCGATGTCCGGTTTGGCACCTGGTATTGTCATTTCGACGAGGGCATCGCTTCGGACCAAGGAGTTCATCGGATGATAGATAACGCTAGTTGTATTGCTATCAGATGAATCGTACCTGACGCCATCGTACCAGTAAGTAGCGTTCAGGACATAGGTGCCGAACAGCTGATGGCCGGAGGCTGACACGATGGCGCTCAAGGCCTGTACCGTGACCGTTCCATTCTGATCGGTGGTGCCGGTGAAGTAGGGGGTGGACGGGAAGGCCCTCGCTTCAACGTGCACTCCCGCCAGGGCGTGCTCTCCGGTGCCATCGAACACCTTCACGACGATCCAGCTGTAGAGGTATACGATCGCGTCGTCCTTGGGGGATACTGGTGCGATACTGTTAATGGAAGCGCCGGTCAGGATGGCTACCGAACTTCCTCCGAAGTCGGAGATGGCGTGGTCGAAGGTTGTGTTGAACGCCACGAGCTTCACGCTTGAGGTGGACGGGGCGCTCATCTGACCCTTTACCTTTGAGCTCTCCATGAACACCTGCGAGGTGTCGTCCATTATCAGAACGATGTTCTGTTCCAGGGTCGAGCCGTTCAGATAGAGCCTCGCGTTATCAAACAGATAGACCTTCATGTTGAAGTTGGCGTTCAGGACGGCCTCGCTCAGCACCAGGACGCCATTGTCCCTGACGACTATCTGGGTAATGACCGTCCCGGTTTGCGTCCTGTTCTCCAGCATACGGATGGAGGTCCCGTCAAAGGTCAGCCGGCCATCCTCCTCGACGATGATGTTATGCTGCCATTCGAACGTGGGCGCCGTCATCGTGTATTCGGTGGTCACGACCCAGTCGCCGCCGCTGGCCTCCAGGACCCTATCGATGACCAAGCGCATGGCCACCCTCTGTGGAATGAGATCGGGATAAGCATCAAAGTCTGTATAATGGACATCAGAGGAGAATGGGATGTATGTGGCGTTGAAGTACGTCGCACCGATGCAATAGGGCTCCATGGGATAGGAGTTGAATTTCCTGTCCTCGGTGATGACGTCCGTGAGCAATGGCAGGGCCAACAGCCCGGATTCATTGGTCAATATGTAATTCGTACTGTTCCTGCCCAAGTAATCCAGTATCTCCTGGGGAGGCACCATGCTTTCGGAGCTGTCGTAGAAGTAGATAGGAGATCGACCCGTTAGGTCGGTCGCATTGATCATCGCCCCAGAGACGGGCAGACCATTGGAGTCGACCACACTGATATCGACCCAGCGGTAGATGTTGATCGTGGGGTCTAGTTCGACTTCGACTTCAATATAATCAAATGCAACTAATTCGGTATCTGGATTGGAAAAAATGATGTTTAATTGAGAAAGCTGACTTATTTTTGTTAAAAATTGTGGCAACAACTGATAAGATGATGTTAATTCAGATATCGAGTTGATTTGAATACTGGTATTGTAGAGTGGTAATCCTGTTATATTCCATTGAATGTAATTTGAACTATTATAACCTGAACCACATCTACTTTCAACAGATAGTAATGCTGAATGAATTTTACCTTTTATATTAGTATCATTTAAGACAAGGATGTGGAGAGTTTCGTTACTGGAAACTTTATAATAAATATTATCACTGGTGAGTAGATTATAAACGTCTGCTTCACTGGTGTTATCATCGTCGCCCTGCATTGTCGGCTTGAACGTCAGGTTCTTCCGCACGGTCACGAACGGCCCCATTCCATTTTTTACATACTCATCGGCGATCTCAACGCCGTAGAGGTTGGCTGTGGCAAGGTCGGTCACGACGAGCTTCTTGTAGCCGGGCGTGGTATAGTTCAGGTTGTTCACTTCGAGCATCGTGTTTACCGCGGTCAGCTCGCTTGTGCCCGCTATGGTTATGTTGCTATAGGCCGGGACCGTCAGCACGACCTCCAGCCAGACCCTGTCTATGAACACGTCCTCGACCTGGTTGTTGGTGAAGGTGACCGAGAGCATTGATAGATCGATCGAGGATAGGCCAAGGAAGGTCAGGTCCTGGGAAAGGACCTTGTCCGTGTTGGTCAAGGGTCGTTCGTAGGCCTCGTAGGTCGGAATGACCTCCATGTCCGTGGCCTGGTCCGGCGTGGGGTCCAGGTATGTGAAGTAATAGAACGTGTCCGGGGGGCCCACGACCTGGAACATGTCGCTGGTGCGGTACTCGGCCATCAGCCGCACGCTCTTGGCCTCGCCCGCATCGAACACCAGCCCGCCGATGTCGAACCCGGAGATGACCATGTTCTCCGTGCTTCCGATGGCCACATAGCCGGAGCCGCTGGTGGTGAGGTTGGCCGCGTCGTTGTCAGGAACGACGCACCGGAGGGGGTCGGCGTTCCTCTCCAATGTATAATCGACATCGATGGTGTCGTTATATGATGTTGCGAAGGGGTAGGCATACACCTCGGCGAGGGAGGTGGGCTTGCCGGGAATGGATGAGATGGACGAATCGTAGAGCTGGATATCGCTGGAGACCGCGGTCACCAGGGGGCCTTTGATCCGGGTCCTGTTCGCGATGAACGTTGCATAATCGAAGAGGAGCTTGCCCTGGAAATCAAGCGAAGAGTCATTGGCGATCAGTTTCCCGCCGTTCCTCACCAGGACGCCGAGGGCATCAAATGCCTCCTCATAGAGCGTCGGTTCGGTGGTCAGGTTGGAGTTTAGGAGGATCAGCGTCCCACCGTCCTCTACCGTCAGGTGGTGCAGGCGCGAGACCGTGGCGGTCCGATAGGACTCGAAGTTGAGGATGCCGTTCTCGACGATCACAATACCGCCGGCCCCGATGGTCAGGTTGCCGTTGAGGTTCATCCGGCCGCTTACGTACCAGCTGGTGTTCTCATAGTCCGAACCGTAGAAGAGGTCCCCGTTCTCCGGGGGCAACATTCCCTGCCCCGCACCCGGGATCGCGAGGACCAGCAGTCCTGCGAAAGAGGATAGGACCATGCACCACACGATGAACACGCTTAGTAACTTAGATGCCCCAGCTCCCATTTTCATGAACCCACCTTGCGGACGTCCCCTGAATTACGCCAGGTAAAATAGAATGTTCTGATTATAAATAAATATGTCTACCTGAATGCTTTCGTGGAAGCGCTGGCTAAGGGAAAACCGGAAGGGGGTAGGTCACTTCCGCTTTATTATCTTCCGGATCGAGACGGGCTTCTTTTCCTCCGTGGGAGGCTGAGGCGATTGCCCCTCCTTCGCCCCTTCGGCCTGGGGCTCCTTCTCCTCGGCCATATGTTCCGTCTCCTTCCTTTCCGTGGAGGCCTTGCGCTCCGCCTCCTTGCGGGCCTCTTCGGCCTGGCGCGCCGCCCTCTTGGCCTCGAACGCCTTTATCGAATCCTCGTCCAGCCTTTGGCCGCAGGCGTAGCACCTCTTCGCCGAGCCGTCGTTGATCGTGCTGCAGCTGGGACAGGTGATGTCAGGCATTGGCTGGGAAGGGGGCGCCTCGGCTATAGGCGCCTCCTCCGCCTGCGGCTCGGGCGCGGCCGTGCTTGGTTCGCCCTTTGGCACAGGGGCCTCCTCCGGAGCGGGAGCGGCCCCCTTCCTCGGCCTCGGCCTTGGTGATGCGGCCTCCTCCTTCGGGGCGGAAGCAACGTCCGTAGGCGCCTTCACCGGGGGAGCCTCCTTCGTTTCCTGGGCGGCCTCTTTGGACCCCTCCTTTGCCTCGGGGGCCTCCGGCCCCACCGCCGGAACGACCGGCTCAGGGACGTCCTCCACCTTGCCGACGAGGGACTGGGCTATCCTCTCCTCCCTCTCGCCGCCCTCGAACTGCTCGTTGAGCGCGAGCGGCGCCCCCTCCCTTCTCATCAGCACAGCCTCCCTTGCCGACAGCGCCTCCTCCCTCTCGGCCAGGGAGCGCTCCCAGTCCACCAGGCGCTTCTGCTCCTCCATGGTGACCCGCTTCCCGTTGGCCAGGGCGTCGGCCTGCTCCTCCATGACCTTGATCTTGGCCAGCATTTCCTCCCGGCGGGCGTTCACCGCCTCCAGGGCCTGCGCGACCTGGTCGACCTCGTCGTGCATCCGCTCCTCCATGGCGGACACCTTCCTGGTCACCTCCCTCAGCTTGGCGTCATGCTCCACGGCCTGCTGGAACAATTCCCTGACCTGCTCCTCCCGTTCCAGCACGTCGCGGTCTCTCCTCTCGAGGTCCACTTGAAGGCGGTGCATCTCCTCCTCGCGGGTACGGAGCTCGGCACCGAGGGCGGCCAGTTCCATCTCCGTTTGCCTGGCCGCCTCCTCGCGCGGGGCCACCTTGGCCTCGCGCTCCCTGAGCTCCTCCTCCTTGGCCGCCTGGGCCTGCTGCACCTGGTCCAGGTGGTCCTCCTTCGCCCTCAGGGAGGCCTCCCACCTCTCCAGGTCCTCCCGGCGCCGTTTGATGTCGGCCTCCTGGCTCTTTATCTTCTCCTTGAACTCCTCGATCACTTGCCAGATAGGGATCTGTTCGTCGGACATCTCGTCACCTCATAGGTCAGGCCAGCGTGGGCCCGAGTACGGTGAGGCCTTTCTCCCCGACCTCCAGGGTGTGCCTTTCCATGCTGTGCTCGCAGGCCCTCATCTTCTCCACGCGCATGTAGCGCACCAGCTTCCCGCGGGTGCGGTCGAGCCCCAGTTCGATGATCCCGTCGACCAGGAAGCCCTCGTCGCCCAACAGCTCGGAGGGGGTGTTAGGCCCTCTCTCCATCACGATGAAGCTCGTGAGGTTGTAGTCCCGCAGGGTCTTGAAGAAGTAGAACATCTTCTTCCGGACCCCCTTGACGTCCTCCATCAGGGAGTACAGCGCCCCCAGCGAGTCCAGCGCGAAGACGGTGAACTGGTCGCCGTGCTTCTTCTTGTGATAGCTGATCATCTGGACTATGAAGTCCATGTAATCGGTGGGGGAGTCCACCTCCACCACCTCGTCCAGCTCCCTCAGGTCGGTGAAGTCGGAGATCTCCATGTTCTCGCTCAGCGCTATGTTGAGGCTCCGCATGTTGCGCAGATGGCTCTCCGCCGACTCCTCCAGCGTGATGTACAGCCCGAACTCCCCGGACCGCTCCAGATAGCTCGAGATGACCGAGTAGCAGAAGGAGGTCTTCATGGACCCGGGCGGGCCCGTGACCAGAATGACCTTCGGAGCCTCAATGTCGGTCCGGAACACCCTTTCCAACCCTGGGATCGAATCGCGCAACAACCGCCCTCACCACCGCGCCTGAGACGCCCAGATGACCGGATCCGGAGCCTGTCCAGGCCGTAGATGGTATTTCGCTTTGAGGATAAAGAGGTTCGCCCCTGTCAGCCCTTCCCCTCCTCCGGCGCCGGATCGTCCGCCCCTTCCTCCGTCCGGCCCGGGGAGAGCCCGGCGTCGGGGTGCGCCTCGGCGTCCTGCACGGCCTGCCGCTCCTTGCGCCCCGCCAATCGGGCGACTGCAATG
>Ga0079067_1057942_pt1 | contig 11452 bp, 7 predicted proteins | sample ADurb_Cas_03_Slu_FD_73458 | JGI IMG/M metagenome (GOLD analysis project Ga0079067, IMG submission 73458) | Active sludge microbial communities from Illinois, USA, of municipal wastewater-treating anaerobic digesters - ADurb_Cas_03_SludgeMetaT... | ecosystem: Engineered > Bioreactor > Anaerobic >...
TGGCCCCGTGGTCTAGTGGCCTAGGACGTCGCCCTCTCAAGGCGGAGACACGGATTCGAATTCCGTCGGGGCTACCAAGTTTGAACACCCTGAGCGATCAGGGTGTTTCTTCATGTCGCTATCCGTTTGCTGCTTTGCGCCGCGTCCATGCCTAGGTAAGCGCTTCATCTGCCGGCATCGGGCGGGCGAAGTAGTACCCTTGACCGAAGTCGATCCCCATGCCCTGCAGAGCCGCGAGGCACTCTTCGTCTTCCACGCATTCAGCTACGGTCCTGGCTCCCAGTACGTGCGAGACCGAGTTGATGGCTTCCACGATAAGCGCGCCGGAGGAGTCGTCCCTCATGGACTGCACTACATTGCCTGCGATCTTGACCACATCCACGGGCAGTTCATACAGGTATGAGATAGCCGAATGCCCGGCGCCGAAGTCGTCAATTCCGAAAGTGCAGCCCAGTTCTTTCATTCGGTTCATCCACGATCGTACTTCGGACACATTCCCCATCGCGGCTGTTTCCGTGATTTCAAAACACAGCTGGCCCTGGCCTATGCTGCTCGATGCTACTTTCGCCTCGACCTGCTCCAGAAACGAGGGCCTGGCGATGCTTCTGGCGGAGAGATTCATGGCGATTTTCACGCCGGGCTGGGTCGACAGCAAGTCTATCACCTGATCCAGCACCCACATGTCAATCTGGGGTATGAGCCCCAGGCCCTCTGCGACGGGGACGAACCTGCCGGCTGTCACCACATCGTTGTCGGGGCCGACCATGCGGACGAGCGCTTCAAAGCGCCGGCAGTCGGAGCCATCTGGTTGGGCGCCTGCGATAGGTACGATAGGTTGCAGATATACGAGCAGCCTGCCGCTTTGAAGAGCCGCTTCGATGGCGAGTGTGTCGGAATGCGTCTCTGATTTGCCGTTGTCGGCCGGAGAAACGTAAGCCGGCGAGAACACAACACGGTTCTTGCCTGCTTCTTTCGCGGCAGCCAGCGCTATGTCGGCGTGCATTGATACGTCCCGGGTATGCATGTCGCGACCGATCTCTGTCAAGCCTGTGCTGACAGTGAGGTACACAGGCATGCCCCGAACTTCGAACCTGAGGTTTTCCAACGACGACCGTATCCGTTCGGCAGTGACCAGGGCTTCGTTTCGCACGACTCCTCTGAGGAGCACGGCGAACTCGTCGCCGGCTACCCTTGCCACGAGGTCGGTTTTGCGTACCAATGTCTTCACATGCTCGGCCACAGCTATCAGAATCTCATCACCCATGGAATGGGTGAGTGTATCGTTGAGAGCCTTGAAATTGTCGATGTCGATGGCCAGCAGAGCACTGGGTTTGCCCTTCTTGGCCTGCAGGATTGCCCGATCGATCGCCCTGATCAGCGCGGCTCTGTTGGCGAGGCCCGTTAAGTAGTCTCGTTCGGCGAGGTACCGCGCGTGTCGGGATTCGCGGTTGTATCTTGATATCACCATGAACACTGCGAGTGCTGCCAGGAACGCGACAGTCAGGAAGATCGGAGCCCACTGGACCAGCGAGTACTTGGGCCAGGCAGATGCATCCACGTCCATGGCCAGGAAGGCAACAGGGCTGTTGCCTCCATTGGCAGTGATGGGGGCGTAGGCAGTGATCCAGGTGCCCCAGGGATCAGTTCTCGGGCCCTCGACACCGGCTGCGACCGAAGCAAAGAGCGCCATTTGGCCGGGCGTCGCCGGGTACATGGACTGACCCGGGGGGGAGTAGTTGGGGGAATCCTCGGGTTCCGAATCGAGGATGGCCACGACTTGCCCGTCGACTGGTATTACGATGTACACGAACCGGGCGTCGTCAGACGTTTCGCAGAGAGCCCTAAGCCTGTCGAGAACTCGGACAAACGTTTCGCTAGATGTCGGGGAGGGCCCAGAGGCGTGCTGGATAAGGTCAGCTATGTCGCCCGGATCCAGAAGAGCGGCCGATGCCCGAGCCCTCATCAGCAGGTTGTGACGCGCCGCCTGATCGGCGCGGGCGGCGCCTAGATAGATGACTCCCCAGCTTATAGCTATTATAGCTGCAGCCGCCAACGCCGAACGAAGCATCCGGGCAGCAGGAGCGGGCAGACGTACAGAGACGCGCTTGGGCGCTTGCTTCGGCTCTTGCTCGGGCTCTTGCTCTTGACGTAGCTGTTCGACCACGTGCAGGCCTCCTTGCCTAGATGGTGACAATCGTCGTCGGTTGGCGGTTGGCAGGAGTGTGCCCAAAGTGCTCCATTCGGCATTATCCGTGGAAATCCTTGTGCCAGAGCGACGCTTTTTCACCCGGGTGATCTTGGAGGCAGGCGGCAGGATGGAACCCGCAGGTGGAGAATGAGTGGCAGGGAATGGGTAAATACCACAGATTGGAGTGATGCCACATGAAATGGAGGCCGACGTTCGGGCTCTGCCTTGTCGTCACGTTGGCGATCGCGGGAGCGGGTTGCGCGCTCAGGCCGCCTGTTGCTGCCGGCAGCGGGTCCATGGTGGTTGCTGCGGCCATCAGGAGCGTGCCAAGTGCGTCGTCCGCGCCGGAGCTGATTGTGCTGACGCTCAGCATGGGAGGATTCACCCTCAAACACGAGATGCCTGTTGATGGAGGCGCGGCAAGCGGCGCCATTCAGTCCCTTGCTGCCGGGAACTGGTTGATAGACGCAGTTGCCGTGGATAGTGATGGCGACGCGATCTATGCGGGCCGAGCCAAAGCTCAGGTGAAACGGGACAGTGTAACCCCTATATCGATTACGCTACGCGCAGTGGAGGGTCGTGTCAGAATCCAGGTGTCAGCTGCGGGAATAGCTGACACGGCGACGGTTCATTCGGCCGACATCTTCGTCTACTATGCGAGCAGCAGCTCAGCGTATCGTTCCTATAAGGACATATGCGAGCAAGACGGGTACTTCATTGTTGAAGATACCGGGTATCCTCCGCGTTCCTATGACTTCCGCGTAGTGCTGAAGGCAGAGGACGGATCAGTACTGTACGAGAGCGAGTACGCCAGTTTCGGAGTGTGCCCCGGCAAGTTCACCGGCGTGACCTGGAGCCCGGGGCTCGGCGATATCCAAATCGATGTGGAGTTCCTAATGGCGCCGGGAGCTCCGGACGACGTGTGCGTCAGCGTAGACGGCTCACAGGCGGCCGTATCATGGACGGCTCCCCCCGATGGGCTTGCGGCGTCCTACAGGGTGTACTGGAGATACTCGCTGTTTGACCGGTACACAACATCCAGGTCTCAGCAGGTCGAGGCGCCTGCGACATCCGCCCTTGTATCCCTGTCCTCCCAGCAGAGAGGGTCAACAGTCCACTTCGTGGTAGTGGCGCGCGACTCGTCGGGGCAGGAGAGCCTGAGGAGTTCCGAGGTTGCTGCGGAGTATCGGTAGGGGGCAGAGCGCGGAGGGCAGAGCGTGAAGAAGGTTCCGCCCGCGCTTTGGGCACGGGCGGAACTGCATTCTGTATCACCTGGCAGACGGAACCGGCCTACAACTTGAGCAAGGTTCGTGCAATGCTGAAGTAGATCATCAGGCCTGTGCCGTCCACTACCGTAGTGATCAACGGCGAGGACATGACTGCCGGGTCCAAGCGGAGCGCCGTGGCAGCTATGGGCAGCATGGCCCCTACGATTGTCGCCACGGTGACGATTACCAGCACTGAGGTGCACACGATCACTCCGATGAGTGGGTTGCCGCCAACCCTCCACGCTCGAAGGAAGGCTATGCCCGACATCGACAGGCCCAGGGCAAGGCCCAGCGTAAGCTCGCGGGCGAATACCGACCAGACGTCCCGTAGCCGTATATCGCGAACTGCGAGCCCGCGGATGACCACTGAGGCGGCCTGCGAGCCCGCATTGCCGCCGCAGTCTATCAGCAGCGGTATGAAAAACGTCAGTTCGATGACGGACTGCATAGCTGTGCTAAAACTCTGCAGTATCTTGCCAGTAACCGACTCGGCCACGAACAATACCATCAGCCACACTACGCGACTGCGCCACAGATCCCTGACTGAGGTCGCGAAGTACGGTCGGTCTAGCGGCATGGTGCCTGCGATCTTCTGGATGTCCTCCGTAGCTTCTTCTTCGACTACATCCAGAATGTCGTCGGCGGTGATGATTCCGGCCAGCCGGTTGTCGTTGTCGACAACGGGCAGGGCCAAATAGCGGTATTTCTTGAATAGCTGGGCTGCTTCTTCCTGGTCGGCATCGATCGGCACCGACAGCACATTCCGACTCATGATGGAGGATATCTTGCGCTTGAGATCGGCTATGACCAGATCGCGCAGGGAGAGCACCCCCACAAGGCGCTCATCTGCGTCCACGACATAGATGTAGTACACCGTTTCCGCTTCCGGGGCGGCATGTCGCAGTTCGGCGAGGGTTTTTTCGACAGTCCACTCCATGTTGACGGTGACGTATTCGGTGGCCATGATGCCGCCGGAAGAGTCCTCGTCGTACTGCAGCAGTTCGCGGACTTCGTCTCCCTCGGAGTTCATCAGTTCGAGCAGAGTCTCGGCTTTCGATTCCGGAAGCTCGCCGATGAGGTCGGCGGCGTCGTCCGAGTCCATTTCCTTGAGGATCTCAGACGACCGGGCAGCGCCCATCATCCGGATTATCTCCGTCTGATCGTCCGGATCCAGCTCCTGGACTATGTCGGCAGCCTTGTCGGCCGGTATGGCGTGGAAAAACGCGCTGCGGGCCGAATCATCGAGCAGTTCCAAGATGTCGACTACGTCCGCGGGATGTAGGGAGTCTACCAGGCTGGTCAGCGCTTCAGTGGAGTTGTCGGAAAGCAACTGCTTCACTTTTTCTACAAGGACAGTGTACCTATCATCCACAACAACACCCCCTTCTAGGGGCGCACGCACCGACCCGCCGGCACGGTGAACGTCGCCCCAGACTGGTTTTGACCGGGTCTACTCGACTTCGACGCAGGGCTTAGCAGTAAGAACCGCTTCGTACTGCCTGGGTCTCCGTCCACCAATTTTCCCCCCTTGTTAGCCAATATGAAGTGAGCGTCGAGAGCCTATCACCGGCTCACCTTGGTAATTATACTATCTCCTCTCCAGGATGTCACTCCTAGGACGCATTCCTAGGACGCATTCAGGTCCGTGGATCCCGTCGGCGGCCGTCGCGCCCGGAAGCCACAGGGCGTCACAAGATGGCCCGATTGGGCTGCTTCGGTATTGCGACTGGGAGTCCTAGCATGGGGAATCCGAGGAGGACATGTAATGGCTCAAGGGGCGTATGGGATGGCTCGCCCGAATGTGGTAGAATTAGCTTATGAGCTGTTACGAGGGTATGGGATTAGGGGGAGTTGCGTAATGTCCGGTCTTCGGGAGGCGGCGCTGGTGGCCGTCCGTGATTGCATGGGAGCTAAGCCCGGGGAGACTCTCCTCGTAGTGATGGACAGCGGCACACGCAATGTGGGCTGCGCATTGCACCAGGCGGCTGTGGAAATCGGGTGCGAGGCCATGGCCATAGAGATGATCCAGCGCAGGAGTCACGGTGAGGAACCTCCTGCGCCCGTGGCGACGATCATGAAGCATGTGGATATTGTGCTCGCGCCCACCAGCAAGTCTATCAGTCACACCAGGGCCAGGGCCGTTGCGTGCGCCGCGGGAGCGCGGTGCGCCACATTGCCCGGCATTACTGAGGATTGCATGGCGAGGACCTTAGGAGCCGACTACGCCGCAGTAGGTGCGCGGTCGAGGAAATACGCTGATGTGCTCACGCGGGGCGCCACTGTCAGGATCACCAACGGAGAGGGCACCGACATAACGATGTCGCTTGCCGGCCGCGCGGGCAACCCCGATACAGGTGTATACCATAGTCCTGGCGATTTCGGGAACCTACCTGCAGGCGAGGCCTACATTGCTCCGCTCGAGGGTACCGCGAACGGCATATTTGTGGTGGACGGAGCCATGGCCGGCGCCGGTTACCTGGGCGAGCGTATCAAGATACACGTGCGCGATGGGTATGCTGCGGAGATTGAAGGTAGTGCTGCCGCGGCCGCGCTTCAGGAGATGGTCAGCCCTCTGGGCCTTCCGGCCCGGAACATAGCTGAGCTTGGAATAGGCACTAATGAGAAGGCCATGATCACCGGCACGGTCCTCGAGGATGAGAAGGTTATGGGCACCATACACATAGCGCTCGGCGACAACAGCCATATGGGAGGCATAGTGGCTGTGCCCAGCCACCTGGACGGTATTGTGCTCGCTCCCACAGTTGTTGTGGATGGTGTGACGATAATGGATTCGGGGAAGCTTATCCTGTAGGCGTCGGCTATCGAGCCGGTGATGATTGGGCTGGGCACACCTCCATCCGGAACACGTTGACCACGAGGAGGAGATACGGATGGGAGACCGCGTCTCGGCGAACCCTGCACGGTCTCGCGTCGGCAGGCGTGCGGACGGCCGTAAGAGACCGCCCGATTTCGCAGACAGCGATATTGTCGACGCAATTCTTGCTGAGGTCGAGTGGGAGGACGAAGGGAATCCCGACGCTGCTCTCGACGGGTGGTGGTCCAACCGATGGGCGTCGCCTGCGCGTCATTCTGCTGGAGACGACTAGAACGCAGGGCGCCTGGCGGCATCTGGGGGGGTGATCGTGTGAGGGAGTTTGTCCATCTGCATCTGCATACTCAGTACTCCCTCCTGTGAATGGACGGAGCTGCGAGGACGGACAAGCTGGCGCAGCGCCTACGGGAGTTGAACATGGGCGCCTGTGCCGTCACCGACCACGGATCGCTGTTCGGAGCGGTCGATTTCTACCGGACCTGCCGCGAGTGCGGAGTCAAGCCGATCATTGGCTGTGAGGTATACGTGGCCAACCGCACTAGGCATGACCGTACCCCGCGTGTAGACGATGATCCCTACCACTTGGTGCTTCTGGCCGAAAACCAGCAGGGCTATAAGAACCTTCTGAGACTGTCGAGCATCGGCTACACCGAAGGGTTCTACTATAAGCCTCGGGTCGACAAAGAACTTCTGTCGGCGCATTCCGGGGGGCTCATAGCGCTCTCGGCATGCCTTTCTGGTGAAGTGTCCGTACACATCGCGCGTGGACAGGCTGAAGCAGCTGAGCGGGCCGCCGCCGAGTATCGTGACATCTTCGGCCCAGCCTCGTTCTTCCTAGAAGTGCAGGCCAACGGCATACGTGAGCAGGAACGTGTGAACCGCGAGATGACTGCGATGGGCGCGAGGATGGGAATACCCCTCGTGGCTACGAACGACGTGCACTACCTCCGCCGCGAAGACGCCAGGGCCCACGACGTGCTGCTGTGCATACAGACCGGCGCCTCAGTAGACGACCCGGGGCGTATGCGGTTTCCGACCGATCAGTTCTACCTGAAGTCGCCGGATGAGATGTACCAGGAGTTTCCCGAAATGCCCGAGGTATGCGCGGAGACGGCGCGGATAGCGGAGCGCTGCAACGTGGAGATGGATTTCAGCACGCTCCACATCCCCGAGTTTGCCCCGCCGGAGGGTGAAAGCCTCGACAGCTACCTGAGGCGGGTGTGCATGGAGGGCGCTGCGCGGCGCTTTGGCCTCATTCCGGACGCTGTGCGTGCACGGCTCGACTATGAGCTCGATGTTATTGCGCGCATGGGTTACTCCGGCTACTTTTTGATCGTGTGGGATTTCATCAGGTACGCGAAGAGCCAGGGCATATACGTAGGACCTGGCCGCGGATCGGGGCCGGGAAGCCTGGCGGCGTACTGCCTGGGCATTACCGATGTCGATCCGCTTCGGTACAACCTGCTGTTCGAAAGGTTCCTGAACCCGGAACGAGTGACTATGCCCGACTTCGATATCGACTTCTGCTGGGAGCGGCGCGGAGAGGTCATCGACTACGTTACGCGCAAATACGGCGCCGATAGAGTTGCTCAGATCATCACCTTCGGCACCATGGCCGCACGCGCCGCGATCAGGGACGTCGGGCGGGCACTCAAAGTAAGCTACGGCGATGTTGACCGCATAGCCAAGCTTGTGCCAGCCGAGCTCAACATGACTATCGACCGAGCCCTGGAGATGTCGCCTGAACTGGCTGCAGCAGTAGCCGAGAACGAGCGGATCCGCATGATGGTGGATGTCGCCCGCGCAGTAGAAGGGATGCCCCGTCACCCGTCGGTTCACGCTGCGGGAGTTGTAATATCGAAGGAACCTTTGACCGAGCACGTACCTCTATATAAATCGGGGGACGGAGTAGTAACCACTCAGTACCCCATGGAAGACCTCGAGCGATTGGGCATCGTGAAGATGGACTTTCTCGGCCTGCGCACGCTTACGGTGATTGGCAACACGGTGGAGATTGTTCGTCACACGCGGGGCGAGGAACTGGATATCGGCAGCATTCCCCTGGACGATTCGGAAGTCTACGAGATGCTGCGGAGGGCCGATTCGGCCGGAGTATTCCAGCTCGAGAGCAGCCTGTTTCAGAACCTGCTCCGCGAGGTGAAGCCCACACGGTTTGAAGATATCATCGCTCTGATCGCCCTAGGCAGGCCGGGCCCGATGGTGATGACGGGCGATTTCGTCCGGGGCAAGCACGACCAGGCCAGCGTGGCGTATCTTCACCCGGCGCTCAAGAGGATCCTGGAGCCCACGTACGGGGTGATGCTCTATCAGGAGCAAGTAATGCAGGCTGCAAGCGAACTCGCAGGCTTTAGCCTGGGAGAGGCCGACATGCTACGGCGTGCCATGGGCAAGAAAAAGCCTGAGGTCATTGCGGGGCTCAAGGATAGATTCCTGGACGGGGCTCGCGAGCGCGGCGTCCCGGACGATGTTGCCGCGGAGGTCTTTTCTCTGATTGAGAGATTTGCGGGATACGGGTTCAACAAGGCCCACAGCGCGGCGTACGCGTTGATATCGTACCAGACCGCCTATCTTCGGTGTCACTACTTTCCCGAATTCATGGCAGCGACACTGACGAGCGTGATGAGCGCTCCGGAGCGTGTGGCCGTGTACATAGATTCATGCCGGTGCAGGGGCGTCGAAGTGCTGGGGCCGGATGCGAATGAAAGCCTCAAAGGATTCACGGTGCGCGGCGACACGATCCGTTTCGGCATCGCCGCCGTGAGGAACGTGGGCGAAGCTGCGGCCGATGCCATAATCACCGCACGCAAAGCAGGCGGCGGGTTCACCTCGCTTTCCGACTTTTGTGACCGCGTGGACATGACTGCCGTCAGCCGCAAGGCGCTCGATAGTCTGATCAGGTGCGGCGCCTTCAGCGCCTTCGGAAGCAGGCGAGCGCTCCTGGCAGTAATGGACCAGGTCTGCGACGCGAGCGCTGCCAGGCAGCGTCAGCAGCAATCGGGGCAGGCGTCCTTCTTCGATCTTTTCGACAGGCCAGCGCAGTTTGGACAGGCTGAGGTAACACTCCCAAGCGTGCCGGAGTTCAGGCCGGACCAGATACTCGCGATGGAGAAGGAGTTGCTCGGCCTGTACATCTCCGGGCATCCGCTGGCATTTCTTTCGGACACAATAGGCAAGCTATCTACCGTGGCTGTCCGAGACTTGCCCGGTGTGCCTGATGGCGCCAGTGTGACCTTGGCGGGAGTGGTTGCCGGCCGGAAACAGATATCAACCAAGACTGGGCAGCCCATGGCTTTTGTCCAGATAGAGGACATGACCGGGCAAGCAGAGGTGGTTGTGTTCCCGCGAGTGTACGAGCAGTACGCCCAGTTGCTTGCTCCTGATGCTCCCGTGACGGTGAGGGGAAGGGTAGATGTCAAGGAGGACGGGGTGAAAGTGCTGGCAGACACAGTTTCAGTCCTGTCGACATCTTAGGACGAAGACATGGAAGGAGAATCGGTGCTAGAATGGAACATCGGACATAATAAGCGGGCAAGGCTATGTAGTTCAGGTGAAGGGCATCCGAAATGCATAGCGTACGTAACCGCGCTTGAGATGGGAGGTCGGCTGGCATGTGGGCGGTTGTACACATTGCGCCAAATAGAGCAGAAGCAGAGCTTACAAAGCACATGCTGGAAGCGGAAGGGATCCTAGTGATGCTGAGGCCCATGGGTATTCCTCACATGGGTGACTCGGCGAGCGTCGAGGTCCTTGTTCCGGAAACCGAGGCCGAGGAAGCACGGGACATACTGGACGAATACTGATGATCGCTTGATGGCCTAATGGCCGGGGCATGATCTGTCCTCGTGTGATTGGGGGATGCGATATGAGACGAATCGCGGTAGTTACTAGCGGCGGAGATGCGCCCGGGATGAACGCCTGCATCCGGGCCGTGGTGAGAAAGGCTCTTTACCACGGACTGGAGGTTGTGGGCGTCAGACGGGGGTTTCATGGTCTGGTTGCCGGGGATTTTGCTGAGATGAAATCGCGTACTGTAGGCGACATTCTTCAGCGTGGTGGCACTATTCTGAAATCAGCGCGCTCAGAAGAGTTCAAGACTGAAGAGGGACGGGCCAAAGCCCTACTTCAGCTGAGGACATACGAGATCGATGGCGTCATCGGCATCGGGGGCGATGGTACACACGCTGGCCTCAATCTACTTTCTAAAATGGGCATGCCCACAGTGGGCATTCCTGCGACCATCGACAACGATATCGGCTCAACCGACTCCGCCATTGGGTTCGATACTGCCTGCAATACGGTGATCGACGCGATAAACAAGATACGCGATACCGCCACATCACACGAGCGAACCTACGTTGTGGAGGTGATGGGGAGGAACTCGGGCCACATCGCTCTGGCTGCGGGGTTAGCCGGCGGCGCCGAGAGCATACTCATTCCAGAGGTCGAGTTCGATATTCAGCAGGTCTGCGAGAGGATAACCGCAGGCGCCCGCCAGGGAAAGAGCCACAGCATAGTTGTGGTGGCAGAGGGAGCAGAAGGCTCCGTCTCTCCTAGCAAGGGCGGGTTGCCGGGCGGGTGCGCCTACCGCATAGGCCAGCAGATTGCGGAGCTCACTGGTTTCGAGACCAGAATCATTGTCTTGGGCCACATCCAGCGAGGAGGCGCGCCGTCGGTTCGCGACCGGATACTAGCAACGACACTAGGCGCCAAGGCCGTCGACGTTCTGCTGTCGGGATTAGGTAGCGGTGTGGTCGGTGTACTCGGAAATGAGATTCGCGTCATGTCCTTCGCCGAAGCACTCTCGATGAAGCGCATGATCAACATGGATTACTACGAGCTTGCGAACATACTTTCAAATCTGTAGGTTGCCGTCCGCCTCGCATGCGGCCATCGCGGTGTGAGGCCCCGGGGTATATGGCCGAAACATCGAAGGCAAAATAGCACCAAAGACGGCGGAACCACGTTGGGGAGGGCGTGAATTGAAAGCGACGGGGATTGTACGACGTATTGATGATCTAGGCCGGGTCGTAATACCCAAGGAAATCAGGCGGACTCTCAGAATCCGTGAGGGCGATCCTCTGGAGATATTCACCGATCGAGACGGAGAGGTCATCCTCAAGAAGTACTCGCCCATGACGGATC
>Ga0079067_1027356_pt1 | contig 11363 bp, 10 predicted proteins | sample ADurb_Cas_03_Slu_FD_73458 | JGI IMG/M metagenome (GOLD analysis project Ga0079067, IMG submission 73458) | Active sludge microbial communities from Illinois, USA, of municipal wastewater-treating anaerobic digesters - ADurb_Cas_03_SludgeMetaT... | ecosystem: Engineered > Bioreactor > Anaerobic >...
CTTCCATATCCGCTTCTCCACAAACCAAATAGGATTTATTACACAAGCTCATTTTCGATAAACCACAATTCTGAACAAGTTTCCTGTAAGTTGATATGTCAAAAATAAGCAAATCAAAATCCCCCATATTGGTAGATAGCAACAGGCTATCAGCGTCAGAAATTAGTACCACCTTTATGTTGGTGTCTATTTCGCCGATGACCGCTTTTAAGCCCAACTGTATTAATTCCGGATTTACCTGTATTCCAACTGATAAACTCATGGGCTTAACTCTTTAATTCCGATTCGAGCCTAACCACCTTAGGAATGAGCACAAGCTCTTCTATACGAGAATGATCGTTAAGATCACTATTTAGATGAAAAAGGCGTTCGAGGATTTGAAAGGCAAGCACGCTATCTTCCGCTTGAGGAATGTGACGTACAATCAAATTTTTAAGATCGGCTAACTTTTCTTCTATGTTATTATGCTCGGTAATAAAATCGTGAATAGTATATTCCTTAAACTGTCGAGACATCTCTTCCGAGATATCATCCCCCTTATGAGCGCTTTCTACGGCAAGCGCATAGGGAAACATATACTCATCTTCGGTTGCAAAATGCTTCTCCATTTCGGTACTATATTCCGCAAAGAAGTTCCGCAAAAGGCCTCTATACGGTGTTGATGTAGATTCGGAAGCGTACTTTTCAAAGAGCAATGCTAATTCGGGTAGCTGCTCCACAAGGTAAACTTTATGCGAACGACGGAGATAATCAACAATTTCGACTACCGAAAAAGACCACAAATGCTGCTCTGGCAAGTAAGTAGCATCGTTGTAGGCATTAAGTATTGCCACCACAAAATCTGGATTAAGCCCATGTTTTGTAGCTACTTCTTCCACCGTAGCATCGCCAAAGCCAAGGGTTATTCCTGCCTTATGAATTACAGAAAGCAAATGGTGATTTAGGTCTATCACATCTGCCAATTTTGTTGTTTTTGCAATCATACAATAGATTATAGAGTCTCTACCTCTCCAAACAAGTCTAGATGCTATTGGTTTAGCAAAATTGAGGGGAAACCGAAAATTATGCTGTAATTTTAATAAAAAAGGCCCTGAAGGATTCCCTTCAAGGCCAAATATCTAACAGATGGAAGAATTTACTACATCATTCCGCCCATGCCACCCATTCCTGGGTTCATCATTGGGGCAGGATTTTCTTCTTTCTTCTCGGCAAGTACACACTCGGTAGTTAGGAACATACCCGCAACCGAAGCAGCATTTTCGAGGGCAACGCGAGATACCTTGGTTGGGTCGATAACGCCTGCTTCGAAAAGGTTTTCGTAACGATCTAAACGAGCGTTGTAGCCAAAGTCGCCAGTACCTTCCTTAACCTTTTGAACGATTACGCTACCTTCACCACCTGCATTTTCGACAATTTGACGAAGTGGCTCCTCGATAGCACGCTTAACGATTTGGATACCGATGGTTTCGTCCTCGTTATCGCCCTTAAGATCTTCGAGACCAGCAATAGTACGAATGTAGGCAATACCACCACCAGGAACAACGCCTTCCTCTACAGCAGCACGGGTGGCGCTTAGAGCATCGTCAACACGGTCTTTCTTCTCCTTCATTTCTACTTCCGATGCAGCACCTACGTAAAGTACGGCAACACCACCGGCAAGCTTAGCAAGACGTTCTTGAAGCTTTTCCTTATCATAGTCTGAAGTTGAAATCTCGATTTGCTTGCGGATAGCAGCAACGCGGTTGTCGATGGCTTCTTTCGCACCAGCACCGTTTACAACAGTAGTGTTTTCCTTGTTGATAGACACTTTTTCTGCACGTCCGAGCATATCAAGGGTTGCTCCATCAAGACGAAGACCCTTTTCTTCAGAAATCACAGTACCTCCTGTTAGGATAGCAATATCTTCAAGCATTTCCTTACGACGGTCGCCAAAGCCTGGAGCCTTAACGGCAGCAATCTTAAGCGCACCACGAAGCTTATTTACAACTAGAGTTGCAAGAGCTTCACCATCTACATCTTCTGCAATGATAACAAGAGCGCGTCCTTGCTGAGCAACAGGCTCAAGAACAGGAAGAAGATCCTTCATGGTCGAAATCTTCTTGTCGGTTAGAAGAATGTATGGATTCTCTAGCGCAACTTCCATCTTTTCTGAGTCGGTAATGAAATATGGAGAGATGTAGCCGCGATCGAACTGCATACCTTCTACAACCTCAACGGTTGTATCGGTTCCCTTTGCCTCTTCTACGGTAATAACCCCTTCCTTCTTCACCTTGCTCATAGCCTCAGCAATAAGAGCACCAATGGTATTGTCGTTGTTAGCAGAGATGGTTGCAACTTCTTCAATCTTTTTGATGTTATCGCCAACCTCAACGCTTTGTGCTCTAAGGTTTGCAACAACAGCTGCAACAGCCTTGTCGATACCACGCTTCAAATCCATAGGATTTGCACCGGCTGTAACGTTCTTAAGACCAACAGAGATAATTGATTGTGCAAGAACGGTAGCTGTAGTTGTTCCATCACCAGCCATATCGGCAGTTTTTGATGCAACCTCCTTTACCATTTGAGCACCCATATTTTCGAATGCGTCAGAGAGTTCGATTTCTTTGGCAACGGTTACACCATCCTTAGTTACTTGTGGCGATCCAAACTTCTTATCGATTACCACATTACGTCCTTTAGGGCCAAGGGTTACCTTTACTGCATTTGCCAACTTATCTACACCAGCCTTGAGCTGATCACGAGCTTCGATGTTGAATTTGATATCTTTTGCCATTTTCTTACGTTTTAAACTTTAGTTTGAAATTAGAGAATTCCAAGAATGTCAGACTGACGCATAATGATGTAGTCAACGCCATCAATTGAGACTTCGGTTCCTGCATACTTTCCGTAGAGAACGGTGTCGCCAACCTTTACCTCCATGGTAACATCCTTAGTGCCTGGACCAGCAGCAAGTACCTTACCTTTTTGTGGCTTTTCCTTTGCAGTGTCAGGAATGTAGATACCACTTGCAGTTACCTGTTCGGTTGCGGCAGGCTCCACAACTACTCTATCAGCTAATGGTTTGATCATTGCGTTTACTATTTTAAGTTTAACATTAATATCGTTTTTCAGGCTTTGGTCTATCGAAATTTGTGCCAAGCCGTCTTTTTTTCTAAAACCTGTTCTTTTTTCAGTTTTGCTAGGTACTAAATGTCAGTTCAACGAAAATTTGTCAGTTTTTGGCTAGCGCTGGCCCAATATACGCCAAAATTTGCAACGACAACAAGCTGTTTCCCGCTTCTTTATTCGAAAGTTAGCGTAACAACACGGCGGCTTTTTAAGTAGGCAACCATGATAGAATTCAAAAAAAGAGGGACTTCAACGAAGCCCCTCTCTAAGTTTTATGGTAGTAAAACCCTATTTCTTTGCTGGTTGTTCTTTTGCAGGTTCAGCAGCTGGCTGCTGTTGAGCAGGTGCTGGCTGCTGCTTAAGCGCACCCGATGATGGGAAAGCAGGAACTCCGGCAGCAGGTTGGCTTGTGATTTTTTTCTCAAGGCCTGTTGACTCGGCACCCTTGTTGCTGTTAACAACTATATTTACAGCGAGGCTAAGAACTACAATAGCAATAGCAAGCCCCCAAGTAAACTTCTCAATAAAATCAGCAGTTTGTCTTACACCTACAATTTGATTTGCACCAGAGAAATTTGCAGCCAATCCTCCACCCTTAGAGTTTTGAACTAATACTGCAAGTATCAACAAAATTGCCGCAATAATAATCAGCGAAAAAAGGATATACATGGTTTATTTTCTGAATGTTATTTACTTTGACTCCTTCAACTTTTCGAGTTGAGCTACAAAATAAGCTTTTTTTTCTGGGAATTTCAAGCACAATTTACGGTAAATATCTGCAGCCTTCTCAATAAGTCCTTGTGCTGCGTATATTTTAGCAAGAGTTTCTGTCACTAAATCGCCGTCATCCTCTAGCGATTTAATTGAAATATCCTCATTTACAGGAGGCAAGTCTGGTTTTGGAACGATTCGAGGATTTGCACTTAAGAACTGGTCAATAAGGCTATTTTGTATTTCTAGTGTTTTCTCGTTATCGTCGAGCGTATAGAGCTTTTGATCTAATATTTCTAGGATTGGATCTTCCTTGTCCGACACTAGCTCATCATCAATCAGCTCAAATGGCACCTCGTCATCCAGCGTGATGGTTGGCTCCTCTTCCTCGGTCGACTCCTCAATCTTCGACTCGGGCAGTTCCTCATCGGCTGCTATATACGAATTAACAGGGCATTGTCCCTCTTGATCTTCTTCGGCAAGAATGCTTTCCTCTACTAGAGCAGCAGAAGCCAAGTGTTCTTGGTCTGCATTCTCTTCAATATCTGTAATGATAGCTGTAGGGCTTGCATCTTCAACCGAATTAACAGCATTCGGTTGACTAATTTCTGGTTGTTCTGACGAAACAGCATCAACATTCGAGTGCTCCTTTTCCTCTAATGCCTCTTCAGGACTCTCATCTATAGTAGGGATGCCGAGTTCGTAGTCGCTAAGATAAAGGTATAGCCACTCGCCGCTTGGTGCATAGGTCGAAACATGCGAAAGTAAAGTAGAAAAGCGTGCATCGCCGTTTACCTTTAAGCCCTTAAGGTAAATCAACTTAGCCAGACTAAAATAAGGGTATTTTTCTATAACCTTAACAAGCAGGTCTAGAGCCTTTGCATCAATACCTTTCGGATTCTCAATCAACTTTATAAACGTACGGTCATCCATCTTTTAAGGTATTACCAGTTTGCTACCGAAGCATTAAAGATAGCATCAATAAGCATAGTTGTTACATCTTTAATAAGTTCATTCTGAACACTTGCCACGCTAACGTTGCTCGGAAAATCTTTGAACTGTTTAAACTCCTTATAATCGAAGCTAAGTTCGGGATTCTGTTTGTTAGTAAACTTAACCCTTACGGTAATTGTAAGGCGGTTTTGGCTGGCTCTATCGTTCCCTGTAATTGCAACAGGATCGATGGAGTACCCTACGATTTGCCCCTCGAAGGCCAAGTCGCCATTACTACGAACGTAGTCGAGCCTAGTTTGGTTTAGAAACCGTTCCTTTAGTGCTTCTGTAAAGCTATTGCTCAGGCTAGGTACAACCAAAGGGGCCAGATTCTGGAAGTATCCCACCGAAAAAGTTTTCGAATCGGGAGAAATGGATGCTCCCGAGAATGAGTACTTCATGGTACACGACGAGAAAAGCGATACGGTAGCTACAAATGCGAATGCCCTAATGAGCTTTTTCAACTTCATTCTGCTAAATATTCAGGTTATACTCTTTTATTTTTCGGTAAAGGGTTCTTTCCGAGATACCCAACTCATTAGCTGCATCTTTACGCTTACCTCCATACTTGGTTACTGCTTTTATGATGAGCTCCTTTTCCTTATCGGCCAAAGATAGCGACTCTTCCTGAATTTCGTGGGATACATCGAGATGCGACACATCTTCAAATTCATCAACATCGCTATCGGCATCTATATTGTCGATTTTCGCATGCAGAGGCGTATGTATCGGCGTGTAGCCTTGGAATTGCGGTACGCTACGATGAGGGTACACAACTTGGCCTTCGATTTCGTCGGGATTATAAAGCGCATTACGCGATAGCTCCTCAACACGCTTCTTAAGCGCATTCATGTCATCGCGCATGTCGAAAAGTATCTTGTAAAGAATTTCCCTATCGCTGGCATACGATCGCTCTCCGCTCGCCTTATCTCCAACGTAAAGCGCAGGAAGCGTTTTATCCTCCACATGTGGGATGTACAGCATCAACTTATCGACATCAATTGTCCGCTCTTCTTCGATAACCGATATCTGCTCGGTAACATTTTTGAGCTGACGAATATTGCCCGGCCATCGGTACGATTCGAGCAGCTGCTTTGCTTCGGGGGTTAGCGCAATTGCGGGCATGCGGTACTTTTCGGCAAAGTCGGCTGCAAACTTACGGAAGAGCAACGAGATATCCCCCTTACGATCGCGCAACGGCGGTATGCTAATAGGTACCGTATTTAGTCGATAGTAAAGATCTTCACGAAACTTGCCATTCTGAATGGCCTGGGGAAGATTTACGTTGGTTGCTGCAATTACGCGCACATCCGTTTTCTGTGCCTTAGACGACCCCACCTTCATAAACTCGCCGGTTTCGAGTACGCGCAACAGGCGAACCTGTGTTGACAGAGGAAGTTCTCCCACCTCATCGAGGAAGATGGTGCCCCCATCGGCCACCTCGAAGTAGCCCTTACGGGTTTCGTGCGCCCCCGTAAACGAACCCTTTTCATGCCCAAAAAGTTCCGAGTCGATTGTACCTTCGGGAATAGCCCCGCAGTTAACCGCTACGTATTGGGCATGCTTGCGCGAGCTGAGCTGGTGAATAACCTGTGGAAAAATCTCCTTACCTACACCGCTTTCGCCAACTATTAGCACCGACAAATCAGTAAAGGCAACCTGCTTAGCTATATCGATAGCTCGCTCCAGCATTGGAGAGTTACCTATAATTCCAAATCGTTGCTTAATTTTTGCAATATCCATTACGCAAAACTGTTTTAGACTGTCAAAATTACCTTTTATATGTGGTTTGACAAAGTTGTAGGGCTCTTTTTTATAGCCTTAATGACATTTTTTCCGATTTTTTGAGCCTTTAGGGAATGGAAGAATCGCGGCTTGTTTCATACCTTTGTGGCAAATATATATGCCATGAAGTTTATAGGAATTATCCCAGCCAGATACGCATCGACCCGCTTTCCGGGTAAGCCACTCGCCGACATTAAGGGCAAACCAATGATACAGCGCGTGTACGAGCAGGCGAGCAAAGTGCTTCCGGTGGTGTACGTTGCTACCGACGACGAGCGCATATTCAACGCGGTAAGGGCTTTTCGAGGCAATGTGGTGATGACCTCTACCGACCACAAGAGCGGAACCGACCGCTGTGCCGAGGCCGTTCGTAAAGCAGAAGCTGAGCGCGAAGAGATGTACGATGTTGTGGTTAACATCCAAGGCGATGAACCCTTTATTGTACCCGACATGCTGCTAAAGGTGATGAGCTGCTTTAACGATGGCCAAACCGATATCGCAACATTGGTAAAACCATTTGGAGCCGACGAGGACATCTTCAACCCCAACTCTCCAAAAGTAGTGGTAAGCAACAGCAACTTTGCCCTCTACTTTAGCCGTTCGGTGGTGCCCTTCCTTCGCGGAGTGGACAAGAAGGATTGGCAGAAAAGCCACACTTTCCTTAAGCATATAGGGCTCTATGCCTACCGCACGAAGGTACTACACCAGCTAACCCAGCTCGACCAAGGAGTGCTAGAGGAAGCCGAGTCGCTCGAGCAGCTTCGCTGGCTGGAGAACGGTTTCCGCATTAAGGTAGAGCGCACCGAGCACCAAAGCTACGGTATAGATACCCCCGAAGATCTTGAGAAGGTTCTACAAATGGATCTTCTTTAGTAGCGTTATCCTTTTTTCGAAAGCTACACTTTGAGATTCATACTAAAGCTTATTAGAAGCCTTTTCGGTCCGAAAAAGGAATACACCATAGAGCCGCTGCTCCACTCCAATGCCGATAGGCTCTTCCAGGAGTGGAGCAGCGGCTTTGGCATTTCCATTCCTCAACCTAATCGTCCTCTTCAGCTAGCCGATATTTCGGGGAACTATGCCGTTAAGGGCCGTAATCCGAATGCTACCGGCGACGGATACTTTGGTACGCTTAAGCTCGAGCCCAAGGGGACACTCGTTAAGGCATACTGGGAGATTGGCCACACCCGCCAGCCTCAGCACGGGTTGGGGTTTTTAAAAGACGACCTGCTTGCCCTCGACTTCTACTACACCGAAGAGGGGACGCGCTACTACGGTCAGGTCATATACAAGGTAGATGGCGATCGGCTCATCGGCTTTTGGCGCGAAAACCACGTAGGCGAGCTCGCCATAGAGGAGGCCAAGCTAAAGAACAAGCTCGTGTAGCCACAATGCTGATTTTCTTTATTACCATCATTTAGTAGCCATTAACGATCAACCCTTGGGGGCTTTACTACCTTTGCCCCTCTCAAGACTGACCCTACCAGTAGGCAATCGCTCTGCTGTAAAATATTTAAAATGGCAAGTACATCACCACTAGACTTAGGCAAAGCCCCCATACCAAAGCTGCTGCTACACTACGCGCTCCCATCCATAATCGCCATGACGGCCTCATCGCTCTACAACATCGTCGACAGCATATTTATTGGGCATGGCGTAGGGGCAATGGGCATCTCGGCCTTGGCCATATCCCTCCCGCTGATGAACCTTGGAGCGGCATTTGGCGCACTTATCGGTATAGGCGCATCGGCGCTGCTCTCCATCAAGATGGGCGAAGGCGATGCAAAAAGCCAATTCAAGATTTTGGGGAATACGCTCACGCTAAACATCGTATTAGGAGTTCTCTTTACGGTCGTTGGGCTGATCTTCCTCGATCCCATCCTAAAGCTATTTGGAGCAAGCAACAATACGCTGCCTTATGCCCGCGAGTTTATGAGGATTATCCTTATCGGGAATGTCTTTACCCACGTGTACCTTGGGCTAAACACGCTCCTACGCGCCTCGGGGCATCCGCGCCACTCTATGGTAATCGTGGTAATGGCGGTGGTGGTAAACGCCATCCTGAACGCCCTCTTCATCTTTGTGTTTAAATGGGGAATAGCAGGTGCCGCCTGGGCTACCGTTATTGCGCAGCTGCTGGCCACCATCTTCGAGGTTAGCTACTTTGCCCGCAAGTCGCGCCCCATCCACTTTAAGGCCTTTGCCCTGAAGCTGGACGCCCGAATAGTACGCTCGATATTCGCCATTGGGATGGCCCCTTTTCTGCTGAACATCGGGTCGAGCATCGTGGTGGTATTCCTCAACAATGCGCTTATGCAGTACGGAGGCGACCTCTACGTTGGCGCCTTCGGCATTGCCAACCGCATACTTCTGGTTATTGCCATGATAACCTTCGGCCTCACCCAAGGCATGCAGCCCATCGTTGGGTTCAACTACGGAGCCCGAAATATTGGCAGGGTAAAGCAGGTGGTTAAGCTAACCATAACCTGGGCTACCGTGTGCACCACGGCAGGAGCCATTGCGGGAATTCTCTTTCCCCGAACCATCGCCACCATCTTTACCACCGACCCCGAGTTCATCCGCATCGCAGAGAACGGTCTCCGAATCGTATTCATAGGCTTCCCCATCGTAGGATTCCAGATCGTGGCGGCCAACTTCTTTCAGTCCATCGGCATGGCTAGCCGGGCAATCATTCAGTCGGTGCTTCGCCAGATGGTGCTCCTGCTACCCTTCCTGCTCATCTTTCCGCTGTTTTGGGGAACCACCGGCATTTGGGCCAGCATGCCCGCTTCCGACATTCTGGCCTCGCTCGTATCGGCCATCCTAATTGCCAGCGAGTGGAAAAAGCTCAACCGCCTTGCTCCGCCCGTTTATGAGCCAGCCAAGCAGGCCAGCCTTCAGCCGTGCGAGCCATAAGGCTGATGGCGATCGGCCCATCGAAGTTTCGAGCATGCCGCTACCAGCTTCTTCGGGTACGCTGGTAGTTCCTCACATGTTGCTGGTAATTCCTACAAGAACGCTACCGATTCTACCTATGCTGCTAGCTATTCTACCAAGTACGCTACCAATTCTTCGCATGTCGCTACTGATTTTACCAATGTTGCTAGCGATTCTACCGAGTACGCTACTGATTCTACCTTTGCTGCTAGCTATTCTACCAATGTCGCCAGCAATTCTACCGGGTACGCCAACCTCTGGAGCCCCATTCCAACACTAATTCAACCTCCACCTTTGCGCTCTCGCGGCATTTGGTTAACTTTGCACCTCGTCCATATTCTGGACTACAATATCTTGCTAATTAAGACATCGACATAAGCAATGAAGCAGTTCAAAAGACACCTGGTAACCTCGGCGCTACCATACGCCAATGGGCCCGTTCATATTGGCCACCTTGCTGGGGTTTACATCCCTTCGGATATCTACACCCGCTACCTGCGCCTTAGGGGCGAAGACGTGATCCACGTTTGCGGAACCGACGAGCACGGGGTACCCATCACCATAAAGGCAAAGCAGGAGGGCGTTACCCCTCAGGATATCGTGGACAAGTACCACAAGATCATCGGCGACTCGTTCAAGGGATTGGGCATCTCGTTCGACATCTTCTCGCGTACCACCACCCCAACGCACTACGCCACCGCATCGGAGTTCTTCAAGAAGCTGCACGACGCAGGTAAGTTCGTAGAGCAAACCTCCGAGCAGTACTACGACGAGGAGGCCAAGCAGTTCCTGGCCGACCGCTACATCATGGGAACCTGCCCCCACTGCGGCAACGACCGCGCCTACGGCGACCAGTGCGAGAAGTGCGGTACGTCGCTCAACTCTACCGACCTCATCGACCCAAAGTCGATGATTAGCGGCAGCAAGCCTGTAATGAAGGAGACCAAGCACTGGTACCTCCCCCTAAACGACTACCAAAAGGATCTCGAGAAGTGGATTCTCACCGACCATAAGGAGTGGAAGAGCAACGTGTACGGCCAGTGCAAGAGTTGGTTCGACCTCGGCCTTCAACCCCGCGCCGTAAGCCGAGACCTCGACTGGGGGATTCCCGTTCCTGTTGAAGGCGGCGAAGGGAAAGTGCTCTACGTATGGTTCGATGCGCCTATCGGCTACATCTCGGCTACCAAGGATCTTACTCCAGATTGGGAGAAGTACTGGAAGAGCGAGGACACCAAGATGGTTCACTTCATCGGTAAGGACAACATTGTATTCCACTGCATCGTGTTCCCATCCATGCTGATGGCCGACGGCAGCTACATCCTACCCGAAAACGTACCTGCCAACGAGTTCCTCAACCTCGAAGGCGATAAGATATCAACCTCGCGCAACTGGGCCGTATGGCTGCACGAGTACCTCGAGGAATTCCCCGGTAAGGAGGATGTGCTTCGCTACGTGCTTTGCGCCAACGCTCCAGAAACCAAGGATAACGACTTTACCTGGAAGGATTTCCAAACCCGCAACAACAGCGAGCTGGTGGCCATCTTCGGTAACTTTGTAAACCGCGCGCTGGTGCTTACCCAAAAGTACTTCGACAATAAGGTGCCTGCCGCTGGTGCGCTCACCGATTTCGACCGCGAAACGCTTGAGGAAATGCCTAAGATTAAGAAGGCCGTGGAGGACTACATCGAGGTGTACCGCTTCCGCGATGCGCTTAAGGAGGCCATGAACCTTGCCCGCCTAGGCAACAAGTACCTTGCCGACACCGAGCCATGGAAGGTTGCCAAAACCGACATGGAGCGCGTGGCAACCATCCTTAACGTGGCGCTGCA
>Ga0079067_1038755_pt1 | contig 11319 bp, 9 predicted proteins | sample ADurb_Cas_03_Slu_FD_73458 | JGI IMG/M metagenome (GOLD analysis project Ga0079067, IMG submission 73458) | Active sludge microbial communities from Illinois, USA, of municipal wastewater-treating anaerobic digesters - ADurb_Cas_03_SludgeMetaT... | ecosystem: Engineered > Bioreactor > Anaerobic >...
ATGAGGAGATCAAGAAGTGGGACAAGAGCAGGATATTCGATGCCCTGATGAGGGAGACGGACATAAGCGAGGACGCGGCGGCCATCGTCGCCAGGGAGGTGGAGAAGATGATCGGCGAGCTGCAGCTCGACGTCATCACCGCTCCGCTGATAAGGGAACTCACCAACGCCAAGCTAGTCGAGTACGGCCTGTCCAAGATCCGCAGGCAGCATACCCGCCTCGGCGTTCCGCTCTATGACGCTCGCCAGATCATAATGAGCCCGAACAAGGAGAATGCGAACGTCCCCCACGGGCCGGAGGCCACCAACCTGACCCTCGCGGAACATATCAAGAAGGAGTTTGCCCTATTGGAGGTATTCAGCCAGAACCTCGCCGACGCGCATATGCGAGGGGACATTCACCTGCACGACCTTGGCATGGTCGACCGCCCCTACTGCAGCGGGCAGTCCATAGAGTATGTGAAGAAGTTCGGCCTCAACCTTCCCAACGCCATCTCTATAGCCAAGCCCGCCAAGCATCCCGAGGTGCTCATTGAGCAGGTGGTCAAGTTCTCCGCCGCGCTCCAGGGGAACTTCGCCGGTGCCATTGGCTGGGACGCTTTTAACCTGTTCCTGGCGCCGTACCTTACCAATGTGGACGATGCCCGGATGAAGCAGCTGGCACAGATATTGATCTTCGAGTTCGCCCAGCAGGCGGTGGCCCGCGGAGGGCAGTCCATCTTCAGCGACCTGAACCTTTATTGGGAGGTGCCCGACCATTTCCAGAACGTGGAGGCCATCGGGCCCAGGGGGCAGTTCACCGGAAAGGTCTATGGGGATTATGCCGAGGAGAGCCAGCGGTTCGTGAACGCCCTGTTCGACGTCTACCTTGAGGGGGATGCGATGGGACGGCCGTTCTTCTTCCCGAAACCGAACGTGCACATGACGGAGAAGTTCTTCAAGACCGAAGGGCACGAGGAGTTCCTGCACAAGATCTGCCAGACGGCCACGGAGAAGGGGAACACCTACTTTGTCTTCGATCGCGGCGGGACCGCGAAGATCTCCGAGTGCTGCCGGCTGACCTTCAAGCTGGACGACCAGGACCTCAACGATGCGAAGACGCCTTGGAAGATGAGATACTCGGCCATGCAGAACGTGACCATCAACCTTCCGCGCATCGCCTACGAGGCCCACCAGGACGACGCGAAGCTCTTCCAGCTGCTGGAGGACCGCGTCGACATGGTGGCCCAGGCCCACCTGCAGAAGCGCGAGTTCATCGGCAAGCTGCTGGGCATGGGCAAGTTCGGCCCCCTGGCGCTCCTGACCATGAACTTGGACGGCGAACCGTACTACCGCTTCAACAAGGCGTCCTTCCTCGTCGGGATGGTCGGGCTGAACGAGCTGGTGCAGTACCATACCGGGGAGCAGATGCACGAGAGCAAGGATGCCACCAAGTTCGGTCTCAAGGTCATCTCGGTCATGAAGAAGTGCGCCGACGAGCTTGGAAGCAAGTATGGCATCAGGATGCCTCTGGAGCAGACGCCTGCCGAAAGCACCGCCTACCGCTTCGCCAAGTTGGACATGAAGTACTACCCGCTCCAGGCCCCGACGGTCATCCGCGGGAACAAGGGCACCGGGGAGATCTATTACACCAACTCCACCTACCTGAACGTGGGGGCGCAGATAAGCGCCATCGAGCGGGTGAAGACGGAGGGACTGTTCCACCCCCTGGTGGAGGCGGGCGCCCTCACCCACGTCTGGCTCGGGGAGCACAAGCCCCCGGCGGAGAACCTGGCGGCCTTCGTCATCAAGACCTTCCAGAACACGCAGAACGCGCAGATAGCCTTCAGCCCGGAGTTCACCTCCTGCCTGAGCTGCGGGAAGACCGCGCGCGGCCTTTCCGATACCTGCGTCTACTGCCACTCCCCGGACGTGGAGGGGATCACCCGGGTCACCGGGTTTTTCTCCAAGACCTCCGGATGGAACAAGGGGAAGCTGGGGGAGCTCAAGGAGCGGACCAAGAACATCATTTGAGCGGACGGCAGAGCCCCGCCCCCTCCCTTCTTTTTTTATTTACGGGGCTGCGCTCCAAACCTTTATGTAACCATAACATGAAAGTAAGGAAGGGACGTGCATGGTGCGCATACAGGTGTCGGAGCATCGGTTCGTCGAGATCAGGCGGAGGAGCCTGTGCGACAACTGCTCGGTGCGCAATTGCACGTCCTTCGATGGGAGCCGGGTGACCGAGTGCGCCGGGTTCAAACCGCTGTTCCTGGTCCTTTTGAAGTGCCGGGAATGCGGGCGGGTGTACGACCCCTATCAGAGCCTCCGTTCCCTGGACTACGCCCTCTGCCCGGAGTGCAATCACATCAATAAGGGCGAGGCTATGATCTCCTTCGTCTGCCGGGAATGATCATCCCAGCCGCGGGCCGATGAGCTGCCATAGGATCAGGAAGAGGACGAATATGCTGAGGGCGTTGGTGATCGTTGCCACGGACCGCATACGCTCCTGTTCGCTCGCGCCCTTTCTGACCTTTTGCACCAACGCATCGAGCCCGTCGCGGAAGAGGTACCCGCCGTCCAGGGGAACCGCCGGCAGCACGTTGGTCATGCCCACCATTATGTTTATCCAGAATATCCAATAGAGGCTGTTCACCAGGACCCAGAACGCGCTGTTCGGCAGGGCGCCCCAGGCCCCCTGAGGCTCGAAGAGCTCGGTGATGCTGCCCGTCAGCGGGGCCAGGCCGTAGAACGGGAGCGCGATGTAGCCCAGGGAGGCCGAGACGAACGAACCGAAGTCGTCCACCTCCCCGATCGGGGGCGCGATGCGGTCCAGTATGATCTCGGGGGAGTTGACCCCCGCCCCCATGTAGGCGGAGTTGATCCCCATGAACCCATAGTCCTCGAAGTCCTCGCCGATGGAGCCCGGGCTGACCTCCTGGTAATAGGCCAGACGGCTCATCAGGGTGACGTTGCGCACCGTCGGCTCGGGCACGTACGTCCCCACCGCCTTGTCATACACAAGGACGGTGACCGGGATGGTCTGCCCGCCGACCGTGTTCCTCAGGACCTCCTTCAGGTCGGCATCGTTCCTGATGACGGTGCCGTTCACCGAATGGAGGAGCATCCCGGCCCTGAGCCCCGCCTTGGCCGCAGGATAATCGCTCGACACCGAGGTGAGCATCACCCCTGCCGTCACCTCGGTCGTCCGGAGTTCGCCATTGTAGTAATAGGAAATGGTGATGTTCGTCCCTGGGTCCGGCCCCGGGAAGGATTGGAATTCCTCGTAGGTGAGGATTTCCGTCCCGTTTAACTGAACGATCTGGGCCCCGAAGCGCAGCCCGGCCCGGTCGGCAGGGCCGTCATCGGCCAGGCTGATGACGATGGGGCTCTCCCTGACCGGCTCTACGGACCCTATGAGCATCGACGAGAGGAGGAGCGCGCACACCAGCCCGACGATGATGTTGGTGGCCGGCCCCACGGCATAGACGCTCATGCGGCGGCGCTTGTCGGCCTTCACGAGCGCCTCCTCATCGGGCTCCACGAACGCCCCCAGGGGGACGAGCAGGAAGATGAGGCCCATCGACCTCACCTCCATGTTCCCCACCCTGGTGAGGATGCCGTGCGCCCCCTCGTGGATCACGATCGCCACGATCAGGCCCAGAATGCCATACCATAGCGGAATGATCGGGTTCACCCCGGGGATCCCGAGCATCAGCTCCAGGCCGGGGGCGCTCTCCGCCGGGATCTGGTCCACCAGGGTGGCTTCCCAGAGCAGCAGGGCCATCATCAGGACCATGACGATGGCGCACACCCATTTCGCCACCGCCCCGTAGGCGCGCCAAAGCCTCTTGGGCCGTGCGAGGAGGTCCAGCGCCCCCTTCCCCCTCCGGGTGCTCCACATGAGGAAGGGACCGTAGGCCTTCATTCCATACCTCTTGATCCAGCCTTTGCGGTCGGCCGTGCGCACGATGAGGACGAACGCACAGATGGCCAGCAGGACCAGAAGTAGGGATTCGTACATCTAGGGGCAGGAAAGGGGGCTGTGTATAAAATACCTAGCGTTCCCTGGCCTTCCACATCTCGTCGTTCATGTTATTGTACACGGTGGACGGGTCCTCGGGCCCGCCGGCGCCCTCCTCGGCCTGGTGCGCCATCCTCAGGATCTGGTCCTTCTTGAGGATCCAGTAGTGGATGCGCCAGAGCTTCCCCTTCTTCAGGTGGACCTCCTCCTGGGTGGTGGTCAGGAAGCCCTCTTCCTCCAGCCAGTAGAACACGTCGCGGTCCTCTGAGGTGAGCTTGTTGTCGATGACCTCGTCGGTGTAGCCGAAGAACGAGAGGATCCACTCCGCGAGCTTCTCCTGGTCCTCGCGGGACATCCCCCGTTTGCCCATGGTGTTGCCCAGGGCCTTCACCACGTCGTCCATCGTCACGACCGTCAAGCGTGCCTCCCCCGGAGGCGAATCGAAGTCGACGTATAAATTAACTGAGTTTACTTTAGAGCCGGGCTAAACGGGGCCGCTCTTACCCAATCGCCCCTCGTTCCCCCAGAGACGGAGATAGGCGACCGCGCCCAGGGGGACGATGATGAGAATGGCAACGAATGCCAGGGCGATGCCAATGCTGCCGTCGATCACGCGCACGATCTCCAGCGGCACTATGCAGGCGATGAATAGGAGAGCGACGACGTAGCAGTATTTTAGGAAGACGAGAAGGAACCACTCCCGCCAGGTGCCCTCGATCATGATGTCCCGATCGGTCCTGCGGTCCTCGACCTCCTCCTCGGCCCCTCCTCCCTGCAATTCCCCCTGCTGTTTGGAGGTATCTACAAGGAGCCGGCGCTTGCTCGCCATGGTCCCTCAGCGGAAGTGGCAGGCGACCATGTGCCCGTTGCCCTTGTCCTCGAGCTGGGGCTCGACCTCCTCGCAGATGGCCTCGCGGTACCGGCAACGCGTGTGGAACCGGCAGCCATGGGGCGGATTGGCGGGGGATGGCACGTCCCCGGAGAGGAGCGTTCGCTGCTTCCGCTTATCCGGGTCCGGAACGGGAATGGAACTTAACAACGCCTCAGTATAGGGATGCATAGGATGGTTGAATAGGTCCATATTTGTCGCCTCCTCGACCACCTTGCCGAGGTACATGACGCAGACGCGGTCGCACATGTACTGGATAGTGCTGAGGTCATGGGAGATGAAGGCATACGTGAGTCTGAAGTCGGCCTGCAGGTCGTTCAGCAGGTTCAGGATCTGAGCCTGCACAGAGACGTCCAACGCTGATGTGGGTTCGTCCAGCACGATCATGTCCGGATTGAGCATTAGCGCCCTGGCAACCCCTATCCTCTGCCTCTGCCCTCCGCTGAACTCGTGGGGGTACCGATAGAGATGGTCCTGACTAAGGCCCACCTTCTCGATCATCATGGCCACCCTTTCCATGGCGGCCTCTCTGGAGGCTAAGCCGTGCACCATCAAAGGTTCGACCAGGATATCCTTGATCAGCATGCGCGGGTTGAGGGACGAGTACGGGTCCTGGAAGACTATCTGCATGTCCTTCCGCATCCGCCTAAGCTTCTCCTTGTCCTTCGCATCCAGGGCATAGTTGTCGATGATCGCCTGGTGCTCCTTGCTCAAATGTTGTTTCTTTGCCTTAGGCTTATTGCCAGCCCTGGCAGCGATCGCTTCGGCCTCCTTCTCAAGCTCTATGAGGCGAGCCCTGACATCCGGAGGCATTTTGTAATAGACATGCCCGCTGGTGGGCTTGGTCAGCATCAGCATACAGCGTCCGGCGGTGGTCTTGCCACACCCGCTCTCGCCTACTATGCCTAGGGTCTCGCCCTTGCGCACTACAAGGTCCAAGCCGTCCACGGCCTTCACGCTGCCCAGGGCCTTATTGAGCACCCCCCCTCGGATAGGGAAATGTTTCTTCAATCCCCTGGTTTCGATGAGGATGTCATCCATTTCCAACACCTCCGTAGAGATGGCAGGCAACGCTATGGCCCGGAGCGATATCAATCAATTGTGGCTTCTCCTTTTTGCAATGCTCCATGACATAGGGACATCTCGTGTGGAAGCGGCACCCTGATGGGGGATTGATCAGGTTGGGGACATTGCCCTCGATCGTCTCAAGGCGGCTGAGTTCGAGATCGAGCTTGGGGATGGCGTTCATAAGGCCTTGGGTGTATGGATGCAATGGTTCCTTGAAGATGCTGTCCGTGCTTGCCCTCTCCACTAGACAGCCTGCATACATCACGCCGACGCGATCGCAGACCTCGGCCACGATGCCCAGGTTGTGAGTGATCATGAGCACCGAGGTGTCCATCTCGTCCTGCAGTTCTTGAATGAGCTTGAGGATCTGGGCCTGGATGGTGACATCGAGCGCGGTCGTCGGTTCATCGGCTATCAATAGCTGAGGACGGCACGAAAGCGCGATGGCGATCATGACCCTCTGCTGCATCCCACCGCTTAGCTCGTGCGGGAATGATTTCATTACGTTCTTCGGGTCGGGAATGCGGACCAGGCGCAGCATGCGCATCGCCCTATCGTTTGCCTCTCTTACCATCGGCCTGCGGTAGCGACGCAAGATGGGAATCTTTGCCATTAAGGATAGGCTCAGGGCGTCCGGGTCCTTGGCCATCTTAACATAAATTCGCTTATAGAACCGTCTAAATCGGACCTTCTTGTTCGGATTACGGACAAAGCTCGATCCACACTGGGGACATAGCTCTTGGTCCTCTAGAACAATGCCATTGCAGCTGCTGCACCGAAGCTCCCCCTTGCCTCCTATCTTCTTGCTTGCTCTCTTGTACCTCTTTTTTTGATCATTATTTTCGTTAAGTTTCTTCAATACCGCCTCGGCCAATTCCCTCTTCTCATGGAGAAGGATGATCTCTGAGATCTGGTCTCCGGCCGTGAAGACCGGGTTGAGGGCGGTCATCGGCTCCTGGAAGATCATGGAGATGGCCCTGCCCCGAATTAACCGTATGTTTTTTTTATGGAGCCCTAATATCTCTACCTTGCCGTCAGTGAGCGATAGCGTCTTCGAGGAGCCATTTCTGAAACGCCCTTTTGGCTGCATCCGTTCCAATATCTCTTTAGGGGCATTGAACCAGATCGCTCCCTTCTCTATCTTTCCAGGCGGGGATTGGATCAGTCCCATGATGGAATTGGCTGTGACGCTCTTTCCACAGCCGCTTTCCCCTACCAGCCCGAACGTCTCCCCTTTAATGATGGACAGATCGACCCCATCGATGGCCTTGACGACTCCGGCCTTGGTATAGAAATTGATGCGGAGGTCCTTGATATCGATAATAGTGTCTTTGCTCAATGCCTTACCTCCTCAATCTCGGATCGAGTATATCCCTCAGCCCATCCCCCAATAGGCTGAATCCCATTGTGAACATCAATATAGCCAGACCAGGGAATATGACCACCCATGAGGCGGTATAGGCCTTACCCTCCCAATAGACCGTGCTCAGGAACCAAGATTGTCCGTCGGACACCATGCGCCCCCATTCGGCAGAACCGGTGCTCACCCCGAAACCTATATAGCTTAGGCCGGCTGCGACCAGCACGACGGCTCCGATATCCATTGTCGCAGCTACGATGAGCGGGGATATGGCATTGGGCACGATGTGCTTGAAGAGGATGCGGTCCGTTTTGACGCCTATCGCCCTGGCGGCCTCTACATATGTGCTTTCCTTGATGGATAGCACCTGCGCCCTGATCAGACGAGCATATGATGGCCACCACACTATGATCAATGCCAACATCATGTTCTCTAAGCTTCTTTCAAGAATAGATGCTATAGCCATGGCCAGGATCAGCGCCGGTAAAGACAGGAATACGTCGGTTATCCTCATCATTAGATTGTCGATTCGGCCGCCATAGTAGCCAGCGATCGAGCCGACAAACAATCCTATCAGCACGCCGGTTATTACCACGAACAGAGAGATGATGATCGATGTCCTTGCGCCCCATACTATCCCATAGAGCATGTCCGTGCCCCAATTTCCGGTTCCAAGGATGTGCCCGTCGGCTCCAGGGGGCTTCGGTTGTTTGAAATCCCTTGGGATGTACATTGTATCGGCCGAGGTAGGAGGACAGATCACAGGTGCGAGCAATGCAATGATGATGATGAAGATCACGAAACCCAGGCCTACCAAGGCGGTAATGTTCTCACGGAGTAGACCCAGTGAGTTTCTAAGCTCTCGCACTCTGGGTTCGAGCTCTTTCATCAATACGTTGGAATCGATATTGAACCTGGATTTGGGTGGGACCCGTGGTGTGGACGAACTTGTATTCGAGATGTTGTTGATCGCAGAAGTGGTATCGGGTTCTTGTACATCGGTCATGATATCACTCCAGATGGACCCTCGGGTCCAAATATGCATATAACACATCCACGGCCAGATTGACTAGGACATAGATTATGGCCACTAGGAGACAGAACCCAAGGACGGAATTGGAATCGAATAACTTGATAGAGGTCGCGGACCATCTCCCTAGACCGGGCCAAGAAAATATTGATTCGGTCAGCACCGCGCCCCCTAGAAGGCCTCCAAAGGAGAGCCCAATGACCGTCGTCGTGGGGATCATGGCATTCTTCCTTGCATGCTTCCAGATTATGCTCCTCTCGCTAAGCCCTTTGGCCCTGGCGGTTTTGACATAGTCCAAACTAAGGACCTCAAGCATACTGTTCCGCATGATCCTAGTGACAACGGCGATGGTGCCGAACGATAGCGTCACAGCGGGCAGGAAGATATGCCACAGCACATCTTTGAAAAGCGCGAAGTTCCCCACCAATACAGAATCGAGCAGGTAGAGGCCTGTAATGTCTGGAATAGATTTGGTGAGATAATAGACATTGGACGCTCTTCCACTAGAGGGGAACCATCCAAAATGGAAGTAGAATAGGTATTGCAATATAAGGGCCAGCCAGAAGATCGGAAGGGAGACGCCTAGGAGCGAAACGACCCTGGTGACGTGGTCGAAGGGCCTATTACGCCTGACCGCAGAGGCGATCCCTAGGTATATGCCAATAATTATGGCGATACATATGCTGACCAAGGTCAGCTCCAATGTTGCTGGAAAATAATATGCTATAGCATCGGTAACAGGTCCCCCATAGGTTTTAGACCACCCCCAATCCAAGGTTATTATTCCATTCAGCCAATACACGTATTGAGTATATACTGGTTCATTGAAATGATACTTCTCATAGATTTGATCGATCTGGCTTTGGGTCATCTTCTCGTTGATGTATCCCGCGGCCGGATCCCCCGTGATCCTAGTAAGGGTGAAGATGATAAGCGATACCCCAATCAAGACCGGTATCAGGAGCAATAACCGTTTAATGATGTAATTCGCTAACCGCACTGGTCCCAATCTCCCTTTGTTTTTCAATATTATTTAAAGAATTTAAAAAAATAAAGGGGAAGAGGTTTAAAGGTCGACCCTCGCGATGATGTCCGAGAGGAAACTGGCCTCGGCGTCCTCCGCTTCGACCGGGGTCTTCGCTAGATAGAGGTACATCCCGGCCAGGTTCATATCGAATTTGTAGCGCGGAACATCCTCTGAGTAGCCGAACATTCCCTTGGGTATGGCCCCGTTGGGTTGGATCGCGGTTCCCATCAGGCCGTCTTCGATGTACTTATCATAGTCGAAGGCGTGGGCGAAGGCCAACCTGACGTTTCTATCAGCGAAGAAGTCCGCCGGTACGTTCGTCTTCTCCGGGTTCGGCAGGGCATCCAGGTTGAGTTTCTGGTTCAGGCCGAGGAAGTCGATGTTGAAAGTACTGTTGCCCTCGGAGATCCTGATCCCAGTTTGCCCCCTGACATCGTTCATCCTATCGCGGGGAATGGCGGCACAGTCAGCCTCACCTGTTTTGAGCATCATTATCCGCACCTGGGGCTCTGAGACCTGCTGGATGATGACGTTCTTTATAGCCGCAGGACCCTCATGATAGTCAGCGAAGGCTTCCATGGTGATCCTATCAGATCGTGCCCAGGAAATGAACTTATACGGCCCAGTCCCACACATATGATCGTGCAGCTTGTTGACAGTTTTACCTCCGACCACAGAGAATCCGTAGTTCTCTCCGACCCATGTTTTGGATATCACCGAGGCCACGTTGTAGCACATGGCGTAGATGAACGCCGGATAGGCGGTCGTCAGGTTGAACTGGATCGTAGTCGCGTTGGGGGCCCAGACAGCCTTAGCGATCTCATCCAACGGCACTCCGGGCACGAACTTGTCCTGGGTATCGTTCCAGGCACCGGCGGGATAGTCGTAGTAATCCTCTATCAGCACCTGGCCAAGCATCCAAGCGGGTCCATGCGGGTCGTTGATGGCGAGCGCGCGCTCGATGCTGTACCTGACATCCTCGGAGGTCATCGTGGTGTTGTCATGGAACTTTACATCGCTCCTCAGGTGATAGATATATGTGGTCCCGTTGTTCGATATCCCACCGTTATCCGCAGTGGGAACCTCGGTGGCCAGGACCGGGACGAGCTCGACTCCGGAGGAGCCGTTGTAGAACAGAAGGGTCTCGTAGACGTTCTGCATGATCTCCCCGCCGGCGGTCTCATAGCCGATGGCTGGGTCCAGGCTCTCCGGGTTGCCCTCTATGGTGGCCATCAGGAATGTGTCCGGGTCGTAATCTGAAACACCACTTACTGTGTCCGGCTTATCGTACGAGTAGTAGATCAGCCCGGAATGCATGGGATTGAAGTAGTATCCGCTCAGCCAATCCCTCTCGGCATGGAAGTTGGTCGCCTGGGCGGTCCAGATGAACACGCATTCCTCATACATGTCCATGGAGATCTGTTTGTACATCTCCGCACGGAGGGTCGCATTGAGCTCCGTGGCGGCAGCCTCGATCATGCCGTCGAGGGTATCATTGCCATAGCCTATCATGCTGGCATAGGTCCCGGCCTGATGATAGAAGGGCTGGATGTAGTTGTCCGGGTCCGCATAGTCGGGGGCCCATCCCAGGAACATTGCGGGCATCGCTCCTTGCTCCCTAAGCTCCAGGTATTGAGCCCACTCCACTCCGGTTATTGTGATCTGAATCTTACCAGGGTTGAGCAATTCCAAGTTTTGTTTCAATATCTGGCAGGACATTTCTCTGGCCGTATTACCAGCATTGTAAAATAGTTCTAGTTTGAAACCATCTTGGAGATAGTTCCCATATTCATGTTCTTCCTCGCCTCCCCCTAGAACCATCATGACCCCTGCCCCGATAGCGGCCCCGATCAAGAGCCCGACCAACAGGAAAACGATGGCCATGGAACCTTTGGATTTCTTGGGTTCAGCAACAGTACTTCCTTCCATTCTCAATCCTCCTT
>Ga0079067_1040239_pt1 | contig 11227 bp, 4 predicted proteins | sample ADurb_Cas_03_Slu_FD_73458 | JGI IMG/M metagenome (GOLD analysis project Ga0079067, IMG submission 73458) | Active sludge microbial communities from Illinois, USA, of municipal wastewater-treating anaerobic digesters - ADurb_Cas_03_SludgeMetaT... | ecosystem: Engineered > Bioreactor > Anaerobic >...
TTAACGGACGTTTCTTTGGATCTACTGAGTTATCCGTAAAAGCTGGAATAAACTTGCCCCTGTTATTCTTTGATTCTTTTGTACTTGACAAAACAATTGAGAGAAATATTATTGTTCGGAATGTAGTTGTAAGATTCTTACATGATGAGTTTATGTTAAAAGCTCAAGGTCTTTTTAAACTCAGAATCAAAGATTTTATATCATGGTTGGTTGATTTACTTCTTTCGGTTTTCAGTAAGAATCATTACATTGAGGATTCCATAATAGAAGATCCCGGATTCAGCATAGCACTCTGGCGATATGAGATCAAACGATGGTGTAAGGGATTTAATACGAGCTTAAGAGCTAAATTACTTAAAATCAATCCTTTGACTAAATGCTCCCTGAAAAATGTAAATAGAGTTTGCTTTGTTTGTTATGGGAATATATGCAGAAGTCCATTTGCATTTGAATATGCTAAAAACCTTAATAATAATTACACTTTTGATTCTCTTGGATTCATAGAAATAGAGAATAGAATGTCTCCTGCATTTGCTTTACTCACAGCAAAAGAATTCAATGTTGATCTGACGAGTCACCAATCTAAATCTATATATTCCATAGATACAAATGAAGTAGATTTATTTGTAGTTATGGACAGGATGAACTATTTAAAATTAAGACATCATGGTGTGCCTGAATCTAAAATTCGTTTTCTGAGTAATAAGGAGATAAAAGATCCTTATGGTGGCACTCTTGATGATTATTTAATGACTTACAATAAAATAAAAGTAGAAATAGACAATATTTTTGATTGATAGCGCTATGTAAATTTGTTTCTGTAAAATTGGTATAGAGGTGCAATAGACAAAAGAAAGTCACGGTTGATAAATAGTTTTAAAGTAATAATCAAAAAGACTTACAACCATGACTTTCAAAGAATGCGAGCAAATTACGAAGAAAAGTTCAGATGACCTACTATCTCAGTTGATATATTATCAGGGAGAGGATCTGATGAGTGAGATACTAAGACTTGGCATACAAAGCCTGATGGAACCAGAGCGCGATGAACATATTGGTGCAGGCAGCCGTGAGCGCGCTCCTGCTGGTAAACCAAACACTACGATACAGATAATAATAACCGTGACTTTATAGTTTTAGAGATATAAAGTTGCATATCTTTATTCCAGAATGACCCTGTCTTCTGTTTCAGCAGGAAATATCGCTATTTAACTGACAAAATAAATTGCAATGTTAAATGACAAACTCAACAGAACCCTGCTTTTCAGCATTTTAATGTTTGTTATATCAACATTGAATGCGCAGGATTTAGCAAATCTCAAGGGGACCAAACCAGTGCTGGTAAACGGCAGCATCGGGTTTGCAAGTTCTTTTTACAACGCCTCGGGTATCCCCGACCGCCAATCACCCTTTGCTTACGGCATCAACGCCAATGCCACGTTAACGCTTTACGGTATCAGCATGCCGTTTTCGTTCACCTGGTACAGCAACGACAAAGCCGGATTCCGGCAACCGTTCAACCAGTTCGGCATCAGTCCAACGTACAAATGGCTCACGGTGCATCTGGGATACCGGAACGTATCGTTTTCGGAGTTCACGTTAAATGGATTTACTTTTCTGGGAGCCGGTGTGGAAGCACGTCCAGGGAAATTCCGGCTTGGTGCGGTGTACGGTAAATTTAACCAAAACTCCAGTTACGACCTTGTTATGGCCGATTCCATTCCCAAACTAACACGCATGGGATGGGCAACAAAAGTGGGTTACGGAACCGACGACCGCTTTGTGGATATTTCCATGCTCCGTATCGGCGACAATCCGAAAAACTTCGTGGACAGTCTGGCAAAATTAGGTCAACCTACACCCGCACAAAACCTGGCGGTTGGACTGGCTTCAAAGTTCAGGATTTCAAAGAATCTGTTCTTTCATTTCGATGGTTCGATGAGTTTTTTCACCCAAAACCAGAAAATAGCGGCTTCGGACTCCATTACGGACGGGCTGCTTAAATTCGCCGGAAATTTTATTACCGTGAACAACACCAGCGAATACCACAAAGCCCTTAAAACAGGCTTAAGCTACCGTTTCACACCAACCGTGATTTCCGGAATCGAGTACCGCAGGATAGATCCGGGCTTCCAATCCATGGGAAGCTATTTTTTCAACAACGACCTGGAACTTATCACGCTCAATCAGTCGGCTTCGTTTATTAAAAACAAACTGAATGCACGCGGGTCACTCGGATTGCAGCGAGACAACCTCGGCAGCACCAAAAATAGTACTTCGAAACGCGTTATCGGCTCACTTTCCATGAACTACAATATCAATCAAAACTGGGGAGTTGATGCTTCGTACAGCAATTTTTCGACCAATCAGAAAGCCATTAAAAACGTGACAGACAACACGCTGATGATTTATCAGGTAAATCATAATCTGATGTTTATGCCCCGATTCGTTAAAGCAGGCGAAAAGTTTTCGCACATGGTAATGTTGAATCTGAACTGGATGATACTTGATGATAAAAACACGCAAACTTCAAGCGCTACCGACACCGATACCAAAGTGGCGATGTTGATGTACGCCCTGGGTTTGCTGAAACAAAAAATAAATATCAACGTGGGCGTAAGTTACACCAATATGTCCAATCAGAGCCTTTCCAATCAACTAATAGGAAGTACGCTGGGCGTTTCGTCCACCCTGTTGAAAGATAAACTTTTACTCAATTGGAACAATTCCTTTATGCTCAATAAGATAAACAGCGATAACGGAACGGTTTTCAATACCGGACTGAGCGCAAATTACCGCTTTCTGCCGAAACATACGGTAACACTCACTTTTAATCTGATTAACAATAGTTTTTCAGATTCTGCCACAGTACCATCATTTAACGAATTTAGAGGAGATATTGGTTATGTGTTTACATTCTAAAATAAAAAGAATCAAACGATCATTGATCGTTTTCCTGAGCCTGGCAACGTTTTGCAATGCGCAGGCGCAGACCACCATGTCAGTCTCGGTGATGCCGCCCTATTCAAACAAACTGTCGGATTACACTGCAACTCCCGGTAAATTGAATGTGATCATTAACTCTCCGTATGGTTTGGACGGGATGGATGTTGAATATTATCTGCTTGGGACTATCATAAACTCCGACGAATCCATTATTATCCGCACAAGGCGAGATTATAAACCGCCGCAACCGATGGTAATAAAGGTAGTCCAATCGCCTGGCGGCGCATTTATTACACCGCCTTATGTACTTACATACAACGATATACGTCAGATATTCGATGAACAAAATCTTGAATATTCAGGCATCACACGTCATGAAGTAATGCAAAACGGCTTGCCTGAAGGAATCTATACCATCTGTTTGGATATGATTCATTATACGTACAGTCAGAATATTATAGCTGCCTGTAGTGCTCCGTTTTCCATCTCTTCGGTGGAAGCTCCCATCATCATCAGCCCGCTGAACAATACGACACTGCGCGAACCGGAGACCAAAAACGTGGTATTCACGTGGACTCGTCCGCCCAATGCACCAGTGAATACGCAGTACAAACTGAAAATCATCGAACTGAACAGTCCGACTGATAATTTTCAGGACAAAATCCGTTCGGCAGGCTATCCTACGTTCTTCGAAACTACCGTGAATGGCAATGCCTATTTATATTCTGCCGCCAATCCCGCCCTCAAGCCGGGCAAGACCTATGCTTTTGTGGTTTCCGCCATTGACCCGTCGGGAGGGACTGCTTTCCGGAACAAAGGATTCAGTGAAATAAACCTTTTTACCTACCAAAAGCCCGATGGACAACAAACGATGATCGGGAAGATGGAAACAAAGCCTGGATTCATTCAGGCCAACAAAGAGATCATAACTTCAATGCTCCGGCCCACCACACTGAAAGGCACACTTGTCTATCAGTTTAAAAATGGTGGTGAAAAAAAACCGCTGAGCGGAGCCAGAATAAAACTGGTGGAAAAATATATTGCAAAAAATGCAGATGGAACGGTAAATATGGTTACGACTCACAGGATTAATAAAAATCCTGATTATATGAGTAAAGATATTAAGACAGTTACCACAGGAGACAATGGCGAGTTTTCTTTCACTTTTTTATCCAATAACAAAGGAGAACCATTGGCAGAAACGGATTGCTATGTTATAGTTGCCAAACTGTTTAATCATCCATCCGATGATCAAAATAACAATCTGTTCGCAGACCTCTCTAACACAATGCAGCGAGGAGGTCCTAATCCGGGAAATATGACCCTGGAAAACAGTGCAACTGATAATAATTCCTGTAAAATATATCGTTGCTACGGTATTGAGATTGAAGGCGAACACGCACGCTACTACCTGAATCCCGATCAGGAATTGAGATACTTTTTTGAAGTGAATGGAGGCGACACAAAAGATGCGGGAGAAGTGGTTTCATTGGTTAAAACGATTGACTTGAATGTCAGGGTGGAAGCGAAAGACGCTGGTAAGTTCACTATAAACAATAAGAAAGAACTCGCGAATATGAATGTCTATATTTATCGGAAAGTCAATTTCGATTATCCCTCTCTCTTTCCGGAAAATGACGTTACTCCTGATAAAACAGACAATTTCCCGCCGCCAAAAGGCAACGGAATGATTTGCGTGGGCAAAGGTTTGACTGACGAAAATGGAATAGCAAGGATAAAATCGTTAGTGCTTAGCGACAATCCTACATATCAGTACTTTATGTACATCAGGATGGACATGGGAAACTACAACTACGAGTCGAAAGAAATGACACCCATTGATTTCAAGGAATTAGTGGAGGGCAATACTACGTATGACGGAAAAACTACATTTATTCCCAACTTATCTTTGCAGGATTTACTTTCCTTCCATTCAGGTGGTGAGTTTTACACATTAAACAATGATACCCGACTCATAGAGGGTTTTGACCTCACCCAACAGATGGAATTAAAATTCCCCACCCTCCGTGTTATTATTACCGAGAAAGACGGAAACAAACAAATAGATGATCCGCAGACAAGAATCGTTTTAGAAGAAAAATATTCTGAGGGAACTCTGATTATCGAACCGGGGAATGTGGGGCAACCATTACAATCGCCCCTGACAGTAACGAAAACGATGGCTCAAATAGACGGTGGCAGGTATGAAATAAACAATTTGCCGGTAGCCTCCCAGGTTTATCCGGCAGAGATCAAGGGGCCTTCGCGAAAAATAACAATAAAAGCACCCGGATTTGACGAGGTTACGCTAACTGTCAAAGAGGGTAACCCGCTCTATTTCAGTGAGAGATATGAGATGCCTGTCTTGCTGAATTACGGTGCCAAATTCAAGGGAACTGTATTTGATGCCGAAACCAATAAGCCATTGGATAACGTATTTCTGAATATCCTGGGCGAAACCTCCAAATCCACATCTACCGGGCCTGACGGAAAATATTATACGGAAGTAAAAAAACTGGATACAGACCGTACGGTGGTTATCACACGTGAAGGATATATGTCCGATACTGTTGTCCTGAAACTGAACAAATCATTCAACGGGCACAATTTTGTACTCTATAGGAAGGCAAGAAGATTGAGAGTGAGAGTCTGGTCAACAACGAGCAGCAGCAACAAGAAAGGATTCGTCGTTACGTTGCCCAATGTACCCTCATCGTGGAGAGTTGAACCGAACACAATTAATAATACAGCATTGCAGATTACCACGGGCAGTGTTGCAAAACAGATGGCTTCTATTGTCTCTGCTGTTTCCTCAACGGGATCAGGCTCCTCAAAACCTGCTTCATCAAGAACTGTACAAAGAACAAGCAGTGCCGGAATGGTTCAGATGGTATCTCAGAGCTCCTCTCCCTACACGGTCACCACGGATGAAAACGGCGTTGCCGATTTTATGTTTACCGGTGGAGGCGATGAAAATCAAAAATTCGAAGTGCAGGTGACTAACTCACCCACCTCTTCCGAAAATATTGAATCGGCAATAGTCAATGTGGAGATTCCTGTTCAGGACTACTTTGTGAATAAAACGGTTACCCTGCTTCAGGGTGGTTGTCTTTCGGGCATGGTTTATCTGGGTGAAGGAACTGAACAACCCGTTTCCGATATGGTGGTAGAAGCTACCTATCGTGCTGATGACGGCTATTACACCGTTAAAGCAGTGACTGATGCAAGTGGAAAATTCCTGTTGCGAAATTTGCCCGGGTACTCCAAACAATTCAAACTGCAAATTACAGCGGGAAGCACAGGAGCAAACTACGTGGGCATTTTAGATGAAAAGTATTCTCTCGGGAATGCCGGTGATGTTAACAATTGCAAGACGGCAGAATTTCATATCAAATCCATCAAGGGTGTGGATTTGACCAGGTTTATGGGATTTCCGTTTGTCGCATCCGGATTTAATGAAGAGTCTGACGGAAGCATTACCCTCACAGGCAAAATTACACTGCCGAAAAATGAAGTTTTCGAACAGCAGGTGATAGAAGTAAAGAATATAAAAATGGTGAAAAGCACGGCTAAAAATGCTGCCGGCGACTTTTTGCTGGTTCCGGCTTCGCTTCCGTTTGTAACAGACATCAACAACCTGACTATTTCAATAGGGGCTGATTATAAGGCAAAAATCAAAGACGAATCAGGACTGAAAATTACGCTGCGCGGCAATGATCCGTCGCAGGGAGAGATGAAAGCCGGCGTTCAGATTGTAGGAAAAGATCCGGACATAAGTGCAAACTTCGGCGGATACGGATATAAATTGCCCGACATCTACCTGACATCAGAAGCAGGCAGCAAAAACAGAGCGATGACCATTTTCAGCAGTGCCGGTAATATTGATACACCACCTGTGGGAAATAACGGATTCTACATTACCGACGGGATAAATGAAAACCTGGTGTACAGCATTGACGGATTTGAAAATAAAGCTATTGCAGAAGCAGGTAAATCCTTTTTCGATAAAAACGGTCTGACGCTGCAAACCAAACTGAAAGTAACAACCACTAATTTGAATCCATCCAGTTTCGACATAGATGCCGGAGCCCTGAATATTACCAAAAAAGAGGGATTGAAGGCAGTAAATCAAAAACCGTTTGATGTAAAAATGGGTCAGTGGTCGCTGAAATGCAATCAATGGGCTGTTACGGAAGAAGGGGTAAAAGTTTCGAATGCTACCCTTTCAACCGGAGTTGACGTCAGTATAGAAAACCTTAAATTTACTTCTACTGCCCTTGAGACAGATAAGGCAACCGTCCATCTGGAAAAAATCAAACTGCTCGGCGTAAAGGAAGTGAACATCAACACCACCGCCAAAGGATTGACCTACAAATACCTGCACGACGGAGTTTCGGGCTGGAGCTTGTATGCCGTTCCCGAAGGCGGAATGACGACAGTGGCAACCTTGCAGGGATTACCCGGCATAAGCCCTGCAGACAAGGTGGAATTTATTTCGGTAGATTTAAACAGTGAAGGTGAGAGCTACTTTGTACTCAATAGTAAAAAATTCCGCTTGTATAATATTGTTGATTTCACGCCTTTCCCGAACACCTATATGTATGTTACCACGAGTTCGTTGAAATTGATGGGAAATTACGATTTCGGCATTCCCAACTATATGAATCCTACCGGCGCGATGGGATATTTCAAAAAAGGAAACGAACTCGCCTTTGCACCAATGGATATGCAGGCATTCACTTTCACCCACCACAATGTGCATTATGATTTGAGTAAGGATTACATTTTATCCGATAAGCTCTTTATTGCAAAAGGCACTGCGGAGGAACCGGGCAACCTGCCGGAACTTAACGTTACAATGCGCCATACGCCGACTTCTACGCGTGTTGATATTGACAAAGGTCAGAGTCTGCCAATGGGTGCAGGCAAACAGCTTGCGAATCTGGCGGGTGGTATTGATGTGGTGAATAAACAATGGGATGTACTCCGTTTTGAAGGCGAAGTGAAAGGGATGAACAATGTGAATCCGGGTCAGAAAATGAACTTCGAGGTGAAAGGCGCTGTACAAGCCACCGGACAGACGATTGCTGTAAGTGATATTCCTGCGTTCCCGGGTTTGAGCATCACGTATGATTTGCCCAACTCACGCTTTATCGGAAGTGCGGACATCAATATGGACATCAGCGGACTGAAAATGCAGGGGTATGTCAATACGATTATGGACAGTCAGGGCTGGCTTTTCAATGCCGGCGGACTCCTGGAAATTCCCGGAATCGGAGGCACCAACATGTATGCATTATTCGGAGATTATGTGAACATGCCACCGGAAGTTTCGTCCAGAATCGGCAATGCCGTTTGTCTGCCCAATTCATTCAAAACCAGTCTGCAGGGATTCTTTATCTCAGCCGGACTAACGAAACAGATTCTGCCGAAGATTGATTACAATTATGGAATTGTAGCCGTTCAGGCAGGAGTGGATATAAGCGTAAATGCCCGGACATATATGATTTTCGGGCAGGGAGCAACATTCGGACTGGGTATACTGGCCGAAGGGCATGCTTATCTGAGCGGTTCATGCCCGGTAACCTGTACCTCGGCAAATGCCGATGCAAAACTGCAATTAGGGATCAGTGGTGATTATAACACCAAAACTCATTTTTACAACATTGACGGATGTTCGAGTTTGAGCCTGAAAATCAGTGCAAGCCAATGTCTTCCGGTTTTAATAGACTGCGGTCCTTGTGTATCGGTTACGCTTGCTGATTTCACCATCGGGGCAAAAGTGCATCTTGACAATGTAAACGGATTCTCCATGGGAATCACTACCACACCATGCGATCAACAGTGTAAATAATTCTGATCATTGAATAAAAACATCAGGTTATGAAAAAATTAACATACAAACGATACTTGTTCAGAATAAGCATAGTAATCGGATTAAGTTTCGTGATTTCAGCATCTGTTTTCGGGCAGCAGGAAATCAAAATGGCAGCACCGGCTCCGAAAGGCATTTTAATTTTTGCCGGAATGGATCTGGCAAACGGAAACAAAGTGGAAAGCTACCTCGTAGAACGCTCGTACGACAAACGGCAATGGGAAATAGTGTCCGAACTCCGTTCACCTGTTGGCTGGGAGGCTTTTCGTGACAATTTCGAAAAATGGAAACCTGATTTCGAATTTCAGGGAATCCCCGATAACGAAGATTTGAGAGTTCTCTGGCAAAAATGCGAAATAGCCGGCGTGATTGACAGCATGGGTTACTGGTCGGCATCAACTACCATCCGGCTGGCTGCAAACATCGCATATTATGATCAATCAGCCGCCAAAGACAAAAGAGTGTGGTATCGGGTGAGAGGGTTGAAAAACGGTAAAACCATGTCGGATTATATTTCCGAACCGGTGCAATACCCGTTCATTCCGCAGTACGATGCTGTTTCTCTGGATGATAAAAACGTGGATAAATCGGTCTTTTACCTCAAATGGAAATCGGAAGGAGCAAATCCGGCTCCATATTTCGGCATCCGTTATTATGAAAATGAGCAACTGAAAGAGGCACACGGTTCACTTGCCAAATACAGCATAGATGCCACTACCTATTACCTGTTTCAGGATTCCACCCGTTACCTGAAGGCTGACAGGCAGTATTTTCTCAATCCGCTGGATATGTATGGCAATCCCGGCGTAGGAACCGACATTGTGCTTGTCTCTGCGCTTTCTGTCAATAAGACTTTCTTCCAGCACACCCGGGCTGTTTCCGATCCTAAAGGAATGGGGGTGGTATTGAGCTGGCAGTTGCAGAATATTAAATTGCTTAACGGGATGAAAATCTACAAAAGCGATTCGTATGACAAAAAGGAATATGAATTGGTTGCCACCATTCCGGCAACGGATACCACGTACATCGACCGCAAGGTGGTTCCCGACAAAATGTATTACTACTACCTTGAAACCGTAAGCGCTCAAAACGATTTATCCCAAAAAAGCAACATCTTTTTCACTGCAGCCTACGATAATCTGAAACCGGTTTTCCCAGGCATCAGTCAGGCAACAAGTAAGGACAACAATATAACTAATGGAGTTACTCTGCTTGTAAAAGCTTCGGAAATGAATCTGGCAGGTGTGAGAGTTTATCGTAACGACGGATTTTCACCAGAACTTTATCCGATTACCGACATACTGAAACTGACAAACAACGAAGTGCTCTACACCGACACAAGTCAGATTCTCTCGGGAGAGAGAAGCTATCTCTATGCTGCTACGGCAGTGAACACCAGTTCGGTGGAAAGCGAGATGTCCGACACCATTACCATTCATCCTAATATCAAAACTCAACCACCTTCGCCCAACCGGCTTTCAGCTTATGAAGAAAACGGCGTGGTAAATCTGGTTTGGGAAGATGTAAAGAGAAGACATCGGGCAACAAACGGCTATAATGTTCTCAGACGTGATTTACCCGACGGAAAGTTTGCACAGTTGAACGCAAAAGAGATCCCAGTAAATGTCCCGATGTATACGGACAAAACCGTGCAAACCGGCAAGAATTACGAATACGCTGTACAAACCGTAGATGATCTGGGAGGTGTGAGCGAGTCCATGGCCTTGTTCTCCATCGCCGTTAAGGAAATTCAACTTCCTGTACCGCCAAATGTATGGCTCACGCAGGAAGCAGGTAAAGTAACCGTACAATGGGCTGAGTTTAATACAAAAACACCGGTGAAAGTAAATCTGTACCGTTATCAGCGAGGAACAAAACCACAATTGCTGAAAACTTTCCTGCCCGACGAGCGGAAATATGAAGATACAAAAGTGACAAAGGGCGGGTTATATTTCTACTTCACTACTTTCTCAGACAACAGACAAAACGAAAGTACCAGTTCACGGGAAGCAGGAATCAGAGTGGAATGAGAAAAGCAGAATCCTGGAAATATTCTGCCAACTATTTCTGACCATTATATCGTGGCCGGAAACAGAGATCATAGTATCCGGCGACAGTCATTTTACTTTTTTTGGGCATCGTGATTAAACCTATGGAGCCAATCCACATCTGAGTTATTGTAGAGAGTGAAAACTATAGAAAACAATAACGAAAACAATTAATCATGAAAACAAGACTTTTCTTTACGTTGGTGGCTTTCATAGCCATGACGGTTATTGTAAGTGCACAGACAACGGACAACACCCCCGTGACCGGTAAGGGCCGTGCAGCAGGTAACACTTTTGTGGATGCCAACAAAGACGGTATTTGCGACAATTATCAGAACGGCACCAGGCCTGGCCGCAG
>Ga0079067_1000420_pt1 | contig 11145 bp, 7 predicted proteins | sample ADurb_Cas_03_Slu_FD_73458 | JGI IMG/M metagenome (GOLD analysis project Ga0079067, IMG submission 73458) | Active sludge microbial communities from Illinois, USA, of municipal wastewater-treating anaerobic digesters - ADurb_Cas_03_SludgeMetaT... | ecosystem: Engineered > Bioreactor > Anaerobic >...
GATGTTGAAAGGCTTGTCGGCGTAGATCATCCCGGTGTTTTCGGCAAGCCTCCTGAGCGCGTGGGGATTGTGCGCGCCGTCAACTATGACAAGAGGCGGATCCATCTTTATTATCTCGAACCGTCCGGGCCATTTAACGGATACGACCCCGTTATAAAGCGTCTGGTAGGTGATATTTTCAAATATGTTATGGTATGTGGCCTTGAGCGCACTTGCCGCGGCAAGGGCAAGTGCGGTGTTTTCTGTCTGGTGGGTCCCAATAAGCGGCGTGTGATAGTCGGCATGAAAACACTCCGACTCGACATAAAGATCCGTGCCGCGAAAGGATACCTGAACTGTACCGTAGCCGCAAAGCCTTCTCAAGACCTGGGCCGGGGTATTTTTTTTGAATGCCGTATCAAAAAAGATTGTCTCGACCTCTCCGTCTCCGCCGGAGAATATCGCGGGGACGCAGGGCCTCATGACCGCGAATTTCTCCTTCGCGACAGAGGCAAGAGTGCTGCCGAGGTATTCGGAATGGTCTATTCCGATGGGCGTTATCAGAGTGAGTATCACATCAGACAGTATGTTGGTTGCGTCGAGCCTGCCTCCGAGGCCGGCCTCCACCACCGCGATGTCGACTGCCTCGTCTGCGATGATCATAAAGGCTGCGGCCGTAATAAGTTCGAAGTATGTCGGAGGGTCCTCTTTGAGTCTTTTTGAACTGTCCAGTGCGGTTTTGATGACTGAGAGAACATCTTCCCACTTATGCGGGGGTACTTCCTCCCCTCCTATCTGAAGCCTTTCGCCGAAAGATACGAGGTGGGGGCTGGTGTAGAGAGCCGTACGGCAGCCCGACTCCTTCAGTATCGAAGCCAGAGTCGAAGCCGTCGAGCCCTTTCCGTTCGTGCCGACGACGTGTACGGCTTTGAATTTTCTTTCCGGGCCGCCGAGGAGCATCAGCAAATGAGAAAGCCTGGCAAGTCCGGGCCTAATGCCCGGGCTTGCCAGACTCTGAAGTTCTGTCTCTATATCATGGAATTTTAACGCATCGTCCATATCAGTTTTTGAGGCTTGAAAGGTTTTCTTTTATCCTTTCCCTCTTTGTCTCGTTGTCCGCGAGGGTCTCCTTCTCCTTCCGGATGACCTCTTCGGGCGCGCGCTCGATGAACTGCGGATTGGCCAGCTTGGCCTTACCTTTCTCGATGTCCTTTTCGATCTTTGAAAGGTCGTTGTTGAGGCGCTGTATCTCCTTGTCGACGTCGAGCAGGTCGCCTACGGGCAGATATATCTGTACGTCGTCGAGCACTGAGGCGAGGCTCTTCTGAGGCTTATCGGCCGAGCTGTCCATGATCTCGAGCTTTTCTGCCTTTGTGAGGAGTTTTATCAGAGCTTCAGATGACCTTATCAGGGCAAGCTTTTCGTCGTTGTGGACCGACAGTACCGCCCTTGGTATCTGCTGCTGCGGTGCTATCCGCGCCTCGGCCCTGAGGTTCCTGACCGATCGGATGACTTCACGGACAAGATCCATATCCCTTATCACGGCCTCATCGATCTTTTCGAGCCTTGGAGCGGGCCATTCGGTGCGCTCGATGATCTCTTTGCCGAACGGGAATGCATGCCACAGTTCTTCTGTCACGAACGGAATGAACGGATGCAGCAGCTTGAGGACGTCCTCGAATACCGCGAGAAGCACTGCCTGAGTGGTCTTTCTTCTGGCCTCTCCCTCTTCGCCTCTGAGCGCGGGTTTCGAAAGTTCAAGGTACCAGTCGCACAGTTCTCCCCATACGAAATCATACATGAGCCTGGCCGCTTCTCCGAAGAAATAGCCGTCAAGGAGACGTTTCATCTCCGCGGAGACCTGTGAGATCCTGTTCAATATCCACTTGTCGTGCAGGCTGAGCTCATTTTCGTCCCACTCCATCCCGTCCGTGGCATCCTCAAGGTTCATCAGCGCGAAACGGCTTGCGTTCCACAGCTTGTTCATGAAGAGCCTGTAGGTGGCTATCCTCTCGGTCGAGAGGAAAATATCGCGTCCCTGTACCGTAAGTGCGGCAAGGGTGAACCTGAGCGCATCGGCTCCGTACTCGTCGATTATTGTCAGGGGATCTATTACATTGCCCTTTGACTTGCTCATCTTCTGTCCCTTTTCGTCTCTGACGAGGGCGTGGATGTAGACATCGTGGAACGGGACTTCACCCTTCATGCCGTGAAGGCCGAACATTATCATCCTTGCAACCCAGAAGAAGATGATGTCAAACCCGGTCACGAGGACTGATGTGGGATAGAATTTTTTGAGAAGCTCCGTCTCTTCCGGCCAGCCCATCGTCGAGAAGGGCCAAAGCGCGCTTGAGAACCATGTGTCAAGGACGTCCTCTTCCTGCCTCAGTTCGGTGTTTCCGCACTTTGGGCATGCTGAGGGCGTTTCGGTATCGACTATTACCTCGCCGCACTTGTCGCAGTACCAGGCGGGTATCCTGTGTCCCCACCAAAGCTGTCTGGAGATGCACCAGTCCCTGATATTCTCCATCCACTGATAGTAGACACCGGTCCACTGATCCGGAACGAAGCGTATCTTGCCTGCTTTGACAGATTCCACGCCCGCGTCTGCGAGGGGTTTGGTCCTCACGAACCACTGTTCGGAGAGGTACGGTTCTATGACTGTATGGCAGCGGTGGCATTCACCCACGGAGTGCCTTATGTCCTCGGTCTTTATGAGGGAGCCGTCCGCTTCGAGGTCGGCGACGATGGCTTTTCTTGCCTCAAAGCGGTCCATTCCCGCATATTTGCCGGACGCCTCTCCGCACATGATGCCGTTGTCGTCGATCACCTGTATCTGTTCGAGCCCGTGCCTCTGTCCGACCAGGAAGTCGTTGGGGTCGTGGGCCGGCGTTATCTTGACGCATCCCGAACCGAACTCGGGGTCTACCATGTTGTCCTCGATGACCGGTATCACCCTGCCGACTATAGGCACTATGACCTTTTTGCCTATAAGGTGGCGGTTCTTCTCGTCTCTCGGATGGATCGCTATGGCTGTATCTCCCAGGATGGTCTCCGGGCGGGTCGTCATTACCCTCAGGTCGCCGCTGCCGTCGGCAAATTTATAAGCTACTTCATAGAATTTGCCTTCCGTCTCCTGGTGCTCTACCTCGAGGTCTGAAAGGGCCGTGTGGCATCTCGGACACCAGTTGATGAGGTATTTGCCCCTGTAGATCAGCCCTTTATTATAAAGATCGACAAAGATCTTCCTGACAGCGACAGAGAGCCCCTCGTCCATCGTGAAGCGTTCCCTGTCCCAGTCGCATGAAGCCCCAAGTTTTTTGAGCTGACGGATTATCGTGCTCCCGTACTCGTTTTTCCACTCCCACACCCTGGATACGAACTTCTCACGGCCCAGGTCGTGGCGTGATATGCCCTCTTTGGCGAGAGAACGCTCGACCACGTTCTGCGTCGCTATTCCGGCATGGTCTGTGCCGGGAAGCCAGAGGACCTCGAAGCCCTGCATCCTCTTAGACCTGCAGAGTATATCCTGCAGAGTGTTGTCCAGTGCGTGGCCGACATGCAGAGAACCCGTTACGTTAGGCGGCGGGATGACTATTGAATACTTCGGCTTCGGAGATGCCGGATCGGCCTTGAACAGCCCTTCTTCCACCCATTTCATGTACCATTTGTCTTCGATCGGTCCTGGTTCGTATCCCTTGCCCAACACTGTCTTTTCGGATTCCATCCGCTTTTCCTCCTCGATGGATACGCCTGGTGGCAGTATCCGGATCTATTTGCCCATCCCGTCAGACCGGCCGTTCCGGTTCCACGGGTATACAGGTCATTTGCCCTTTTTTGCTTCCTGGATGTCCAGTTTTGTGATCTCTTTCAGGATATTTTTGATGCCCTCCCTCAGGACTGCCATCTCCTTGTCGTTAGTGCCCGAAGTCATGAACGGAGGCAGTATCGAATCAAGTCCGGCTCTCATGTACTGCTGGTAGAGGCCCTTCCGCCTCCCGGGTGATATTTTATCCGCTTTGGTGAAAACCACAAGTCTTGGCATGTCCATCTGATCGAGCCATGCTGTAAGTTCGTTGTCGTTCGCAAGCGGACCGTGCCTGAAATCCATCAGATGGATGACGAATCTGATCGGCCTGTCTGAATCAAAATAGTCGTCGATCAGCCTCCACCATGTCCTGCGTTCGTCCATCCCCCTGGCAGCATAGCCGTAGCCGGGGATGTCCACCAGCGTGAATTCTTCGCTGCCGGCCGAGACATCGTAAAAGTTTATGCTTCTTGTTTTTCCAGGTTTGGAGCTGACCTTGGCTATATTTCTTTCAAGAAGGGCGTTAATGAGCGTCGACTTGCCGACGTTGGACCGTCCCACAAAGACGATCTCATCCTTTCTTGGCTCCGGTATCTGCTGTTTTGTGAACGCGGTGCAGTAAAGCTCTGATTTCCATGTCGCCATCTTCTTATCCCCTATTTCAATGCCAGCTGGAAGACGGTCGACATCTTTGACACATAGTGTATCTTCATGCCGGACTTTATCCAGTCGCTGAGTTCCTCTACGTCCGGTCTGTTGTCTTCGGGCAGTATCAGTTTTTTTATACCGTGTCTTTTTGCAGCAAGTATCTTTTCTCTTATCCCGCCGATGGGCAGCACATTGCCGTGGAGGGTCATCTCTCCGGTCATCGCATAGGAGGCGTCCACTTTTCTGCCCGTCAGTGCAGAACAGAGCGAAAGGGCGAGAGTTATCCCCGCTGACGGTCCGTCTTTGGGCACGGCGCCCTCCGGAACGTGGATGTGTATGTCCTTCTTCTTCCAGTCGATGTTTTCTATGCCGAAGGCCTCCGCGTTGGACCTGAGATAGGCAAGCGCTGTCTGCGCTGATTCCTGCATGATGTCCCCCAGGTTTCCCGTGTAGGTGACGTTTCCGCTGCCCTCCATCACCGCGGACTCGATAAGGATGACAGATCCGCCTGTCTCGGTCCACGCAAGGCCGATGGCCGTTCCGAGGGGATCTTCCTTCGGGATGCGGGTGGTGTGGAGCTTCGGTGCCCCAAGCATCTTCTTCATGACGTCCTTTGTGATCCTTATGGGCGTTTCGTGCTTATCCGCGGGAGAAGAGGTCGCCATTTCGGCCGCCACTTTCCTGGCGAGCTTGGAAAGCTGCCTGTCGAGGTTCCTTACCCCTGCCTCCATAGTGTATAAGGTTATGATGTTCCTTATCGTAGCCTCTGGCACGATCATATCTTTCGCTTCAAGTCCGTGTTCCCTGAGTATCCTGGGCAGGAGGTGTTTTTTTGCGATCTTGACCTTCTCCTCGGCAACATAGCCCGGGATCGGTATTATCTCCATCCTGTCGAGAAGCGGCCTCGGAATGGTCCCTGTGCTGTTTGCTGTCGTTATGAACATGACCTTACTCAGGTCAAAGGATATCTCGAGGAAATTGTCTGTGAAACTGCAGTTCTGCTCGGGATCGAGCACCTCAAGCAGAGCTGCCGCAGGATCTCCCCTGAAGTCGGTCCCGATCTTGTCTATCTCGTCCATAAGCAGTACCGGGTTGTTGGTCCCGGCTGCCTTGATCTTCTGTATTATCCTTCCCGGCAGCGCTCCGACATAGGTCCTTCTGTGGCCCCGTATCTCTGCTTCGTCGCGGAGCCCTCCCAGGGACATGTTAACAAATTTCCTGCCCATCGTCCTTGCGATCGACTTGCCAAGAGAGGTCTTCCCCACTCCGGGAGGTCCGACGAAGCAGAGCACCTGCGCCCTCATGTTGTCCGCGGCAAGCTTTCTCACGGCAAGGAACTCAAGTATGCGTTCCTTTACCTCTTCGAGGCCGTAATGGTCCTCTTCAAGTATCTTTCTGGCGTCCTTCAGGTTTAGGTGGTCCTCCGAGAAGACGTTCCACGGAAGGTCCAGCAGCCACTCGATGTAGGTCCTGGCGACCGTCGCTTCGGGAGATATCGGCGCCATGCGCGCATAGCGCTCAAGCTCACGCATGACCCTCTCCCTCGCCTCTTCGGGGAGATCTGTATCCTCCGCCCTCGAACGAAGTTCTTCAGCTTCTGAGAGGGGGCCGTCCTCACCCAGTTCCTGCTGTATTATCTTCAGCTGTTCCCTGAGGTAGTACTGTTTCTGCCCCTTGTCCATCTCGTTCCTGACCTTGTCCTGGATCTCATGCTCCATCTTAAGGAATTCGTTCTCCCTCATCAGGATGCCGAGAAGCCTGCGAAGCCTCTCGATAAGATCAGGGGTCTCGAGAAGCTTCTGTTTGTCCTGATGCTTCAGAAGGCTGTGAGATGCGACTATATCGGCGAAAAGGTCGGTATCCTCAATGTTTTCCACAGAATGAGAGACCTCATCGGGAAGTTTGAGGTTGAGCTTTACATATTGTTCGAACTCTGACAGTACAGCCCTGCGAAGGGCCTCTGTCTGGTTAGTATAGGCCGTGTTGGTCGAGGGGATCTTTTCGATCTCCGCCTCAAGGAAACTGTCGCCCGTTATGAAGTGTACAGCCCTGCACCTCCATCCGCCTTCAAGCACCGCTTTGATCGTTCCGTCGGGCATGCGTACGGTCTGGAGGATCTTGCACAGGGTCCCTATCGTGTTCAGGTCATCGGGATCTGGATTCTCGATCAGTGAATTCTTCTGGGCCGTGATAAATACAAGATGTCCCCTCGTGTTGGCCTCTTCGATCGCACGGGCCGACCTGGGCCTCCCCACGAAGAGGGGGGCGATCACACCCGGGAAGACTACCATATCTCTTACGGGGACAACGGGATGGATCTGCATGGATCAGACAGCCTCTTTCTCGTCGCCGGAAGAACGTATCGGTTTTTCCAGTCCGTTCACGACGTCTTTTGTAACGATCAGCTTTTTTACGCCCGAAGACTTATCGGGAAGCTCATACTGCATGTCGAGCATAAGGGCTTCAAGGATCGTCCGAAGCCCCCTGGCGCCCGTATTGAGCCTGGCTCCCTTCTCCGCGATGGTGCGGACTGCGTCGTCGGTGAAGACAAGCTCGATCCCCTCCAGGGAGAAGAGCTTCCTGTACTGCTTGAGAGGCGCGTTCTTCGGCTCAAGGAGTATCTTTATCAGTGCCTCTTCGGTAAGGGCCTCGAGAGCCACCAGTACTGGCAGCCTTCCAATGAATTCGGGTATGAAGCCGTACGCGCGCAGGTCGTCGGGCCGGAGCTGCTTCAGGAGTTCATAGGAAGAGTCCTTGTCCAGGTTCTTGGTCAGGTCTCCGCCGAAACCAAGGGATTTCTGCGTCGTCCTCTTGGCAATGATCTTTTCGAGCCCGTCGAATGCCCCTCCGCAGATGAATAGGATGTTGCTCGTGTCCATGGGTATCGTCTCCTGATTTGGATGCTTACGGCCTCCCTTGGGCGGGATATTCGCCACAGTGCCCTCGATGATCTTGAGCAGGGCCTGCTGTACACCTTCTCCGGAGACGTCCCTGGTTATCGAGACCGATTCCGACTTTCTTGATATCTTGTCTATCTCGTCGATGTAAATAATGCCCCTTTGCGCTGCGGCAATGTCAAAGTCCGCAGCCTGCAGAAGCCGGAGCAGTATGTTCTCTACGTCCTCGCCGACGTAACCGGCCTCAGTAAGGGTCGTGGCATCGGTCATGGCGAAGGGCACGTTGAGCATCTTGGCAAGAGTCTGAGCAAGAAGCGTCTTGCCGCAGCCCGTGGGACCGACCAGAAGTACGTTGCTTTTGGGCAGTTCTACATCGTCATTGTCCACAGTTACGTTGGTTATTCTCTGATAATGGTTGTACACTGCTACTGAGAGGACTTTTTTGGCATGATCCTGCCCTATTACATATTGGTCAAGAAATTCCTTTATCTCCCTGGGCTTCGGCAGCTTTTCGAAAACAGGGACTGAAGTATAGTCCGGTCTTGCCTTTCCCGCGGCGCTGTCCATAAAAGAGGGCGCCGACTTTTCGTCCCTGAGTATCACGTTGCACAACTGGACGCAGTCGGAACATATAAATGTATTCGCGGGGCCGGCTATAAGCTTGGAGACCTCGTCCTGGCTCTTGCCGCAGAAGGAGCAACGAGGCTTCCTGCGGGTATTGTTTTCTTTGTTGTTTTTTTCGTACATATCATGCACCTCAGTCATATCAGCGGCATAAAGATCTCAGTGGCATATCCGCATATCAGAATCAGGGGACCCCTGTCGGAATCCCCCTGAAAACAGTTCGCCTTATTCAGCGTTTTTCTATTATCTTGTCGACTATCCCGTATTTTAACGCTTCTTCCGCCGACATGAAATAATCTCTGTCCGTATCCTTTTCGATCACATCAAGGGGTTGTTTTGTGTGTTTTGAAAGGATACCGTTAAGCCTTTCTCTCGTATACAGAATTTCCTTCGCGTGTATCTGGATCTCCGTTGCCTGCCCCTGAGCTCCGCCCGAAGGCTGATGGATCATTATCCTGGAGTTCGGGAGGGCTATCCTCTTGCCGTCGGCTCCGGCCGCAAGGAGCAATGCGCCCATGCTGGCCGCGAGGCCCACGCAGATCGTGGAGACGGCGGGCTTTATGTACTGCATGGTGTCGTATATGGCCATACCCGCAGTGACAGATCCCCCCGGGCTGTTGATGTAAAGGTATACATCCTTCTCTGGGTCTTCGCTCTCAAGGAAGAGAAGCTGCGCAACTATCAGGTTTGCCACATCATCGGTGACGACGCTGCCCAGAAAAACTATCCTGTCCTTCAGAAGCCTGCTGTAAATATCGTAAGCACGCTCTCCCCTGCCTGTCTGTTCTACTACCATGGGTATCAGTTGTGACAATCTATTCGCTCCCTTTCTGATGATCTGCGATTGGGAAAAATATTGCTTATCCTGTGTTACTCTGCGGCTGCTGTATCTGCGGTATCGTTCTCCTCTTTCTCTTTGACCTTTACCTTTGTGATGAGGAAATCGACTGCTTTGCGGTTGCGTATCTTCTCCGCAAGCTCAAAGAGCCTCTCCCTGTCACTGAATATGTAATCATGCAGTTTCTTGGGGTCTACCCTCGAGCTGATCGCCATGCGGCTGATCTCGGCTTCAAGCTCGGCAGGTGTCCACTCTATACTGTTGGCGTCGGCAACTGCCTCAAGAACGAGGGCTCTTTTTACAACGACTCTTGCAGCCATATCGAGTTCATTCTCATAGCTCTCCTTGTCCATGCCGCTCTTCTCGAAGAACTCATCCATATCCATTCCGGAGTCCTTCTTGATCTTCCTTGCCTGATCGGCCTTCATGGCCTCTTTCTGCCTAGTGACAAGAGTCTCGGGAAGTTCGACCTCCGAGAGATCGCAAAGTCTCTCAACAGCCGAATCCTTCAGACTGTCGAGGCTGTGCTGCTCCGCTGCGGCCTTGAGCTGCGACATTACTTCTTCCTTGAATTCATCGACGGTCTTGTGTTTCGACTGTGTCATCTCGACTACGGTCTCGTCCGTAAGTTCTGGAGTCACCTTTTTCAATATCCCGAGGACCTCTATTTCGTATTTCATTTTCTTCCCGGCGAGTTCTGTGTTCTCCTGGTCGTTCTCCACAGAGAACTCTACTGTTGCCTTGTCTCCGGGCTTCTTGCCGATCAGCGCCTCGATGACTTCGGGCCTCATGTTCTCCTGTCCGAGGTGCAGTTCGGTCTTCTGGCCGTTTTCAACAGGGGTCTCCGTGCCGTCGGGGTCAACCGTGAAAGAATCGTACTTCACCGAAACATAGTCGTCCTTCGTGAGCTCCCTCTCCTCATAGGTGGGGACGAGCTCGCTGCGGGATTCAAGCAGACGGGCGATGTTCTCGTCTCTCATCTCTTCCGTGGCTTTGTAGAGGGTCTTCTCGGCCTCTATCGTCTCGAGGTCGGGCAGTGTCACCTCGGGGGTCACCTCAAAGGTCACCTGGAGCGTGAACGGCTCGTTCTCTATAAGTTCGCCCGGTTCGAGCTTGGGCTCTGCGATCAGGCTCAGCTCATACTCTTCGATCATCTTGTCGATGGCTTCGGGGACCATCTTTTCCAAAGCTTCGGCGCAGATGCCCTTCATGCCGAAATAGAGTTCGATAGTCTTGCGCGGGACATGACCTTTGCGGAAACCCTTTATGTTTGCCTTCTTCGAAAGATCCTTTATCGTGCTATCTATTGCCTTATTGACCTGTTCTGCCTCGAACTCGGCCTTTATAACGATGATGTTCTTTTCCTGTGAAACTACCTCTGTCTTCAATTTATTCTTCCCCTTTCGGTTTGCCTTTTGCTGACAATAACCTTGGTATTTTATCACAGAGCAAGAGATGGCACAATAAGGAACGGTCTCTGCCCCCCATAGCATAACACCTTCACTATTGACAGTGAAGGTGTTATGAAGATCTGTCAATAATTTACAGAAGGTGCGTCATATTTTTTTATTTGTGTACTGTCAGTCTCTGCTCAAGAGGCATTACCTCTTTTTCTCCCGGTACGTCGGTCGGCTTGCCGAAGGGCATCTGTGCGACAAGTTTCCACTTGACGGGGATATCCCACTCTTTCCTTACGGCTTCGTCGATGACCGGATTGTAATGCTGGAGCGAAGCGCCGAGCCCCTCTGCGGAGAGCGCCGTCCATATCACGAACTGGTGCATGCCCGAGGAATGGGCGGACCATACGGGGAAGTTGTCCTTGTAAAGCGGGAACCTCTCCTGAAGTCCTTCTACTACGCTCATGTCTTCAAAAAACAGTATCGTGCCGTAGCCGCTTTTGAACGAACCGTCTATCTTTTCTTCGGTCTTTTTAAAGGCTTCCTCAGGTACGATCTTCCTAAGTTGATCCTTGACTATCTCCCAGAATCTGTCGCTTTGGCCGTCAAAGAGGACCACGAGCCTTGCCGATTGTGAGTTGAATGCCGACGGTGTGTGTGTCAAAGCTTCTTTGACGATCCCGAGTATCTTTTCTTCGCTGACGATCTTTTCTTTGGAAAGGCCATAATGGGTCCTTCTGTTTTTTACTGCATCAAAAAACTTATTTTCCATACCGATCCCTCCATTTTGGATTGTTCTGTCTGACAAAGATCCGCTCAAAAAGACTGGCAGAAATTTAAGTCCTTGACCCGATTAATATATCATTATTAAAAAATTATACCACTTGTAATTTTGCCTATTATTGTTGACATTAGAGGATACATATAGCGTCCATCAGCTTCCGTGGTCGTGAT
>Ga0079067_1018811_pt1 | contig 11093 bp, 9 predicted proteins | sample ADurb_Cas_03_Slu_FD_73458 | JGI IMG/M metagenome (GOLD analysis project Ga0079067, IMG submission 73458) | Active sludge microbial communities from Illinois, USA, of municipal wastewater-treating anaerobic digesters - ADurb_Cas_03_SludgeMetaT... | ecosystem: Engineered > Bioreactor > Anaerobic >...
GCTGTTACTTTCTAACCTCTCATAGTTGCCTCCCAACCTTATGCCTACGGCTTCTAACCAAGCACTGTCGCCTTCTAACCTTGCGTTTGCATCTTCTAACTAGGCACCGTTGCTCTCTAAGCTTACGGTTGCGGCTTCTAACTAGGCACCGTTGCTTTCTAAGTTTACGATTGCTCCTTCTAACTAGGCATCGTTGCTTTCTAAGTTTACGATTGCTCCTTCTAACTAGTCACCGTTGCCTTCTAACCCTACAATTACGGCTTCTAACTAGGCGCTGTTGCCTTCCAACCTTACGATTGCTCCTTCTAACTAGGCACCGTTGCTTTCTAACCTTATGCTTGCAGTTTCTAAGTAGGCGTTGTTGCTTTCTAACCTTACGGTTGTGGCTTCTAACCAAGCACTGTCGCCTTCTAACCTTGCGTTTGCATCTTCTAACCAAGCGTCGGGAGTTTCTAGTGGAGCGGCTGATGGTGCTTGCTGCATGCTCGTGGCTAGTGGGCGATACGCTTCCCCCGATCAGCGCTTAAAGGCAAAAATCCTTACGGATGTACTCTTCAGCAACAGCTCCGCTGCTTCTGCTATCCATCAAAAATATGCTAGAAGCATAAAAAGAAAGCGCAGCCCTAAGGCCACGCTTGTATTTTGATGGATGATTGGTGCTTTGCGAAACACGCTACACCCTATTCCCTACTCCCTAACTCACTCCTTTTGCGCCTCAACGATGGCCTGGTAGAGCTTTTCGAGCACCAGCTCCTTTTCGTCGCTGCTGTAGCACTTGCCAAGGTAGAGCACAAACTGCGAGGCATTCGACTTAAAGTGCCTGTCCTTATAGTACTTTACCAAGGGCTGCGCGCCAATGGTGTTGAGCGTAATGGAGCTAACGTTGTAGTCTACCCTAAACAGCATAAAGCCCGATTTGTCGATCTCCTTCAGCGGTATCTCCCACTTGTAGTCGTACTGGTTAAGCGATTTGCCAAGAAACACCACAAGCGAGGTGGTGGTGGTATCGAATGCGGCCTTGTAGGCCATGGTGTTGAGGCTGGTATCGCTGCTACAGCGGTTTATCAGGCTGATTGCGGGTTGGATAATTGCAGCAGGAGTTGGCTTTGGCTGGTTGGTAAGCGTCGGACGGCATCCTCCGGCAAGAAAAAGGGCTGCAACTAGTGCGATAGCGTATAGCGTCTTCATCATTCGATCTTATTACGGATTTATCTCCATCAAAAGTAGCACAATATGCTTAAATGGGAAACCCTAAAAAGTAAAACCTGCCATTACCTTTTTGGGGTAGTAGCAGGTTTTGCAAGCTACGTTGAAGGTTTATTAAAGTTGTTTTGCCCCTACCGCACAGGTGAATTCCTGCCGCTTCGAGGCCCCACAAATATAGGCATTCGCCCTAAAGTTGATGCGCCATCAGCGTTATTTTTCACAACATTGCGAATCGGTGGAGGAGGGATACCCTTAAGATAAGGAAAAACGTTTCCTCGGAGCGTCCCCGTGCTTGTCACGAGATCCAATAACTGCCCGAAGGTGGTAGCGAAGCGGAAATCCCGAGAAGCGGGAGCTTCTTTAGAATCTACTGAATTCCAATTTGGATTCCGGGACTGAGTTCGTCCCAGCATTTAGGTTAACGTCGGTTGGGGAGCTGCTGCAAACCTTCCAAAGGGCAGCCATCGGCCAATGTCAGGTTTATCCTCTACGAGGAAAACAGGCGGCTTATGGTTGTTTTGCTACAAATCGTAATGTCCTACGGACAAAATTCGATTGGTAAGAATACCGCGTGGAGGTTGTAGACATGCAGCCTATCGTACCTGCCCCTCACCTTTTCTCCGTAGGAAATATACAGGAGCACTATCGGCTTATGTCGAACGGACGGTGATTAACGGTGGACTGTTCGGCAGCGCCAATACACAAAAGCGGCAGCCCGATGCTTTCGGACTGCCTGCTAAAGTCGAATAACTGGAAAATAAAAAAACGAACTGCTTGCTATAAAAATCTACTCATTCATAGCCTTACCCAACGTTGCGAGGATACCTCCATCGACGTAGAGCACGTGGCCGTTTACAAAATTCGAGGCATCGGATGCCAGGAATACGGCCGGTCCGGCCAAATCTTCGGGTACGCCCCAGCGAGCGGCTGGCGTACGCTTAAGGATAAACTCGTTGAACGGATGTCCGTTTTCGCGAATAGGGGCGGTTTGCTCGGTAGCAAAGTAGCCCGGTCCAATGCCGTTTGCCTGGATGTTGTACTTAGCCCACTCGGTAGCCATGCTGCGGGTAAGCATCTTCAGTCCGCCCTTTGCCGAGGCGTAGGCGCTAACGGTTTCGCGTCCTAGCTCGCTCATCATCGAGCAAATGTTGATAATCTTACCGCCATTGCCGCGGGCAATCATGCGCTTGGCAACGTTTTTCCCCATAACAAAAGGCCCGGTTAAATCGACCTTAAGCACCAGTTCGTACTCTTCCACTGCCATGTCGACAATAGGAATACGACGAATGATTCCGGCGTTGTTTACCAGAATGTGGATAGGGCCAACTTCCTTCTCCATTAAATCTAGAGCAGGAACAACCTCGCTCTCCTTGGTTACATCGAAGCGGTAGGCATGGGCCTTGACACCCTGCTCGGCATACTTTACCACAGCGGCATCGAGCTTTTCTTGTAGGGTATCGTTTACAACAACGGTTGCGCCCGCGCGGGCTAGCGCTACGGTCATTGCCATTCCTAACCCGTGGGTAGCACCTGTTACAAGGGCTACCTTCCCTGTCAAATCAAATAGCTGTTGCGACATATTGCTTGTTTTTTAAGATTTTAAGTCTGCTTGTTACTTGGCGATCTTGTCTACCCTAAACCAGTCGAAATCGGCGTAGCCAACATCGTTCTTTTTCACCTTTCCTGTGGCGAATAGGCCTACTCGTGCGCCAATCCAGCGCCCTTGGGTAAACCTAACGGGCTTACCGATACTGGTAAAGGTTGCTCCGTCGGTGCTGTACGAAAACTGGCAGAGCTTACCTTGGGTGATATCGACCCTTAAATAGGCGATGTTGGATAGTGGAACCGCATCCGAAAGAACCTCAGCGTTGCCCTTGTCGGCGCCCTCGCAAGAGGCTTGAACGAGCACAATGCTACCGTTACGGTTTTCCAAAGCCACATATCCGTACGACATCCCCATCACGATAAGTCCAACCTTTTCGCCCTCTAGGAGAGCCTTAAAGGAGAGCTTGGTGGTGGCGCTCATTTCGGGTGCCGATATTCGCTGCATGAAGAGGTTCGGGATATCCCACATGTTTCTAGCTTCAGTAGGAGCGGTAATGCAGTATAGGCGTTGCACCCCAAGCTTGTTGTAGGCAAACGCCCATGTTGGTTCGGGGTTGGCATGCCACTGCCACTGTAGTCCAGCCGATGGGGCGTTAAACTCGTCGGTAGTTTGGGGCGTTGCCAAAGCAGAGGGCTTTAGGGTGCTCGGCTTCTTGTACCTTGCAACTGGTTCGCCAATGCCATCGCCATCGGCATCAACGCCAATAACGGGCCAGTCTTGCTCCCACTTCATAGGCTGAAGATGGGTAATGCGGCCCAGCTCTTCTACATCCTGAAAGTGAACAAACCAGTGGTTACCCTTAACATCGTCCACCCAGCCGCCCTGGTGAGGCCCGTTAACCTTAGAGTTACCCTGCTCCAGCACCACCTTCTCGTCGTATGGCCCAAAGGGCGATTTTGCACGAAGGGCCAGCTGCCAGCCTGTGGCCACCCCGCCTGCTGGGGCAAATATGTAGTAGTAGCCGTTGCGCTTGTAGAATTTTGGACCCTCAACGGTTGGATGCGCATCGTGCCCATCGAACACAATGCGTTCCTCGCCAATAAGCGATTTGCCATCAGTGGCCATCTCGCTAACGGTAAGGATGCTCTTTATGCCTGCACGGCTTCCGGCCCATCCGTGTACTAGGTAGGCTCTGCCGTCGTTATCCCAAAGTGGGCATGGGTCTATAAGCCCCTTTCCGGCCTTTACCAGATGTGGCTTGCTCCATCCGCTGGTCATGCTTTTCGATTTAACCATGTAGATGCCGTAATCGGGATCGCCGTAGTAGATGTAGAACTCCCCGTTATGCTGGCGCAGGCTTGGTGCCCACACCCCGTTGCCATGCTGTGGCTTTGCAAATACGTCGAGAGGCTCCTGTCGGGCAATGGCGCTACCAACAATTTGCCAGTTGACAAGATCAGCCGACTGCATTATGGTTAATCCGGGTACAGTATTAAAGGTCGACGATACCATGTAGAACGTTTCTCCAACCCTAATCACATCCGGATCGGGATAGTCGGCATAAAGGATAGGATTCGTGTAGGTGCCATCGCCGTTATCGGCTACCCAAACCTTTGAGATGGGATTCTGAGCCGATGCACCAACGACACCTAATACTACTGCAGCTAAAATGTATACCGTTTTCATATCTCACTTATTTAATGATTTCGGAGGACGACAGCCCTGCGCCTATCTTTACGGTTGCCGCACTGGCACCTGCAACTCCTTTTAGGTTGATGCCCTTAGCCATCTTTCCACCAACGCTCACCTTTACCTGCGATGCTCCCATAAGATCAACCCTCGAGGTTTCGACTCCCGTGGAGTTAATCACCTCCATTGGAATCCCTTTAGTCGTCTTAATGGTAACGTTACTAAACGTAACACCCTCGGCCTCGATGCATCGAATCCCCTTCTCTGCTTCGATGGAGATATCCTCGAAATGAATGTTTTTGATGCTCATCTCTGGTAATCCTTCGAGATGGATGGCTTGCAAAGCGCCCTTACAGGCAACGTTGCGAATGGTGAAGTTCTTAAACTGTGGGGTCGATTCGTCGGCTATAGGATTTGCGCCTACCTCTTTTAAGGTCGTCTGTGTTTTCCCCTCATCCTCGGGCTCAGCTATGGGCGACTTGCCCATGTAGTACATGCTAAAGCTGATGGCCTCGGCAGGGATGTTCGTCATGTTAATGCCATCAACAAGAATATTCTCGACAACACCTCCACGTCCGCGTGTGGTTTTAAAGCGAAGACCTATGTCTGTACCTAAGAAGGTGCAGTTCCTTACAATAATATTACGAACGCCACCCGACATTTCGCTGCCAATAACGAAGCCCCCATGTCCATGGAAAACTACGCAATTCTCGACAAGGAAGTTCTCGGTTGGCACTCCGCGCTTACGCCCCTCTTCGTCTTTGCCCGACTTTATGCAGATACCATCGTCGCCTACATCGAATGTGGAGTTGGTTACCACACCATTTTTACACGATTCGATATCGACACCGTCGCCGTTTTGAGCGTACCACGGATTGCGAACGTTTACCTTGTTGATGGTAAGGTTTTCGCACATTAGCGGATGGAGGTTCCATGCTGGCGAGTTTTGGAAGGTAACGCCTTCGAGCAGCACATTTTTACACTCAACCAAGCTAACCATATTAGGACGCAGGTAATCCTTTATCTTTTCGTACTCATGCATCGAGCCGCCCTTTATGTATCCTTGAATGGTTGTGTTCTGGCCGAGAAGCGATTTCTCCGAGGGGTACCAGGTGCTCTTATCGGCAGAAAGAACACCTCCCGACGATACTAGCGCTTTCCATTGTGCAGATGTAAGCTTCGACTTCTTAACTGGGCGCCATGCCTGGCCGGCTCCATCAATAATTCCGCTGCCTGTAATGGCAATGTTAACCTGGCCTTTAGCGCTAATTGGTGACTGGCAACGAACGGTTTCCCATCCTTCGAAGTAGCTCATCACAAGCGGAAAGTCGTCGAAGTTGCTGCTAAACTGAAGCACTGCTCCATCCTGTAAATGCAGGTTTACGTTGCTTTTAAGCGTTATAGGACCAGTTAGCCACACACCCTTAGGTACCAGAACCACGCCACCTCCAGCATTGCTGCAAGCGTCAATGGCCTTACCTATTGCTACGGTATTTAGAACCATGCCGCCCTTAATAGCGCCGTATTTATCAATCGAAATGGTGTCAGCTTTAAAGGTTGGGCACGCTACCTTAGGTAGCGTAAACGGCAACGAACCATTCGACTGCCCGATTGCTTGGGATGATATAGAGAGCACCATCCCTAAAAGTAGTAGACTTGAGAGATTCTTCATTGGGGATGTTTTTCTACTTGAGAAATTTTGAGATGGAGAGCTTTTGCTCTATCGAATTTTTCACGAATTGGTTGGCGATAAGATTTGCACCATACTCGTTAAAATGGGTATCGTCGATTTTTCCTTCTGGTGCACAAGCCAGCTCTCCGGGCTTTAGGTGAACAAACATCTTGACGGAACCCTCGGCGCCATGTTCACGAACAATGGCTTCACTAAGCTTGTGCATATCCACCAATTCGGTGGAGGTTTCTTTTGCAACCGAACGGGTAAGATCGGGATATTCGCCATGTACATCGTAGAACTCGCCCTTATCGTTAAATCGACGGCGAACAACAGGAGTACATAAAATAGGTGTTGCCCCCTTTGCCCGGGCCTCTAGCACAAAACGGCGCATGTTTGCCTTAAAGTCGTCGGGAGCAGTGTAGCGGTCTACCTTCTCCTTGCTTTGGTCGTTATGGCCAAACTGGATTACAACAAAATCTCCAGGTTGCAGCTTGTCTAAAACTGCCTGCCAGCGTCCTTCGGAGATAAAGGTTCGCGTGCTGCGTCCATTCATGGCGTAGTTCTGCACAATTACGTTCTTTTTGCAGTGCTGCTGAAGGTACATTCCCCAACCGCGTTCGGGGAATACCTTATCCTGCTTATCGGCCATAGTAGAATCGCCTATCATGTAAATAGTAATTGGCTTGCTAGAAATAAATCCAAATAGCAACATGCTAGCTGCAATCAGGCCTAATATCTTTTTCATTTTATTCGTTTTAGTAGTGATGATGGATTCCAGCTGTCATCGTAACCTTTACGGTAGCCATCTTTTCCAAATATGTTGGCTAGCGTCAGCTCGTCAGCCTCGTTTTTAGATAGCTGTTTAGTCCAAGGTGCCCGAGTGCTAGGACTAGCGCCTGCTCCTGTCGATTCGTATTCGGCGTAAAAGGCTGTTTTTTCGGCATCCTTCTTATTCCAGTTGTGCCATCCCTCGGGTAGAATATGACCGCCCAGCTCGCAGCTTACAAATATTGTTTTGGCAAAGCTGCGCCATGGACGACCAAGGTACACCTTGGTTGCCTCGTCGTTGCCCGTAAGCTTGCATCGGAAGAAAATATAGCCGTAGCGGTTCCCCTCGGGAGTTGATGCTGCGGTTACGTACGAATTTTTTTTCGAATGAATGGTACAACGCTCGAAAACCGCAATTGAGGTTCCGAATATAAAATCGGTTGTTCCTTCTATGTAGCAATCTTCAAGGTAAATTCGCCCGGGACCACGCGTAAAAAACGTATCCTGATTTCCCAAGAAACGGCATCCTTTAAAGACAACCTTGTCGCCTAGCACCTCGCATGCAACAGCCTGACCAACCGGCCCAGCAGAGTTCTCGAAGGTGATGTTGGAGAACACCACCTCGTTTGCTCGAATGGATGCCGACCAAGAGGAATAGGTATTTATCGTATCGCCGTTAACCACCTTCCCGGTATGGTCTGCCCATGTGATTGTGGTTTTTGTTGCATCTTCGCCTTCCACAATTATGCGCTGCTTATCCTGTCCAAGCTCCACTTTTTCGGAATAGATCCCTGGTTTTACCTTAATTCTTGTATACGAGCTAGAGCCACTAGCTACAGCATCGAATGCCTGCTGGATTGTTGTGAAATTACCATCTCCCTTTTGCGAAACGACAATAATACGCTCCTTTCCAAAAGATAGTAGGGAGGTGAAAAAGAGTAGTAGGAACGTTATGCTTTTCATCCGAAAATAATTTGTTTTAAGCTGTCGTATGGAACTCTCATGATTGCGCTCATTCGCGTATGCGTTGCAGTGCATCATGCTCCTTTCATACTATAGGTGATTTGTAAATAATCACGATTAAAGAGTAACCCCTGTTTTGAATATGGCAATCTCTTTAAATCCAGTTTTTTCGTGCTTTAACTTTTCTCCACTAGCTACGCTGATTACATAGTCAATGAAGCTATTGGTAACCTCTTCGGCTGGAGCATCCTCTAGAAGGATACCGGCGTTAAAGTCTATCCAGTTTGCCTTATGCTTAGCGAGATTAGAGTTGGTTGCAACTTTCATGGTTGGTATAAACGAACCGAATGGAGTACCACGACCAGTAGTAAATAGCACCATTTGACATCCTGAAAAACCGAGAGCCGATGAGGCTACCAAATCGTTTCCTGGCGAGTATAGAAGGTTTAATCCAGCTTCCTTAAGAGGTTCGGCGTAGCTTAGCACATCTACAACTGTAGCGCTACCTCCTTTTTGTACGCAACCAAGCGACTTCTCTTCGAGAGTGGTTATTCCTCCCTTTTTATTTCCAGGCGATGGGTTTTCGTAAATTGGTTGGTTGTGCTCGCGGAAGTAATCCTTAAAGCCATTAATAAGCTTTACTGTTTTTTGGAAGGTAGGTTTATCCTTCGACCTGTCCATCAGTATGGTTTCGGCACCAAACATTTCGGGCACTTCTGTAAGCACAGTTGTTCCTCCAAGTCCAACAAGCCAGTCGGAAAAGCGACCAAGTAGCGGATTCGCTGTAATGCCCGAGAAGCCATCGCTTCCACCGCACTTTAGCCCAATTTTTAGGTGAGATACAGGTAATGTTGTGCGCACATCCGCTTTCATTACTTCGGCAAGTTTTGCTACAAAACCAAAGCCCACTTCCACTTCGTCGTCTACCTCTTGCGAAGTGAGGTAAACAACTCGTTTTTCGTCAATATCGCCTGCAACTTTTTTAAGGTTGGCTATTTGGTTGTTCTCGCACCCAAGTCCGAGTACCAGAACACCACCAGCATTGGGATGATTGATGAGTGCAGCCAACGCTTTTTGGGTGTTCTCCAAATCGTCACCCAGCTGCGAGCATCCGTAGTTATGCTTATATACAACGACATCGTCAATATGCGCCACGTCGAGTTCGCGCTTTACCCTATCAACAATAAGCTGAGCCTGACCGTTAACGCAACCAACGGTAGGAACAATCCACAGCTCGTTACGAATACCAACCGATCCATTTTTACGTAGGTAACCTTCGAAGGTGCGCTCTTTTTCAGGTTTCGCAACGTTGGTAAGGTTGGGGTTGTATTCGTACTCAAGGTTGTCGCTAAGCGTAGTTTTAATATTATGACTATGGACAAGTTGACCAGGCAGAATTTGCTGAGTAGCATAGCCTATAGGGAAGCCATACTTTAGAACAACTTCACCTTTGTCTATTGTAGCTATTGCAAACTTGTGCCCATTATCAATTGGTTCCAAAAGGGTAACATCAGCACCGTCGATACTAAGCAGTTCGCCCGCTGCTAGCGAATCGAGCGCTACACAAACATTGTCGAGATTGTTTATTTTAAGCCATCTTTTCATAATCAGCAATATTGTAGCAGCCATACCTCCAGAGTCGGCATGGTCGCCATTTTGAACTATGCGCCATACGTAAGAACTTGTTCTAATGACTTACGCATTCCGTTGGCAAGGATGTCCTGAATATATACTGCAACCGTATCGGCCAAAGGCTTAACAGCCATTAGGTCTTCCTTCCAAATAGATCTATTCGAAAGAATCTGGATTACAGTACTGCTGATGTTCCCGCTATCCCAAACTTTTTGGATAAACTCTACATGTTCGGGGGTGTCGTTTGGTGTAAATTCGATCTCCGACTTACCGCTATAGAGTGTAAGAAGGGCGGCCAGCGAAAAGGCTGTAAGCTTTGTAACCTTGCCATTTTTTTCGTAGCCATCCTTCATGGTTGGGAAGTTGCGTGTTTCCCACTTCGACAAGGAGTTTAGGGATATTGTTTCGAGGTAGTGCTTAATGAATGGGTTGTAGAACCTTTCGATGATAGACTCTGCAAAGCGGCGAAGTTCTGCAGCATCGCCATCAATAACAGGAAGGACCTCTTCTGCGACCATAGTGTTTACAAAAGATTCTACCAGCTTATCGTCGAATGCTTCTTTAACGGTTTTGTACCCCATTTGAAGTGCAACAGGAACAAGTGCGGTGTGAGAACCATTTAGGATGCGAACCTTTTTATCTCTAAAAGCTTTGATGTCGTCGAGAAAGAGCACGTGCAGTCCGGCCTCATTGATTGGGAATCGGCGTTGAATGTCGCGTCCTCCGGCAATCGCCCAAACGTGGTAGAACTCGCCCTTAACCACAAGGTTGTCGTTATAGCCAATTTCGGCCTTGATGTCGTCGATGTTCTCACGAGGGAAACCAGGTACAATTCTATCTACTAGCGTATCGCAAAAGCGGCACGAACTCTTAACCCAGCAGATAAAGTCATCGCTTAGCCCACATCTTTCGGCATGACGAAGTACGTATTCTCTAAGCGTGGTAGCATTATTCTCGATAAGCTCGCAGCAGATAAAGGTTAGTCCTTTTGTGGTATCACCCTTAAAGTGCTCGAAACGGCTGTGAAGAAGTGCTGAAATTTTCCCTGGAAACGATTTTGCAGGTTGGGCAAAGATGTCCTCATCATCGAAATAGGTAATGCCTGCTTCGGTGGTATTCGAGATAACAAACTCCAGCTCATTGCTGAGTACATACTGCTGGTACTTCTCAAATTCGGCGTAGGGATTCAGAGAATCCTGAATAGACTCTACCAAAGAAATCTCCTTCACCATTTGCTTATCCTTAATACCTTCTAAGTATACATGGTAAAGATTATCTTGAGCCTTAAGCATGTCAACCATACCAGCAGCCAAGGGTTGTACCACCACAATACCTGTATTGAGGACACCCTGCTTATTGGCCTTATCAATCATCCAATCTACAAAAGCACGAAGGAAGTTCCCTTCGCCAAATTGCATTATTTTGATAGGGCGATCGGCAGTGGTTACCGTTTTTCTATTTAGCTCATCCATCTTTTTCTAGTTTACAGTTTACAAATTATTGATAGGTTGATACTTTGGAACAAGGGTTTTCATTACAACCCAACCAATTAGGTACGCAACCGCACATATAGAGAAAATGATAAAGTAGCCAGCCTCTTCACCTTTAAATCCA